>MDTG01146549.1_pt1 | contig 23627 bp, 22 predicted proteins | sample 811421 | NCBI WGS metagenome assembly MDTG01 (sample SAMN05326645, study PRJNA326480) | marine metagenome | isolation source: seawater | place: Pacific Ocean: South East | collected 2011
TTACAGACAGAATTTTTTGCTTTAGAAGGCCTTACTCAGCTGATGAAAACAATTGAAAGGATCAAAGTAAGTTTAAATCCAGATTTAAAAATCAGAGGTATACTTTTAACTATGTATGATAAAAGGAATAAGTTGTCTTCACAAGTTGAGAAAGAAGCAAGAGATTATTTTAATGAAAAAGTCTATTCAACAGTGATTCCAAGGAATGTCAGATTATCAGAAGCTCCGTCACACGGGATACCAGTCTTGATTTATGATAAGACTTGTCCTGGCAGTAAATCATATTTTAATTTCACCGATGAGTTTATAAGTCAAGAAGCAACAATAGGGAGTGCTGCATAATGGATAAGATTAAAAAAGGGCTAGGTAGAGGATTATCATCATTAATTGGTGAAACAAAAGTTGAGCCTCAAAAAAATCAAATACCAATTAGTGATCTAGAACCAAATAAGTATCAACCACGAAAAAATTTTGATGAGGATAATTTAGAAGATCTAACAAATTCAATTAGGGAAAGAGGAATGATTCAACCAATCATAGTTAGAAATTCGAATAGCGGTAAATCAAAATTTGAGATAATAGCTGGTGAAAGAAGATGGCTTGCAGCACAAAGAGCTGGCTTGCATAATGTTCCTGTTGTTGTCACCGAGGCTGACGATTTAAAATCTTTGGAATTTGCAATTGTAGAAAATGTTCAAAGACATGATCTAAATCCACTTGAAGAAGCGCAAGGGTATAAACGATTAATAACAGAATTTTCATACGATCAGGATAAAGTTTCTAAATTTATTGGAAAAAGTAGAAGTTATATAGCTAACTCCTTAAGATTATTATCATTACCCGATGAAGTAATAAAATTAATTGAAAATCAAAAATTAACTGCTGGACATGCCAAGACTTTAGTTGGATTAGAAAATGCCACCTTTATTGCACATAAAATATTAGATAAAAAACTCTCAGTAAGACAAGCTGAAAATCTAGTTAAAATATTTAAGCAGAAAAAAAATAAAATAAAGCAACACAAAGATACAAATATAAAGAGTTTAGAAGAGTCAATATCAGAAAAAATTGGTCTAAATGTTTTAATTAAAAATAATAAAAAAAATGAGGGGTCAATTACATTCTCTTATAAGGATTTGGATCAGTTGAATAAATTAATTGAAATAATTAAAGCTAATTATTAACTGATATCAAATTTTCTAATATAAAATTGTGGACAATTAGATTTGATATTTGAGAATTTTTTTTTATTAAAATTTCCAGGTCATTTATTTGTGAAATTAAATAATTTAAGTCCTTTAAAGAATATTTTTTTATTTGTTGCTTAATGATTTCTTTATCTTTCCAAAATATAGGAGGCCTATAAGCTGATATAACACTATCTAAATTTTGCTTTTCCTCTAATTTTTCTTTAATAATTTTTAATCTTTTAATTTTATATAAAAAACTTTTTAAAATAACTATATTATCTTCAATTGATGAAACATTTTCATTAAGTATATTTATAGTTTTTACCTTGTTTTTTGTTAAACAATGATCTGTTAATTCAGATATTTGAAAATTTGATGATAAATTCGTTAATTTATTTATATCTTCGTAATTAATTGATTTTTTATTTAAAGCAAAATATGAAATTTTTTCTAATTCATTTTTGAGATTTATTCTATCTTTATTTGATCTCTCTATGATTAAATTAATAGTCTCAGGTGAAACTTTTAAATTTTTCTCTCTAAAAAAATTTGTAGCATTGGTCAAGAGAGAATTGTAATTATCATCATAAAATGGGACACAAATAATATTTTTTTTTTTTTCAAAAAAATTTCTTAGCTTTGATTTTTTTTCTAAATTACCAGATTTTAGAATGAAAGTAGTGTCTGGTAAATTTTTCTCAAAAATACTTTCAATTATATTTAAAATTTTATCTGATGCTCTGTTTATTATTATCAGTTTCTCATTTTCAAAAAAAGATTTACTCGTTATGCTTTGCTCAAAATTGTCTGTATTAGATAAAATTTCATTTTCATCATAATTAAATACATTTTTAGTCGACGAAGGTTTAATGATATTATTTATTATTTCTTCAATGTGTCCAATATTTGGCCCATATAATAGAAAAAACAGAAAATTTTTATTTAAATTTTTTTTTAAATCAAAATATTTAATTATCATTATAAGTTAGGAAAAAAATTATATCTTCAGAAATTTTATTTATCAGAGTTTCCTTCATGTCTTTTTGATAACTGATTAATTCAAATCTTGTATCTTTGTTATTATAATCAAAAAACTCAGTAAAAGTTTTATTTTTTATTAATTTTTCATCTTTTTTGACTTCAAAATTCACTACTATTTTTGATCTGTAAGTATCTACCTGGCCCTTAGTATTTTTTGAAGTTTCCTGTATTTCATAACTGGAGTTAATTAACAGTTCATTTAAAGTTTTATCTTTTTTATTTTCTTTTATATTTGTAAAATTTAAAATCTGCCTATTCACACTTTCATCACCGTCTGATGTTATTTTCAAAAATTCAACATTTTTAATGTTATCGTTTAAATATATCGGTTGGTATCCACAACTATTTAAAATAAATAAAATAAATAATACAAAAATTTTTTTCATTAAGATTTTAAAATATAGTTAATCAATTTATTATTAATATATATTGTCTTAATTAACTTTCCATTACTAATATATTTGTCAATTAATTTGTCATTTTCTATTTGATTTTTCAATTTATCTTCATCAATTTCTTTTTTTACAGTTATAGTATTTCTTTTTTTTCCATTAACTTGAATTACAATTTCAATATTTTCATCCTCTAGATATTTTTTCTCGATATTTGGCCACATAATTTCTTTTTTATATTCAAATTGTTTTAAACATTCATTAGCAAAATGTGGAAGAACTGGAATCATAACAATCAAAATTTTTTCAAAATTTTTTTTTAAATTTTTATAATTCTCATTTTTTTCAGATATCTTTTTAAAATAAGTGTAAATTTCATGATAAATTGAAATTATTACATTATATCTAAACTTGTCTAAGGCATGATTGATTTTATTTATTGAACGATTTGTGAAAATTTCAATATCTTCATTATCTGGAAAGATTTCTGAATTAATTATTTTTTTAAGACTTTCACTTAAAGACCAAAATTTTTGTATAAATTTATATGACGATATAATTCCAGAATCTGACCATTGAATATCTTTTTCTGGAGGACTATCTGATAGAATAAAAAATCTAGCCGAGTCCGCGCCGTATTGATCAATAATATTTTGAGGATCAATTGTATTTTTTTTGGACTTTGACATTGACTCAGATGGTCCTACAATTACCTTAGTTTCTGAATTATTGAGTAAAAAATAATCTTTGCCATTTTTTGAAAAAACTTCGTCAGGACTTAACCAGTTATTTTCTTGATCTTTATATGTCTCATGACAAACCATACCCTGAGTAAAAAGGCCTTTAAAAGGCTCTTTGAGTTTTATAGCATCATTATTTAAACTTATACCTCTCATAAAAAATCTAGAGTAAAGTAAATGTAATATAGCATGTTCAACTCCTCCAATGTATTGGTCGACAGGCATCCAATAATTTACGTCGTCTAAGTTAAAAGGCTCTGACTTATTCTTAGCAGAGCAAAATCTCAAGTAATACCATGATGAATCCACAAAGGTATCTAAAGTATCTGTTTCTTTATAACACTCTTTTCCATTAATAATAATTTTTTTCCAGTCATTTTGTTTGTCAAGAGGATTACCAGTCGTTTTTAAGTTTATATTTTCTGGTAATTTTATTGGAAGTTCATTTTCAGGAATTTTAATGATATTATTATTTTCATCGTAGGCAATTGGTATTGGACATCCCCAATAACGTTGTCTCGAAATTCCCCAATCTTTTAGCCTATAATTAATTTTTTTTTTTCCTAATTTTTTTTCCTCTACAATTTTTATAGTTTTCTCTATTGATTCTTTTGGTACTTTTAATCCATTTAAAAAACCCGAATTAATTAAAATACCATCACCAGCATATGCCTCTTTATCAACTCTAAAAGTATTTTTTTCACCATCAGGTCTGACCACAGTCTTAATTTCTAGATTATATTTCTTTGCAAAATCAAAATCTCTTTGATCGTGCGCGGGGCATCCAAAAACTGCGCCAGATCCATAATCCATTAAAACAAAGTTTGCAAAATATACTGGTACTTTAATTGTATTATCTAATGGATTAATTGCTAAAAAATTTGTCTTAAATCCAACTTTATTTGCCTGGGCAATGGATTCTTCTGTAGTCCCAATTTTCGAACATTCTTTTTTAAATTTTATAAATTGCTTGTCATCATTATAAAATTTTGACAATGGGTGATCTACTGAAAGAGCAAGAAATGAGAAACCAAAAAGAGTATCTGGTCTAGTTGTGTAGCATTTAATAGTATTAATTTCTTTTGAGCCCTCTATTTTGAAATCAATTTCACACCCAATAGATTTTCCAATCCAATTTTTTTGCATGGTTTTAACTTTTTCTGGCCATTCATCTAAAGAATTGAGGCCGTTTAATAGCTCGTCTGAAAATTGTGAAATTTTAAAGAACCATTGATTGAGTTTTTTTCGTTCAACAGTGGCGCCAGATCTCCATCCTTTACCATCAATTACCTGTTCATTGGCTAAAACAGTTTGATCAACAGGATCCCAATTAACATAACTTTCTTTTCTATAAACTAGTCCTTTATCATAAAGATCTAAAAATATTTTTTGTTGATGTTTATAATATTCTTCTGAGCAGGTTGAAATTTCCTTGCTCCAATCTATTGCGAAACCCATGCTTTTTAATTGAGCTTTCATAGATTTGATATTGCTCTCAGTCCAAGATTTAGGATCTAAATTATTCTGTTTTGCTGCATTTTCTGCAGGCATACCAAATGAGTCCCAACCCATAGGATGTAAAACATTGAAACCATTTAATTTTTTAAATCTACAAAGAACATCTCCAATAGTATAATTTCTCACATGTCCCATATGGATTTTTCCAGATGGATATGGGAACATTTCTAGACAATAATATTTTTTTTTCTCATAATTTTTTTCAGTTTGAAAAGATTGCTGGTCTTCCCAAAATTTTTGCCATTCCTTTTCAACATTTTTAAAATTATATTTTCCTGATTCCATAAAAAATTTCAGTTTAAAAAAAAAAATTTATTCTTTATTTTTCTCTTTTGCTTCTTTGGATAAAACAGCTGCTCTCTTTAAGATAGATGTTTTGATTTCATCCCCAGTATTATTTTTAATCTTAGAAGTCTGACATGTATTTACATCAATACACTGTTTTTTATAGATCGTAACATTCAAAGCATCAGATCTTATTTCATTGGATAAAAATCTTACTGCAACTTTTATTTCTTCGTTACTATCCAAATCTCCATACCAATCTGTAATTATAATTCCTCCTGCATAATCAACATTAGAGATAGGCATAAAATCTAACTTTTCTAAAGTTGCTCTCCATAGTGGATTAGAGGAAGCGAACACAAAATTGCCTCCACCAACTGAATTGTTCGTCAGGGAGGTAGCAATTCTTAATCCTCGCCCTTCTTCAATGTTTTTTTTGACTCTATCTTTTGCATTAACAGGTTGATCAACGCCCCCTCTTTTCAGACCACCACAAGATGCTAAAAATACTATAATGGTAAAAATTAAAAATAAATTTTTGATATAAGAGCACATGATAGTTTTTGTTTACTTACATGATAATAGTAAAAAAAATAAGAAAATTGTTAAAAATATGTGATATTTATATCACAAAATAGATAAAAAAGGGCTATTTAAAGCGAATTTATTATTTTTTCTATTCTTATGAGTTAAAACCCTCACATTCATATATGAAATAACAAAAGGAGAAATCTATGAATATTAAAAAAATAGGTATTTCTGCATTAGCTGGTTCACTAGCTACATTTTCAGCACAAGCTGCTGAAATGGCTGTATCAGGTTCTGCACATTTATCTTACACAAATACCAATACAGACGAACCAACTGGTAACCCATATGGTATGAACACATCTTTAGGTTTTACTGGTTCAGGTGATGTAAATGGTTACGACACTACATTATTTATGGCTACAGGTGAGGCATTAACTGGTATGGCTTCTGCATCTCTTGCTGTAGACTTAGGTGATTTGGGTAAACTAACTTTTGACCAAGGTGTTGGCGTAGGTGGATTATCAACTATCGACAGTAAAACTCCTTCAGCTTATGAAGAAGTTTTTGATAGTTTAGATGCAGTTACTGGAGACAGCAACGGTCTAGTTGGAATGAGTAACTCTGGTGTATTCGTTTACGATAATACAATCATGGGAAATAGCGTATCTGTACAGTACGGTAAAGGTGCTGGAACAAATAATGCTGACGGTGCTGCGTCAGGAACAGCTGCTTCTGGTTCATCATACGACTTTGCAGTTACAAATAGTTCATTAGCTGATGGATTAACTGTGGGTGCTGGTTATGGTAAAATCGCTAATGCTGGTCCAGGTGCTAATGGTCAAGACGATGGCGAGCATTATACAGCTTTCGTTACTTACACTGCTAGCGGTGTAACAGTTGGTTACCAAGAAGCAATGGTAGGTGATGGAGTTGCAGGTTCTACTCAAGAACACGCGCAAGATTGGGCGATTGCAGTAAACCTAATGGAAGGTTTATCTGTGTCTTACGGTAATAGAGAAATCGAGCACCAAAAAGCGTCTGCTGCACATAAAACTGAAGATCAAAAAGGTTTTGCTGTAGCTTACACAATGGGCTCTGCGACAATCGCTTTCCAAAATAACGAAACAACTAATAATGGTGGTACAACTGGTGATGATGAGAATACAGAAATCAGATTATCACTTGCATTCTAATTTAGTAGTTTAAATTAAATTTAAAAGCCCCAGTTAATCTGGGGCTTTTTTTTTATATATTGTTAAATAATTCACCCAAGTGTTTTTCATACTTTAAAAAACTTTTTACAGATGTTGAATAAATATTTTTTCTAGCCTGACCAACGCTTGCAGTTTTGATAGGTGTTTTATTTTCTGAAAATTTTAAGCATTTATCTTCCCACATAAGTTCACAATAATCTAACATTTTTTTTACTTCATTTTTTGGATTTAAAATCAACTTCTCATATTCTACATCTAAAAACATATCAGAAGAGCTTTTCTGCCAAAATGTCATTAAATCTTTGTATAAATTGTAATAAATTGCTAATTCATTTTGGGTGTAGCAAAAATTTAAGTTTCCCTCAAAAATATTTTTGTATAATGAAACACAATTATCTTTAGGGTTTCTTTTACAGTGAATTATTTTTGCGTTTGGAAAAAGTATCTTTATAAAACCAATCCATAAAAAATTTAAAGGATTTTTATCAGTGATATATTTCAATGATGTTCTATAGTTTTCCAAATAATTATAATATTTTTCTGAAATTTCAGACAAATAATCTTTATTGTCTAATAATTTTTTAAATTTTTCATTTGATAGAACCGGAAAATCAATAAATTCATCGTTAATTATTGCCGGAAGATATGGTAGTTCACCAGATCCATATGTTTTTGAATGTGAACTTATAATCTGCTCTATAAGTGTAGTACCAGATCTTGGCATTCCAACGATAAAAATAATATTTTTGTTATCTTTTTTTTTATTTTCAAATTTTTTGTAATTAAATCTTAAAAAAATATCTTTAATACTTTTGAATTTTTTTTGTTCATTTTTTATATCAAAATCTATATTTCTTCTTTTAAGTTCATTCCCTCTTGCAATGAATTTAAAACTTAAATCTATCTCTTTTAAATCTTCATAAGCCTTTCCAAGCGCAAAATTTAAATCAATTTTTTGAAAGTCATTTAAACCTTCTTCATTTAATTTATTATTTATTTGAAAAAAATGCTCATCTTCTCGAACATATTTTTTAGATTTACTAATTAATAAATCTGCTTTTGTAAATTTTTTGTCTAATGTTACAGTTTTTAGTGCATAATTTTCTGCATCTTTAAATCTGCCTATTTCTTGATAAGCTAAAGCTAAAGAGTAATTTATTGCCGAAATATTTTCGTTATAGCTTAAAGCTTTCTTATATAAAGTTATCGCCTCATTAAATAAATTTAAATCTCTTTTTAAATTACCAAAATTTACATATGCTTGAATATATTTTTCATCTTTAGAAATTGATGATTTATATAATTCTTCTGATTTTTTATAATTAAAAATACCCTTATAGGCATTAGCAAGATTATTTATGATTGCTAAATCATCTTTATTTATTTTCAATCCTTCCTCTAAAATAACTTTTGACTCTTCAAATTTTCCCATCATATTAAGAGCAAGTCCCAGCATGTTATAGAATATAGAAACTTTAGGATATATTTTAAGAGCTTTCCTAGTTTCTTGAATTATTACTCTATATTTTTTAAGAAAGAATAAATTTTGAATTTCTTTTACTAATACTTTTATTTTTTTAATATCTTCCATTTTTTTTATTTATTTTTTGTTTTAAAATAATCAATTCCAGCAAATCCACTAATTTTCAGCATTTTTAATTTTGATAAATTTTTATTGTTTATTCCGCCAAGAGCTATAAATTTTCCATTATAATTTTTAACTATTAAATTAAATTTAATTACTCCTAAATATTTTTTTTTTTTGTTATTTTTGAAAAGTGGACTTACAAATATAATATCTATTTTTTGATTTTTTTTAATTAAAATTTCCTTGTTATTGTGTGCTGAGCCTAAAATAGTAAATTTCTTTTTTATACCTAAATTGTATTTAATAGGTAATTTATTAAATGATGGAATATAAACTCCATCAAAATCTAGTTTTTTTGCTCTTTTAATGTCATTACTTAAATATACTTTTTTTTTAATTTTTTTACAAAATTTGACAAAATATTCTAATTCGTCATTTTCAAATTTTTTTTCATAATTTCTAACTATTATATAAACATTTTTATTTAATCTGTTTATATTGTCTTGATTAAGATTATCAATATAAGTAAAAAAAATATTATTATAATGCATCCGTCTGTAAAAAATTTAACTTATATTCAAGATAAAATCAAAGAAGTTGTTAATTCTACACCGACTATTATTGCGGTAAGTAAAACTTTTGGAATTAATGAAATATTACCTTTATTAGATTTTGGACATAAACATTTTGGAGAAAACAAGGTTCAAGAAGCTGTTGATAAATGGAGTAATATAAAAAAAAAGTTTGAAAGTATTCAATTACATATGATTGGTAAATTACAGAGTAATAAAGTAAAGTTTGTAATACCGTTATTTGATTATATTCATTCACTTGATAACATTAAATTAGCGGAAAAAATTTCATTAGAACAAAAAAAACAAAATAAAAATTTAAAGATATTTATTCAGATAAATTTAGGTAATGAAAAACAAAAAAATGGCATTAATCCAGAAGATTTGAAAGATTTTTATGAAAAATGTGTTAACGATTTAAATTTAAATATTATTGGATTAATGTGTATTCCTCCTCAAGATAAAGAAGCTAAAATATATTTTGATCAAATGAGTAAACTCAATAAAATATTAAAGTTAAATGAATTAAGTATGGGAATGTCGTCTGATTATTTGGATGCAATTAAGTGTCAATCGACATATATCAGAGTTGGATCTCAAATATTTGGATCTAGACTTAAATAATTTTGATTTTTGTTTTTCTATTAATTAATTTCAACAAAATTAACATATCTTTTTTTTTTAAAGCAACACATCCTAGAGTTCCTTTGTAATTATTTGTAAGATGTAAAAAAATTGCACTACCTTTATCTTTCTTTGGTCTAAAACTATTATAATTAATTGGTATTAATAAATCATATTTATTATCTTTTCTAAAAAGTTTCTCGTGTTTAAATTTTTTATTTTTTTTAATAAGTTTATTATAAAATTTACTTTTTGAGTCATTACACCAACCCATTTTTGTTGTTAATTGTATTTTTTTTAATTTTGTAAATGGTTTTGAGATTCTATCTTTTCTAAAAAAAAGAGAACCAAGTGAAAATGTTCCTCTAGGACTTTTTTTATCACCTTCTTTTTTTTTTGAAGTTATACCATTTTTGCCAACAGAACATTTAAATTTAAATTCATCGAAAATAAGTGTATCGTTATTTTTAACTATAATTTGCATAACAATTAAAATGAAATCTAGAATATTGTTTATACACGACTCAGTCAAATTATTTGAAATATTTAATGAAATAAAAGAATTTCTTAATTTTGAAATAGAATATTTTAATAGTAATAACATTAAGAAATTAAATTTAATTGATAATAAAAATTATTTAGTTATTTCTATGAGTTCATGTAAGGGTATTGGTAATTGTTTATTTCTTAAAGATTTGCCATTGAATATTAATAAGTTATTAGAAAAAATAAATCTTACATTTCTTAAAAACCAATTTAACAATCAGTCTGAGGTTATGATTGGAAAATATATTTTAGATTTAAATTCGAGAAAAATTATTTATGGAAACAAAATTTTAAATTTAACTGAAAAAGAGACTGATTTGATATTATTTATAAATTTAAATAAAAAAAGTAGCTTGAAAGATCTACAAGAAAAAGTTTGGAAGTACTCAGTTTCTTTAGAAACACATACGGTAGAGACCCATATCTATAGGTTAAGAAAAAAAATGTTAGAAATTTTTGAAGACAAAGACTTTATAAAATTTGATAATAAATATTATTTTCTGAATTTAGATTAAAAAAAAATTTTATTTTCTAAATTCTAGCCCCAATTTTTTGAATAATCCTTGACGATAATTCAGTCCCTTTTTTTAAACTATCGTTAATTGAAAGGTTATTAATAATTCCATGAAGATAACCTGCTGCAAATAAATCTCCAGCGCCAGTTAAATCTCTTATTTTTAAATTTTTCTGAGCTTTACACTCAAAGATTTTATCTTCGCTAACTGATATAGCACCTTTATCTCCTCTAGTTATTATGACATTCTTTTTTATATCTTTGGAGAATGTAATTACATCATCAAACGAGTCAGCATTAATTAGAGAAGTTATTTCTTGTTCATTGGCAAAAATAATATCTAATTTGTTTTTTACTAAATCTAAAAAATATGGTTTGTGCCTTTCAACACAAAATAAATCAGATAGCGACATTGCTATTTTGTTTGAAATACTTGTTGCTTTATCAAACGCTTTTTTTGGTTCACCTTTATCCCACAAATAACCTTCTAAAAATATGATTTCAGAATTTCTGATATCGTCTTCATGCAGATCTTTGTCACTTATTTTACCTGCTATCCCTAAATAAGTGCACATCGTTCTTTCAGAGTCAGGTGTAATTAAAATTAAACAAGTACCAGTTGGAATACTTTCTTTTTTTTTCTTGTAAAGATATTTTACTTTTTCCTTTTTAAGGCCATCCTCATATTTTTGACCTAAAATATCATCATTTACTTTACCTACAAATCCCACTTTATTTCCCAATTGAGATAATCCCACAATTGAATTAGCTACTGATCCGCCAGAAACAGTTTCTTTGATTTGTAATGATGATAAAAGTTTTTTAAATTCTTCTTCATCAACCAACTTCATAGTGCTCTTCACAAGAGAATTACTAATTAAAAATTCATCAGATACTTCACATAGTACATCTACAATCGCGTTTCCAATGCCTAAAATTTTCATTATGGTTTTTTTGCAAAAAAAGGTTTATTTCGATTAGGATAACAAGTAGTGCAAATATTACAAGTTAATCCATAACAAGCCCGAGCTTTACAATATTCTCTTCCATAATAAATTATTTGAAGATGGAGTTTATTCCAATTTTTTTTTGGGAATAACCTTTTTAAATCCTCTTCTGTTTGAAGTACATTTTTACCATTAGTTAAACCCCATCTTTGTGCCAGTCTATGTATATGTGTATCAACGGGAAAAGCTGGATGACCAAAACCTTGAGACATGACTACACTTGCAGTCTTGTGGCCAACACCAGGCAAACATTCTAATTCCTCATACGTTTTTGGTACTTTTCCTCTATGTTTTTTTATCAATATTTTTGAAAGATTATAAATACTTTTTGCCTTAATCCTAAAAATTCCAATTTTTTTAATTAATTTTTCAATTTTTTTTTGACCTAATCTAACAAAATGTTCTGGTTTATAATACTTCGGATAAATATTTTTTGTTACATTATTTACATTAATATCAGTACACTGTGCCGAAAGAAGAACAGAAATCAAAAGCGTAAACACATTTCGACTTTTTAAAGGAACCTTTATTTTAGGATATGTTTTATTAAGAATCTTTAGTATTTTTTCTGCTCTTTGAACTTCATCCATTATTTAAAATTCAATAAATCTCTCATTGAATATAAACCAGGCTTCTTCTCGATTAACCATTTGGAAGCAGTTAAAGCCCCATCTGAATAAAGTGCTCTATCAAAAGCCTCATGGTTTAATGTAAGAATTTCTTTTCCACTTGAGAATTTCACTTCATGTTCTCCAATAATTTCACCTTTCCTGATAGAGTTAAAATTAATTTTTTTTCCGTAGGGAAAAGATTTTTTATTTAAGTATTTTTTACCAATTAAATCATATAAGTTTTTATTTTTTCCGTCAGCAATTCCTTTACCAAGCATTAAGGCAGTACCGGATGGATAATCTTTTTTATGTTTATGGTGTACTTCAAATATTTTACTTAAATATTCATCATTTAGTGATTTTGAGGCTATTTCAGTTAAATACATTAGTAAATTTACACCTAAGCTCATGTTGCCAGCTTTTAAAATAGGTATTTTTTTTGAATATTTTTTAATTTGATTTTCTTGGCTCCTAGTAAATCCGGTGGTACCAATTACCACTTTTTTTCTAAGATTTGATGCTATTTTTAGTATTTCAAGTGTGCAGGTTGGTACTGTGAAATCAATAATAACATCTGTTTTTTTAAAGGCTTTTTCAGAATTTAATTCAGGTTTAATTCCATTAAATCTTTTATTTACCGTTCTATTCTCTGTAAGTGCAACTAACTTGAAATTTTTATTTTTTCTTGAAGACTTGATGAGTTGTTGACCCATTCTACCCAAACAACCTGAAATCGCTACATTAATTTTGTTCATTAATATTTTTTTATAAATATAATATACATTACTTGGATGAATTTAAATGAATTATATTATTAAAATTATTTTTTTATTTACCTTTTGCACTTTTGCTATTGCCCAAGAAGCAATTTTTCATAAAAATTTAAAAATTAAAAAAGGTGACACTACAGTCAATGTAGAGGGTGGCTTTAAGATTATAAGAGAGCAATTTTATAAAAATTTTAAAAAAGAAAATAATCTTGATTATAATTTTTTGGAAGTTACTAAAAAAAATCCTAGATATGGTGACACAGCTCTGAAACTAACTTTGGGAACAGGATGTATTGGTTCAAAAGCAGATTGTAAAAGAGCCAATGCTGAATCTAAAAAAAGAGTTGAGGTAAGTGGAAGAAAAATAGGAAAAAAAAATGATAATGTATGGATGTCAATGTCAATATTGATACCTGAAGATTTTAAATGGGGAGCAAGATTAACAATACAGCAATGGCATAACGACATAGAAGTTTATGAGCCGATGCTAGAAACTGATTTACGAAATTTTGTTGGATTAACAATGAAAAATGGTTCTAAAAAGGGTTATTTCGTATTAGACAAGCCAAATAAAAATTGCTCAGCTGGTTCAGGAGATGGCTCTAAGGGTGCCAACTTTTGTATAAAAGCATATCAAGAGTTTAAATTATTAAATTGGGATGAACTATTAAGTTTTAAGGGAAAATGGATAGATATTATTCATAATATCAATTTTGATTCTGATCCAGAGAAGGGTTATTTTAAAATTTGGATTAATGGCGATCTTAAAGTTGATCAAAAAGGACAAACAATTTGGAAAACTCATGGAGATGTAGAAAAATATTTTGGAAAAAATCGTTGGGATTTTAAATTTGGAATTTACACAACTTCAAAAATGGCATTTAAGTTATATTTTGATGAAATTTGGATAAAAAGATCCTGTAAGGGCCTCAAGTTAAAGCGTCTTAATTATAAATGTAAAAATTTGTTGGATCAAATAGGAGGTGTTAAACCATATTTAATTAAGGATATAAGTGGCAGTCCAGAGTTAGCTGGGACCTTATAACTTTTTGTTAATTTTTCCAAAAACTTTTGGCTTTTTCAAAAAACTTTCTAATGCTAGGATTTGATTTATCATTCTCTATTTTTCTAAACCTTTCTAACAAATCTTTTTGTTCTTTATTTAAATAAACTGGAATTTCCATTTTTACTTTAACATATAAGTCTCCATAATCTCCTCTTCTAATAAATGGCATTCCTTTACCTTTTAATCTGAATTGTTTTCCATCTTGAGTGCCATCGGGTATTTTAATTTTTGCTTTTTTTCCATCAATCGTAGGTATTTCTATGGTTGTTCCTAGCGCTGCGTCAGCCATTGATATTGGAAACTCAAAAAATAAATTTACATCTGATCTTTTGAAAAGATCATGGGATTTTACATTTATAAATAAATATAAGTCTCCACTAGCCCCTCCTCGTGTACCCGCTTCTCCTTTACCTGCTAATCTTATTCTAGTACCATCATCAACACCTTTAGGAATAGTAACAGATATTTTTTTAGAAATTTGCTTATTGCCACTTCCACCACAATCATTGCATGGATTTGTTATTTCTTCTCCATTACCAGAACATTGAGGACATGTTTGTTGAACAGTAAAAAATCCTTGGTTTGATCTTATTTTCCCGTTTCCTCCACAATAACTACATCTATCGGGTGTAAAACCTGGTTTAGATCCGTTTCCTTTGCAAACATTACACTTTTCAGTAGATGAAAATTGTATATTTTGTTTTTTACCTGAATAAGCTTCCTCAAGTGTTATAGATAAGTCATATCTTAAATCTGAACCTCTATTTCTATTTTTTGAACTTCTTCCGCTACTTCTCCTTCCACCACCAAAGTCTCCAAAAAAATCTTCAAAAATATCTGAAAAATCTGATCCATTAAATCCTCCAAACCCACTAAAACCTCCTCCTTGACCACCTCCACCATTTTCAAATGCAGCGTGCCCAAAGTTATCATAATTTTCTTTTTTATTTTTATCTGAGAGAATTCCGTAAGCTTCACTTGCCTCTTTAAATTTTTCTTCAGCAGATTTATCGTCAGGATTTTTATCTGGGTGATATTTTACAGCTAGTTTTCTATAGGCTGATTTAATTTCTTCTGGTTTAGCACTTTTGTTGACACCAAGAACATCGTAGTAATCTCGTTTAGCCATGAATTTAACTTAGATAATAAGATGTCGTTTTACGCGCTTTTTTCTTGATTCCCGTCTTTGTTTTCCTCTTTTACTTCTTCAAAATCAGCATCTACAACATTATCATCTTTTGTATCCTTTTTATCTTTACCATCATCTTTTCCAGACTCAGGTTTAGCGGTTTGTTGAGACTTATAAATAGCTTCACCAAGTTTCATCGAAGCTTGAACTAGTGCTTCAGTTTTCTTTTTGATATCTTCTATGTCTTCGCCTTTTAAAGATTCTTTTAAAGAAGTAGATGCATCCTCAATAGCTTTTTTCTCTGAGTCTGAAACCTTAGAACCATGCTCTTTAATATTTTTCTCTGTTGAATGAATTAAGGTATCAGCTTGATTTCTGACGTCAACTGACTCTCTTTTCTTTTTATCTGCATCTTTATTTGCTTCAGCATCTTTAACCATTTTTTTAATCTCTTCTTCACTCAAACCACCTGAGGCTTGAATTTGAATTTTTTGCTCTTTACCTGTTCCTTTATCTTTTGCTGAAACATTTACTATTCCATTCGCATCAATATCAAATGTTACTTCAATTTGTGGAACTCCTCTCGGAGCTGGAGCAATACCAACAAGCTCAAAATTACCTAATATCTTGTTATCTGAAGCCATCTCTCTTTCACCTTGGAGAACCCTAATTGAAACTGCGGGCTGATTGTCTTCTGCTGTTGAGAAAACTTGGCTTTTTTTTGTAGGTATTGTTGTATTTTTTTCAATTAATTTTGTAGATACTCCACCCAATGTTTCAATACCTAGTGACAGAGGTGTAACGTCAAGAAGAAGAACGTCTTTAACATCACCTTGTAAAACACCAGCTTGTATCGCTGCGCCCATTGCGACTACTTCATCAGGATTAACACTTTTGTTAGGTTCTTTTCCAAAGAAGTTTTTTACTTCCTCTATGACTTTTGGCATTCTAGTCATACCACCTACCATAACAATTTCATCAACCTCATTTGCACTTATACCCGCGTCTTTTAAAGCTGTCTTACATGGAGGCATAGTCTTAGCTATCAGATCTTCAACTAGAGCCTCTAGTTTTGCTCTTGTCATTTTAATATTTATATGTTTAGGACCAGTCTTATCTGCAGTTATAAAAGGTAAATTAATATCTGTTTGTTCTGCAGAAGATAATTCAATTTTAGCTTTCTCAGCGGCCTCTTTTAATCTTTGAAGTGCTAATTTGTCAGATTTTAAATCAATTCCGTTATCTTTTTTAAATTCAGAAATTAAATATTCAACTATAGAGTTGTCAAAATCTTCACCACCTAAAAAAGTATCTCCATTGGTTGATTTAACTTCAAAGACACCATCGCCTAACTCAAGTATTGAAACATCAAAAGTTCCTCCACCTAAATCATAAACTGCAATTTTCTTGTTTTGTTTTTTATCCAATCCGTATGCTAAAGAAGCTGCAGTTGGTTCATTTATAATTCTCAGAACTTCTAGCCCAGCAATTTTTCCTGCATCTTTCGTAGCTTGTCTTTGAGCATCATTAAAATATGCTGGAACAGTTATTACTGCTTTAGATACGGTTTGACCTAAATATTTTTCAGCTGTTTCCTTCATTTTTTGAAGAATAAAAGCAGATATTTGTGATGGAGAATATTTTTCTTTTCTAGCTTCGATCCAAGCATCTCCTTTTTCAGAGTTAATAATTTTAAATGGTGCTGCTTCGATATCTTTTTTTACTGTTGGGTCATCGAAGTTTCTTCCAATTAGTCTTTTGACTGCAAAAATAGTATTTTCTGGATTTGTTACAGCTTGTCTCTTAGCCGGTTGTCCAATTAACTTTTCACTATCATCTGTAAATGCTACTACCGAAGGAGTTGTTCTTGCACCCTCTGCATTTTCTAGCACTTTTGGTTGACTACCCTCCATGATAGCAACACATGAATTTGTAGTTCCTAAATCTATTCCAATAATTTTACTCATAATATCTTATTCCTATTCCATTCATATAGGGGTTAAATTAAATTCTACAAGTTGATATAAACATTAATTATTTTCCTTATTTTCCTTATTTTCTTGGTTTTCATTAGGTTTCTGATTTGTCTTTTCAGTTTTTTTAGAAACTCCAACTAAAGAGGGTCTTAATAACCTATCTTTAATAGTAAAACCTTTTTGAATTTCTTGTACAATAGTCCCAGGCTCTTTTTGATCATCATCAATTTCCATCATTGCTTGATGAAAATTTGGATCAAGTTTTTTATTTAAGCATTCTATTGGTTTAATATCGTTTTTACTAAAAATTGAAATCAAATCTTTATTTATAATATCTAAATGTTCTAAAGTTCTATTTAATGCTTCAGTATTTTTCAATTTGTTATCATTTTCTAAAACTTGCTTTGATCTTTCTAAATTATCAATTAAATTTAAAGTTTCTTTTGCTAATAAAAATCCACCATATTCGAATGCATCTTCTTTTTCTTTTTCAAACCTTCTTCTTTGATTTTCCATTTCTGCAAAAGTTCTTGCTAGTTTATCCTCTAGTTCTTTAATTTTATCCTCTAGTTCTTTAATTTTATCCTCTGGAGTTTTTTCTACCTCATTAATTTTGTCGGATGTAATATTCGTAGTATTGTGTTCCTCTCCTAAATTTTCTTTGTCATTTTGACTTGATGGAGAGTTTTCATTTATTGAAGTTTCTTGATTTTTATCCATACAAGCTTATATGGTAAGGATTTCACAAATTTCTAGTCTTATATGAAAAATTTATCTAAACTTATAATAGGTACTAATAATAAGGGAAAACTAAAAGAAATAAGAGCATTACTACCAAATCATATTGAAACTTACTCACCTTCAAGTTTTAATCTTAAAAGTCCCAAAGAAAATGGAAAAACTTTTGAAGATAACTCAATTATCAAATCGAAATATTTTTCTGAAAAAACCAACCTTCCATGTTTAGCTGATGACTCTGGTTTAGAAATAGATATTTTAAATAAAGCACCAGGTATTTATTCTGCAAGATGGGGTGGAAAAAATTCAGATTTTAAAAAAGCTATTAAAAGAGTTTATAAGGAATTATCAAAAAAAGATAAAAATTGGAAAAGTAAAAAAATTAAAGCAAGATTTATTTGTGCTCTTTCAATAAGTTATTTAAAAAAAAAATTAGTATGTGTGGTTGGAAAAGTTGAGGGAATTATTTCGACAGAGCCAAAGGGTAATAACGGGTTTGGTTATGATCCTATTTTTATACCAGTTGGAAAAAAAAAAACTTTTGGAGAAATCTCACCCTCCCTAAAATATAAAATAGATCACAGGTTTAAAGCTTTTAAAAAAATTAAAAAATTTCTTTAAGAAAGCCATTTTCAATTTTATAGAAATTTAATTGATGGTTAATTTTATTATCCTCAATTTCAAAAATTCCAATTTTTCCTTTAAAAGAGTTTTTAGCTTTAAATGCTTTGTTAATGTCTGTCATACTGTATTTTAAAGAGAGATAATATATCAAACCAACCAAGTCATAACCTAATAATGATAAATGACTAGGTTCTTCATCAAACTGATTTTGAAATTTATTTTTAAAATTTTTTAGATTTTCTCTATTAATAGAAGGATAGTAAATTGGTTGTGAAGCAGTTTCATCTAACAAACTCTCATCAAACCATTGATTAAATGTAATAAGGTATTTATCCTTTGGAGAGACATCAGTGTATAACAAAGAAGTTATAACACTTTTTAAACTTTCGTCGAAATCTGCTATTATAACTGAGTCAAAATTTACATTTCCAATAGTATATTTTTTTTCAAGATTTTTTATTTTTCTCTCTTTATTTGGATCATCAGAGTTTTTAAGTCTAGTTATTTCATCAATTAGATTTTGTTTACGGATTTCATAATTAGTAATTTTTTCAATTTGTTTAGTAAGTTTTGTTGGTTCAATATCATAAAAATATTGTTTAAAAGTTTTAATTTTAGATTCTTTAATTCCTTTCTTAACTTCTAAATCATAATTAAGATTAGGTGTTAAAAATATTGTTTTTTTTATTTCATTTTTTTTAATAAATTTTTTTATAGTAATTAATTGTGATGTTGAGTTTATTCCTGTACTTATTATATTTTTTGGTAAATCAATGGTTTTATTAGTAAAAGATAAAAATGTTAGATTACTAACTTCATCAAGATATACCAAGTTTTTATAAAAAACTGGACCAATAACTAGATTGATACCTAGTTCATCAAACTCTTTTGCAGATAGTAAAGTTTTAGTTGGATCTGATTGAGTATCTTTGGGATATATTTCTAATTTATTTGAGTCAATATCACTTAAAGCTAGGCGCGTAGCTCTTACAATTTGTTTACCAATTTCCGCATTATCTCCAGTTAAAGGTACAAGCAATCCAATTTTAACTTTAACTTCCTCAGATATACCAGGGTTAATAATTAAAAAAAAATTACTAAAAGATAAAAAAAGAATTATTAAAATTTTATTCATTTAATGCTATTTTTGCTCTAATACTGTTTAAATTATGGTAAACCCCATATTACACAAAAGAAAATTAAAAAAAGGATTATATTTAATACCTACTCCAATAGGAAATTTAGGTGATATCACACTTAGAGCAATAGAAATACTTAAAAAATCTGATTTTATTTTATGTGAGGATACAAGAGTATCGAAAAAATTATTAGATAAATTTGAAATTAACGTAAGTTTAATTTCTAACCACAAATTCAATGAAATAAAAAATTTAAAAAAAATTATTAATTTACTCAAAGGTGATAAAGTTATTTCTATAATTTCTGATGCTGGTACTCCATGTATATCAGATCCTGGATCAGTTCTAATTAATGAGTGTTTAAAGCAAAGCATTGATGTAATACCTTTACCTGGACCATCAGCTGTAACAACTGCTATTTCTGTTAGTGGTTTTAATGAAAAATATTTATTTTATGGCTTCTTCCCAGAGAAAGAAAAAAAGATAAAAGATGAATTGAATAAATTATCAAATTTAAATTGTTGCTTAGTTTTTTTTATTTCACCTAAAAAGATTAATAGAATAATTCCATATCTTAAAACTTATTTCACGGATAGAAAAATATTAATTTGTAGAGAAATTTCTAAATATTACGAAGAATACATAAGGTCTGACATAGAAGATTTAGAAATATTCAAATCAGAGCCAAAAGGTGAATTAACTATCGTTTTATCAGAAAAAAGATTTAATAAAAGCACTTCACAAGCATTAAGTGAATCAGATAAAAAGAATATTAAAACAATGATTAATAAATTAACTACAAAAGAAATTATAAAAATAATCAGCCAAAATAGTAAAGCATCTAAAAAGTCAATTTATAATTTTTGTCTAAATTTAAAAAATGAAAAATAAATTATTAATATTTTTTTTGTTAGGATTAATTTTGGCAGGGTGTGCAGGGGCTGCATCTAGAGGAATTTTTGGAACAGGAGTTAGTGTTGCGTTTGATCCCAGAACGGTCGGCACTCAAGTAGATGACTCAATAATGCAAAAAAACTTGTCAGCTAGAATTCTTTTATTGGATAAAAAATATCTATTATCAGTAAATACAAAAGTGTTAGATGGTAGAATTTTTATGACAGGCAAAGTTGATAATCCTGAAGAAAAACTTAAGCTTACAAAATTAGGCTGGGAAACTAGTGGTGTTAGATCTGTTAGAAATGATATTAAAATAAAAGAGGAGTTTAGCTTTCAACAATCTGCTAAAGATATTTTGATCACTTCTCAACTTAGATCAGCAATGATATTTAATAAAAATATTAAAGCAACCAACTATCAAATTGATACTTACAAGAAAAAAATATACATTTATGGTATTGCACTCACTTCAGAAGAAAAAGATTTGGTCATAAGTGAAGCTGAGGAAATTTTAGATGTAGATAAAGTAATTGCAAGTATAATTCTTGTAGAGGAATTAAGAATTCAAAAAGATTAATTATTTTTTATAATCTATGACATCTGCAGAATAAGCGGCTATTGAAGCTAAATTAATTAGTTCTGATGTAGAAGTTCTTAATGGTGCAATTTCAATAGGTAGTCCTAATCCTATTAATAGAGGACCTATGACTTTTGTATCTCCAAATTCTTTCATCATTTTATAAGATATCGCAGCACTATGTTGGCCAGGCATTATTAATATGTTTGCATTGCCTACTATATTAGAAAAAGGATATAAACTTTCATATTCTTTGTTTAGGGCAACATCGGGCTGCATATCTCCATCAAACTCAAAATCTACTTTTTTATCTTTAAGGATATCCACAGCTTTCCTGATATGTTTAGTACGACTAGTTACTGGTTGACCAAATGTTGAATGAGAAACAAAAGCAACTTTTGGATCAAAACCAAATAAGCGTACAACTCTTGCGGCAGAAATTGCAATTTCAGACATTTCTTCTGATGATGGATATTCATGAACACTAGTATCAGCAACAAAAATAGTTTTTCCTTTATGAACTACTAGATTTAAACCAAACATTATTTCACCTTTTCTTGGGTTAACTACTTGTTTTATCTTATCTAATGAAGCACCAAATCTTCTTGTATTTCCTGTCACAGCACCATCAGCATCGCCACAAGCAACCATACAGGATGCCCAAATAACTCTATCGTTTCTTATAAGTCTGTCACAATCCCATTCTAATAACCCCTGTTCTCTTTGTAATTTTTTAAATAGATATTTTACATATTTTTCTCTTTTTTCGGTGTCCTTAGAATTAACAATTTCTATATCAAAGTTTTGATCATAACCTATTTTTTTTATTTGTTCTTTGACCTTCTCTTCTTTACCGATTAAAATTGGAATTCCTAATTTAGAATTTTTAAAAGCGATTGCTGCTTTAAGTGTATTTTCATCTTCTCCATCAGCAAAAACAATTCTTTTTTGATTTTTTTTGATATAGTTATTAATACCCTGCATGATTGTTACAGTTGGATCTAATCTTTGTTTAAGTTGATCTTTATATAACTCAAAATCTTTAATAGGTTTTCTAGCAACACCACTTTCCATAGCAGCTTTAGCTACGGCTGTTGGAATTACACTTATTAATCTTGGATCAAATGTTGATGGTATTATATAATCTTTTCCGTAGTGCGGTCTTTCTCCCCCCATAGCAGCAACAACTTCATCAGGCACATCTTCTCTAGCTAAATTTGCTATAGCCATAGCTGCAGCAACTTTCATTTCCTCGTTTATAGTTTTAGACCTCACGTCAAGTGCACCTCTAAAAATATATGGAAATCCAATTAAATTATTAACTTGATTAGGATAATCTGATCTTCCTGTTGCAATTATTGCATCACTACGTACCTCCTCAACTTCTTCTGGTGTTATTTCTGGATCTGGATTAGCACAAGCAAAAATAATTGGATTTTTTGCCATTTTTTTTACCATCTCTTTTGTTAGTGATCCTTTAGCTGATAAACCTAAAAAAACATCTGCACCCTTTATCGCATCTGATAAATCTCGATCATTAGTCTCAATTGCATGGCTAGATTTCCATTGATTCAAATTTTCTCTGCCTTTGAAAATTACACCTTTTCTATCTAACATTGTTATATTTTTTTGTGGAACTCCGTTCTTTTTGAATAAATTAGTACAGGCCATCGCAGATGCACCTGCACCATTAACAACAACTTTAATATCTTTTATTGATTTTTTATTAATATCTAATGCATTTATTAGAGCAGCAGTAGTTATAATTGCAGTTCCATGTTGATCATCATGAAAAACTGGTATATCTAAAATTTCCTTGAGTTTATCTTCGATCACAAAACAATCTGGCGCAGCAATGTCTTCTAAATTTATACCTCCAAAGCTAGGGGCAAAATTTTTGATAGAATTAATTATTTCTTTAGAATCCTTACAATCGATTTCTAGATCAATAGAGTCAATATCAGCAAATCTTTTAAACAATACTGCTTTTCCCTCCATTACAGGCTTTGATGCTAATGCACCTAAATCTCCCATACCTAGAATTGCGGAACCATTACTGATTACTGCTACAAGGTTTCCCTTACTAGTGTAATCATATGCAGTCTCGGGATTATTACTTATAGCTTTAACAGGTGCCGCAACACCAGGCGAGTACGCCAATGCAAGATCTCTTTTAGTGGTCATATTTTTCGAAGATATAATTTCTATTTTTCCTGGCTTTTTATAAGTATGAAATTCTAAAGCTTCTTTTTCAGTATAATGATCTGTTTTAGTTTTTTTCATTATTGATAATTAGATGTACAAATGGGGTAAAATTAAGACTAATATGATTTATGAA
>MDTG01447286.1_pt1 | contig 23625 bp, 18 predicted proteins | sample 811421 | NCBI WGS metagenome assembly MDTG01 (sample SAMN05326645, study PRJNA326480) | marine metagenome | isolation source: seawater | place: Pacific Ocean: South East | collected 2011
TTATGAGAGTGCTACAACCCGTACGCGGCACACATGATATTTTACCCGAAGAATTTCGACTTCATCGACTTATTGGTGACACAGGCGCAATGATCGCTTCCCGTTTTGGCTTCGAAGAAATTTCTACGCCGATTTTTGAATTTTCCGAAGTGTTTAAACGTACATTAGGGGACTCATCTGATATTGTCACAAAAGAAATGTACAGCTTTGAGGATAAGGGTGGAGATAAGATTACGCTTCGTCCTGAGGGCACAGCTGGAGTGGCTAGGATGTTAATTTCTGGCGGTTTGGCTCAAAAATTACCGTTAAAATACTTTTATCGAGGGCCGATGTTTCGTTATGAAAGACCACAAAAGGGACGCTATCGCCAGTTTCATCAACTTGGAGCTGAATTACTAGGTGTATCTGAACCTCAGGCTGACATAGAAATGATTGCACTGGGTGCATTAGTACTAGAGGCGCTAGCCATTACGGCTAATCTCAAGCTTCAAATTAACACTCTAGGGAATATGGAGAGTCGAGCAGCATATCGCGAGGCGCTCATAAAATATTTTTCCACTTACCGAAGTTCCCTCTCTGTAGAAAGTCAAATGCGTCTTGATAGAAACCCACTGAGGATTCTTGACTCCAAGGAGAAAGAGGATCGCAGTCTGATTGAGAATGCGCCGGAGTTCAGTCTGTACTTAGACCGCGAATCTCAAAAATTTTTTGAGATAGTTTGTGAGGGTCTTGAATTATTGTCGATTGAATACTCTGTAAATCAGCGGCTGGTGCGTGGGCTAGACTATTATTCCCACACTGCATTTGAATTTACTACTGATGAACTAGGTGCTCAGGGTACTGTGCTTGCTGGTGGACGTTATGACGGCTTGGTTGAACAAATGGGAGGAGCTAAGGTTTCCGGTGTAGGGTGGGCTGCAGGAATAGAGAGACTTGGAATGTTAGTTGAAAAGAAACCTGAAGTGCCAAGGCCGATAGCTATCATTCCGGTTACTCACGTGCATAATGAATTAGCAATTTTGACCGCTTATAAATTGAGGCGTAGTGGATTGCAAATTGAATTAGCCTATCGAGGTAACATGAGTAAGCGTCTAAAACGTGCTAATCGATTATCAGCCTGTGCTGCAATATTTCTTGGTGGTGATGAAATGGAACGTGGATTTGCATGTGTTAGAGATCTAGATAGCGGTACCCAAATGGAAGTACCACTTGTATCACTTGTAGATCATTTAGGTCGTTATAGATTATGATGTCAGAAAAAAAAGAGAAGCAGTCTAGACTATTTTCTGTCTGGGTAAGGCCAACTACAAGTGGAAATTGTTATCAATGGCCGATGGGTTTTGATCCTGACGGTACCTTTATTTATGTACAATTTGTTGATCAACCAAGATTGGTTGCATTCAAACCCGGTATCCAGTCGATACAACAACTGATAAAAAAGGTATTGAGGAATTCGTGTACCATTGACAAAATTCTAGAGGGAGAGGCTGCTGTGCATGATTTGCTTGAACTAGCAACTCCGGATACTTTACGTCTTTATCAAAATGCTGAAAAGGAGGTTACCAAAAAAGGGCAGGCCCTTTGTAATGAGATCTCCGCACTTCTTCGGTCAGCTGCGCGTGTAGCGTCCAACATTGAATGTTTGTCTTGGTCATTGCAAGATATTGATGCAGCTTCAATTATTGATGAACTTGTAAAAAATATTCATGGTCCGGTAAAAGAACTTGAAGTGCTTGGGGTGGGTGGAGGAATTTTTTCGCAAAATATTATTAAGCGTTTTATAGGTTTGGGTTTAAGGCATTTCACAGTTGCATCCAAAAGTGAAGCAGAAGCGAAAAATTTTGCGTTGTCTAACGGTGGTCATTTTTCGGAACTTGAGAGAATTGAGCTATTACTTCCAGATGCAGATGTGGTAGTTACTGATGTTGGGGACGGAAGGGTTTGGATACTTGCTGATGATGTTAAGCGGGCATTGCGTCGTCGTCGCCACAAACCGTTGTTGATTATTGATGGTGGAATTCCAAGTGATGTAGCACCATCAGTTGATCGCATTGAGGATGCCTATGTGTTTTCAATTGATGATTTAGAGCGCATGGCAATGGAGAAACTTGGTGGTAGTGTTACAGAGAAAAAACGCACAGATTTGGTAAAAACTGAGTCTTCAGTGCTGCAAGAGGTTCTATCTAGTAATCAAGTTAGTGATGCATTTATAAAAATGACTGAGAAATCTCCGGAATGGATTAAAGAGAGACTTACAGAACTATCAAATGCAGATGGAATTTTGCCATTGGCGGTTCGAGACGCAATAACGTTGCTTTTCGGTAATAGTTCCAACCAGAAAGTGGAACGCGATAAAAAGAAACGAGATAATGATGCGTACCTCTGAAGAAAGGCTTAATCAACTTGATGCTCGGAAGTCTGAGCTAGAGCAACTTCTAAATGATCCAAACGTATGCGGGACTGATGCCTTTGTTGATTTGTCGCGCGAGTATTCAGAGATATTACCAATTTGTGATTGCATTGAAGCACGACGGTCTATTCAAGGTGAAATGATTGAATTAGCTAGTTTGTTGTCAGATCAGTCAGAGGATACGGATGTTCGCGTAATGGCCGAGGATGAATTTCGATCTGCAAAAGAGAAACTGGCAGAGCTCGAAAATCAGTTACAGCTATTGCTCATTCCGCGTGATGCAGCGGACGAACGAAATGCTATTATCGAAATCAGGGCGGGCACAGGTGGTGGAGAGGCTTCCCTGTTTGTATCAGACCTATACAGGATGTATCAGCGTTTTGCTGACCACCAGGGTTGGAAATTTGATCCTATAGAAGTAGCGGAGACCGAAGTTGGTGGTATTCGCGAGGCAGTGGTGGGTGTTGCTGGATTTGGGGTTTTTTCCCAATTAAAATATGAATCTGGTGTTCATCGTGTGCAGAGAGTGCCGGAAACCGAGTCAGGCGGAAGAATACATACTTCGGCGGCTACGGTTGCGGTCTTACCTGAAGCCAAAGAAGTTGACGTAGATATCAACGATAAAGACCTGCGGATTGACACCTTCCGAGCACAAGGTGCAGGCGGGCAACATGTAAATAAAACTGATAGTGCTGTTCGAATCACACATATTCCATCTGGTATTGTGGTAAGCCAGCAAGATGAAAAATCTCAGCATAAGAATCGTGCAAAGGCCATGAAAGTACTGCGAGCTCGAATCTACGATGCGCAGCGAACAGCATTAGAGCGGGAACGAGCTGACGATCGAAAAACACAGATCGGTACTGGAGATAGATCTGAAAGAATTCGCACATACAATTTTCCACAGGGCCGTGTAACTGATCATCGTATCAATCTTACATTGCATAAATTAGAAAAAGTTCTTAACGGTGAATCGCTTGAGGAAATTATAGGTGCTCTGATCATTGACGATCAGGCGAATAAGCTCGCTTCTTTGAAATGACTGATCAATCCGTTTGTACTGAAGCGGGTGAGCTAATTTCCACTGCGGTTAGCAAGCTTACTGCAGTGGGGATAGAACTGCCACAATTAGAAGCGCGCATTTTGCTTGGTTCTGTAATGCAAATCCCCCCGTCGCAATTTATTGTGAGTCCGGAGATAAAATGTTCGGATGAAGAAAAGTTAAAATATATAGCGCTTGTTGAAAGACGAAAACAATATGAGCCTGTTTCACATTTAACTGGGTTTAGAGAGTTTTGGAGTCTCAATTATCAAATAACAAGTTCTGTTCTTGACCCCCGACCCGATAGTGAAACATTAGTTTTTGAAGCACTTAAAAGCTTTCCTGAAAGGAAACTACCACTTCGTGTTTTAGATATTGGTGTTGGATCGGGTTGTTTGCTTCTTTCATTTCTTTCGGAGCGTCCAAATGCTGTAGGTATTGGTGTTGATATATCACTTTCTGCCCTCAAAATTGCGTATCAAAATGCAGTAAGCTTCGAATTATCAAACAGAGCAGTATTTCAGCAATCCAATTGGTTAGACGGTGTTGCCGGTGAATATGATGTCATATTTTGTAATCCGCCTTATGTTTCCTCTGAAGAGTTTAAGTTGTTGCACGATGATGTTCGGAAGTTTGAGCCTCGAGAAGCTCTTTTAGCAGGAGTGGATGGGCTGGAGGCATATAAAAATATTTTGCCGCATATATCTAAATTCCTCTCAAAAGACGGTGAAGCGTTTTTTGAAGTTGGGATTAATCAGGCACAGCGGGTGTCTGAAATATCCGAGGCCAACGGACTGATTGTTCGAGGCCAATTTGCTGACATATCGGGAATCCCCCGTTGTCTAGCCATAAAAAAACACTGAATGTTTATTAAAAAAAAGGTTGAATTAGTTTGAAAGCAATCTAAACTAACACACGAAATGAGCGGTGTGCATTGGTTGTATACCTTTCAGTCCCAATTAAGATGTTAAAAAACCACTCCCTTAAGTTGCGAAGCGAGTTGTTACGACGTTTGTTATCGGAGGTCCTTTTTAGGCGACTTATTGGTAGGTTTTAAGGGACGTAATAAATTGGAAGCAAAATCGGAAATAGAAAAATGAGATCTGGTCCTAATAACCGGCGGTCTAGAGGACGTGGCAATGGGGGAAGACGAGGTAGTCAACCTCGTAGTAATTTTGAGAGCAATGGGCCAGATGTAAGAGTCCGTGGCTCGGTGCAACAGGTTGTGGACAAATACCAAGCCCTTGCAAGAGAGGCTTCAACTGCAGGTGATCCGATTAAAGCAGAAGGTTACTATCAACATGCCGAACATTACCTGAGGGTTTTAACTGCTCAGGCATCATCTGCTGGAAATAATTTTCCAGATCAACAACATACCAAGCCAAATGAAAATGATACTGAATTAAAGAAACAAGTCGTAGATGCAAATCCGATAATCAGTTCTGATACTCAGACCGCAGACGGTAAAGAGGTAGTTGCAAGCTCTCCGGCATTGCCGGTTGGAATCTGTACAGGTCCGGCAGTTGAAGAAACACCTGATCCGTCAAAAGATAAGCAGAGGCCTCGTAGGCGCAGACGCCCTAGGAAAGAAGTTGAAACTCGGCAAGAAGAAAAAATCAACGAAGATCCAGATGTTGATAGCGAAACTGCTGAGGCTTCATCACCAGAACAGCAGAGTATTGTTTGACCAGTCCTCGTTGGAAGGCTTGTAATACATTTTTAAGTTTCCATATCTAGAATTTGCGATGTCAACCAACATCAATATGTTGAACATTTTGATAGGGTGTTTGGAGTTTTAGGGTAATGGAATTAGAAAAGTTTACTGAGAAATCACGAAAAATTCTTGAGAAGGCGCAATCACTTGCTGTTCAATATAAACATCAGCGTATAACACCTGATCATATTTTGAAAGCTTTTCTTGATGATGAAGAGGGGTTAGCTGTTAACTTGTTACGTGATGCAGGAGGAGAACCTAATCGTGCAATTCATGAAAATGAACTGGCCTTACAAAAGTTGCCTGTTGTTGACGGACCTGGTGCGGAACAAATTTATTTTGATATTTTGACAAACCGTTTACTTGTTGAGGCACAAACCTTAGCTTCAAATATAGGCGATGATTTTGTTGCGTTGGATCGGTTGTTTTTAGCGCTCGCCTTATTGGAAGATAGTGACGCCGCGAAAGTTATGAAGTCTTCTGGAATGTCAACCCAGTCACTCACGTCAATAATCGACACGCGAAGAAAAGGTATGGTTGCTGGCAGCGTTAATGCTGAGGATTCCTATGATGCATTGTCCAAGTACGCGATAGATATGACGGAGCAGGCTCGTCTCGGGGCATTGGACCCGGTTATAGGACGAGACGAAGAAATTCGTCGTACAATGCAGGTATTAGCGAGGCGAACTAAAAATAACCCCATCCTTATCGGAGAGCCTGGTGTCGGAAAAACTGCGATTGTCGAAGGGCTCTCGATACGTATTGTCAAAGGTGATGTACCAGAAGGGCTAAAAAATAAAAGACTAATGTCGCTTGATTTAGGAGCACTGTTAGCAGGAACAAAGTTCCGTGGCGAATTCGAACAAAGGATGAAAGCAGTACTTGATGAAATCAAACACTATGATGGTGAAATTATTTTATTTATAGATGAGTTACATACGCTTATCGGTGCTGGAGCTTCTACTGGAACTATGGATGCTTCTAATATGTTAAAACCAGCGTTAGCACGAGGAATTTTGCACTGTATAGGAGCAACAACGCTTGATGAGTATCGTCAGCATATTGAGAAAGATGCTGCCCTTGCGCGACGTTTCCAAACAATTTATGCGATTGAGCCGACCATAGAAGATACTGTTTCAATTTTACGCGGCTTAAAAGAAAAATACGAATTACACCATGGAATAAGAATTACTGACAATGCAATTGTCTCCGCAGCTTCTATGTCAAATCGTTATATTACTGATCGTTTTCTTCCGGATAAAGCAATCGATTTGATAGATGAGGCAGCTTCACGGCTGAGGATTGAAGCAGACTCGAAGCCCGAAGAGGTCGATGAGCTTGATCGGCGGATTGTTCAACTAAAGATCGAGAGGGAGGCTCTCAAACACGAATTGGATGAAGCCTCGCAAAGCCGTTTAACAAAACTCAGTGCTGATCTATTAGATTTAGAGGAAAACTACCAAAGACTAAATACTTTGTGGCAGTCTGAAAAAAACAGGTTAACATCTTCTCAAAAGCTAAAAGAAGAACTTGATGTCGCAAAACTGGCCTTGGAACGTGCGCAACGAGCTGGAGACTTGGCAAAAGCTGGGGAATTGATGTACGGCGTTATTCCAAAATTAGAGGCAAGGATAGCAGATGAGAATAAAAAGGATCACAAATCCTTACTTCTGCAGGAAGAAGTAACAGAGAATGATATTGCCTCTGTGGTATCTCGGTGGACAGGTATACCAGTGGATAAAATGTTAGAGGGTGAACGGGACAAGCTGTTGTCGATGGAAACCACTCTAGGAACCAGAGTGATTGGGCAAAATGATGCTGTTGCTGCGGTTAGCGATGCGGTGCGTCGTTCACGTGCTGGTTTGCAGGATCCCAACCGTCCGATGGGCTCATTTATGTTTCTGGGACCAACTGGAGTCGGTAAAACCGAGTTAACAAAAGCCCTTGCTGATTTCTTGTTTGACGATGAAGGGGCTATGTTGCGTCTTGATATGTCAGAGTACATGGAAAAACACTCAGTATCTCGGATGATAGGTGCTCCACCAGGATATATAGGTTACGAGGAAGGAGGATGTCTGTCAGAACAAGTTCGAAGACGTCCATATCAAGTGGTGCTTTTTGATGAAATTGAAAAAGCACATCCCGATATTCTGAATATTTTACTGCAGGTTTTAGATGAAGGCCGACTTACTGACGGACACGGTCGTACAATTGATTTTCGAAACACAATGATAATACTAACCTCCAATGTTGGAAGTGAAATTCTTTCTGCTCAGGATGAAAAAGAAACTTTTAAACACGTTAAGAGGTCCGTTATGGATATGGTAAGGGCAGAATTTAGACCGGAATTTCTCAATCGTTTGGATGAGATTTTACTCTTTCATAGGCTCGAAAGATGCCACATGGAAGATATTGTTAAAATACAGCTCAATGGTCTACGAAAACGTTTGGCTGATCAAAATATTGATATTGTGTTGGATGAATTTGCACACGAGTGGCTGGCTAAGGTAGGTTATGACACGGTTTACGGAGCAAGACCACTAAGACGGGCAATACAAAAACATCTTCAAAATCCGCTTGCAACTATGATATTGGAGGGAACCGTCAATTGCACGAAGGCCGTCCTGATAAGTGCCAATAACGATGGTTTGGTTATTAATAATCAGGTGGTCGAAGCGGCTTAAATTTTTTTAATAATTAAATATTTTATTTACTTATGGTACTTATATTTCCCGTCTTAATATTACGAAGAGTGAGATCAATCTGGTCGCGTGTTCTCTGGAAGCGCTTCAACTCTGATCCTAGAAGATTTTTTCCGGAGGGCAATTTAATACGAAGAGGATTTATTTGTTCTTCATTAACTAAAATTTCATAATGAAGATGTGGTCCTGTGGAACGGCCGGTTGAGCCAACAAAACCGATGACCTGACCCTGCTTTACCTTTTTTCCTCTTTTTATATTTCGCTTGAACCCTTGCAAGTGCGCATATGCAGTGTAATACCGGCTATTGTGACGAATTTTTATATAGTTACCATAACCGCCCTTGCGTCCGGCGAATATTACTATGCCGTCTCCGGCTGCGTATATTGGAGTACCAATTGGGGCCGCAAAGTCCACACCACGATGGAACTTTGTGTAACCAAGAATTGGATGCCGGCGTTTCCCAAATCGAGAGGAAAGACGTGCACCGTTTATTGGTGTTTTCATGAGTGCTTTTCGAGCACTCCTTCCTTTTCTGTTAAAATATTCCGTTCCGTCTCCTACGCTTTCATAACGGTAAAGCGGCATTTTCTTTTTGCGCAAAGTGAGAGATGCGTAATTTATGGATGTCCATCTGGCGACAGAACCGTCTGGCAGAAGTAAGCGGTTTACTAATATATCAAATTCATCCCCTCGACGAATTTCGCGCTGAAAATCAACATCCCAGCTAAAAAGGCGAATGAACTCTAAAACAATTTCAGCCGGAAGACCTGTTTTTGTGGCGTCGAAATAAAGACTCGTATCTATATAGCCTTTAACCCGAATTTCTTCTTTTTTAAGAATTCGGTTTATTCGACTCGCAATCGGCAATGAATCATTTTTAAAACGCACTAGGATAGTTGCTGAAGAATTTGGAGAAAACTCAAAACCGTCGAAAACACTCTCGCCAAGTACTGTGGTTTTTTGATAGATAATTATTTCGGTGTTTTTCAAAATGTCGCGCGGGTTGAAAAGTTTTCGCATTGCTTTGATTGCATTAAAGGCATTTGTTCTATCTGCACCGGCTTTGAGCAATATCTGCATGAGGGTTTGGCCCTCCTTTATGCGCATTTTATGAGTTTTCGCTGATGGCGGCAAATATAGAAGTTTTTCGTCTCCAATATAGAGCGAAAGTAATGTTTGGTGTGTTTGATTTAAAGGTGCTAATTTGTTTCGATAATTAGAATAGTTTTGGGAAAGATAGGGGACTGCAAGTATAACAAGTATAAGGCAAGCCAATAAACCAAATAAAAAAAACGAAATTTTTAACTTCAAAAACAAACTTAAGACCTAAGTAAGAAGTGGAAATAATTGTAGTTAATTGGTCGATGAGCCTAAAAAGTTGTTTATAGTGTTTGGCGAATAATTAGACCGATGCGTTAATATCTTTTGAATGAAAGAAGCCATGAATTATAAAATACAAACGGAAGGATATACATTTCTGGAGACAGTGTGTGTCTAAACATAAGATCTCGCATTCTAAAAGGCTTTAAAGTTATATCAAGCCAATTCTAAATGAATTTTTTTATCAGGAATGGTATTTTGCATAGTTCTGAATTACTGAGACTTGCCACGGGCAGAAATTGGCCAAATATCATTCACGGAATTTCCAGAATATACAAAAAAATTATCATAAAGATTTACTGTTGTATCGCAGTGAGTAGGAACAAACCGTACTTTATCACCTATCTTAAGAGAAGAATTTTCAGTTTCCCAAAAAAGTTCGCTATGTTCCTCACCGGCAAATTTAAATTTTGCGTCCGGTAAGTCCAGTACTATAGGCGGTCCTTGGTCTGAGCTTATTGACTTCAGCCCCATATCTAGGATCAATCGGTTTGATGAAGGAGAGGATATAACAGTAGACATAACGGTAAGCGATTGCTCGAATGGAATTTTGTTATTGTTTCCCCAACCGACATTTTGGTAGCAAGAGTCCATAAAAATATAACCGCCTGGTTGTATTTCAGTAAGAATCCCGGCATCTGCATCAATGGTCGATGTGCCCGTCCCACCCCCGGTCAATATAGAAAAATCCTGACCTGAGTTGCGGACTAGATTGGCGGACTTAATTAGAGGAAGCATAGCCTTTTGTACTTCCATACTTCTTTTTTTGAAGTTTTTTAGCATTTGAATAGAACCATTATACCCTTGTAATCCGACCAAAGTGAGATTTTTTGTTTTTTTCACAACATTTGCCAGTGATAATGCGGGTTGTCCTGGTTCCACTCCACATCGATTTTGTCCGATATTTATTTCAATAATAATTTTTAAATTAATGCCTGCGGCCGCACTAAATATAGACAAGTCGTGAAGATTCTCTTCATTGTCTACTACAACCATAACGGTGGCTTTCGATGATAGTTCAATCAAACGTGCAATTTTTGACGCCCCAATTACTGGGCTCGTGATTAATATATTTTGTATACCTTCTTCGGCAAATACTTCTGCTTCACTTAATTTCGCACAACAAATTCCGCTCGCGCCGTAGTCCAGTTGCATCCTAGCAATGTCTGGAGATTTGTGTGCTTTGGCATGAGGTCTATAAGTGATTCCCGCTCTTAAAATTATCTCTTGCATTCTTTCAAGGTTGCGTTTCAGAGCATCTTGTTCTATCAGTAATACTGGTGTATCCAATTCTTCAAGATTCATGTAACACCCTCAGAATCATAGACAATTTCGCCATTTACTATCGTAATAGTCGCCATTATTTCTTTAATTTTATTTTCAGCGCAGGTTAACGGATCGTCGGTTAAGATTACTATGTCAGCTAATTTACCAACCTCCAAAGATCCTTTTTCATTTTCTTCACCGGTTAAGTAGGCGCCCTCTATGGTAGCGCAATTGAGAGCCTGCTGTCGGGTTAAAGCCTGTTCTCGAGCAACTGGTCCATCAATGTATAGATTATGCCGTGTAACCGCTTCCCAAACTGGATACCAGAGGGTGGTTGGCACATTGTCACTTGCTAATCCAATATGTATTCCTTGCTCCAATACAGATTTCATCGGGCATAAATTATTTTCATTTTCAGGGCCCATGTCCTCTATAATCGCATGCCCATTTTTAAATATATAGCGGTTGGTGTGGGCGGTCATAGTGACACCAATATCTGCCAATCTCTTTATTTCCTGTGGGGTTGCGTAGCCGAGATGTCCAATCACCCATCTTTGTTCTTTTATTGAAAATTCCGCATTTACAGCTTCGAAGAAAGGCAGCATTGTCATCCATATCGCACTGACACGTACATTATGTTGCGCTGCCGCTATTAAAAATTCGTGCATGTTTTCAGCAGGGATACCACTGTCATAATTAAAGCCTGACCATCCTGTGTACGGTGCAGCAGTGAGCCGAGCCGCGGCGTCCGGATCTATACCCAAGTCTCCGAATATGCCACCAATCCTTAGGTAATCATCGCCGCTCCCCTTCATTCCGCTTAAATCATTGGACCAACGTTTAATTGCACCAGCAAAATCATTTTTCTCAGCGAATTGCCATGACGGGCTATAAATTAGATGTGCTCGCACAGTTGCATCACCACTATTATTTACCGCTTTCCATGCATCTATTACTTCTTGAGCGCAACCGTGTTCCTCAAACACTGATGTTGTTCCACTCGCATTATAGGCACGCATAGCATCTTTAATTCCTTTTACCCTGTTATCATGCGAGAAGCGCTTCATTGTTTGGAACCACAGAAGTTCTGCAATAGGCATAAAGGTCATCTCATGAATTATTCCATTAGGTTCTCCTGTGGTGTGATTAATTTCGAACTTTATGTTATTTGGACAATTTTTTGGAATACGATTAAGTCCCGCTTCTTCAAGCGCTCTTGAATTAGCTATAGAATCGAGTGGTTGTATATGGCTCCAAAAACCCCAAATCGGGCGAATATATACAGGATTATTGGGCGAGACCTTATCTAATTCCCACCGGGTTGGAAGTCGTTTTTCTTTTAGATTGCCAGGCACGTCAAAGTAGAAAGGTGGTTCTCCAATTGGCATTGTTACTATCCAATCCCCAGGATCCGCGTCTTTTACGAGTGCCTCTATTCTTTGCAGAATATCATCTATTGACTGAGATCCAGCTAATGAGGGAAATATGCGTTTCAACCCCTCTCGATCTAAGTGCGCATGTCCATCAATCATTCCAGGAATTACTGCAGCTCCTCGAGCATCAATTACTCGGCTTCTCGTGTTTGTGGTTTCAGATACTTTGCATTCATTCCCAATCGCAAGAATACGACCATTTTTAACAGATATGGCCTGGTGAATCGAGGCATGTACGTCGCAAGTTATAATCTTCGCATTTTTGATAATCAAATCTGCACTCTGGCCATTAGCAAACGAGTTGTTAACGCCCGCAGGCATAGGCTTCTCTTCTGTGATCCGCGGCGCCAGCCAGCACACCTCCCTCTAAGACTTCAATGCATTTGCTAGACCCAAAATATGATGCACCTGATGCCCTTTGAAGTTTAAAGCCGCGTTTTTCCAACATATCTATCGTAGTTTGAGGATATTCATCGTCTATCAATGGGTTTCCTTCGCCATCAATTGACCATCGTGGAGCCTCTAATGCAGCGGAGAGTTCCATACCTCGATCCACCACATTAGTTAGCATTTGGACATTGGAAATTGTTTGTGCTGGTCCACCTGGCGTCGTCATTAAGTACTTTACCCGGCCATTTTTGAATACCATGACAGGATTTAGTGTGTGAGCTGGCCGTTTATGGGGTTCGACTACGTTTCGATGGTTTTTATCAGTTTCAAACCCGGTCATTCGATTATTCATTAAAATACCTGTCCCAGGGTCTAACCATGATGATCCAAAAACATGGAAGACTGATTGTACAACTGCACAAGCGTTACCTTTGTTGTCAATCATCGTAATACAACTTGTGCCGCCAGCACTGGAATTCTGATGTTTACCAGGCGCAGAAGCAGCTACAGCATCACGCATTTTAGATGTTATTTTTTCTCCGAGAAGATCGGAAAGGGGTGCTGGATGGACTGCTGGGTCACAAATAAAAGATTTTCCTTCGTCAAAAGCCACTCGTGCTGCTGTCATAAGGTAGCCCAGTCGGTCTTCATCAGAGCCTGACAAATCTTCGGAGCTTAGACTAGAAATAGCATTGAGTTGCATGAGCATTAAAAAGCCGTATGAATTTGGAGGCATAACACAAACATTATGATCCCTGTAGTTTGTGCTCAAAACATCCACCCATTCTGGCTGATAACCCCTAAAGTCTTCAGCAGAGAGCAGGCCACCACATTTTTTGCTGTAATTACCTATCGATTGCGCAATATCACCTTCGTAAAAGGCAGGGCTCCCATCTGTAGCAATCTTTTGTATTGTGTTAGCCAAAGCCGGTTGTTTTATAAGTTCGCCGGCTTTCATTGGTACGCCGTCACGCAGATACAAATCTGAACATCCTTTGTCTGCTGAAATATCTTTTTTAAAAATGTTTAAAGCTGATGCGAGAACGCGTGACAATGGATGTCCATTTGCAGCTAGGTCCAAAGACGGAATAAACAGGTCAGCCCAATCCATTTTTCCATAACGTTGATGCAGTACTTCCCATGCGCGAACAATGCCGGGAGTAGAGACGGAGAGAGGTCCCCGTAATATCATCCCATCTTTAAAAAAATCTGCTGTTGCCCCCGCGGGTGAATATCCTGAAGCGTTAAGTCCTATTAATTTTTCCGACTCAGCATCGTAGTAGATCAAAAAAGCGTCTCCACCCAAACTCGTAGCATGTGGCAAAACAGTACATAATACCGAAGAGGTTACAATCATTGCATCAATCAAAGACCCTCCCGCCTCTAGTGTTCTTACCCCCGCGGTGGAAGCAAGTGAGTGCCCCGAGACCACCATATGCTTAGTTCCGTACACTGGAGATCGTGGCATTTTTTCTCCCGCAAATTCATCTATATTTGTCATTTAATATTCCTAGACTTGATGATTATCTATCATGGCGTGGCTGTACGTGTTGTCAATGTACATTCCGGTAGACCTTATCGTAAGTAAGGGTAAGATAAGCCTATTTTCTTTTAAGGAGATTAGATTATGTCCCTTCCGGTTCTTAAAACTATTGATGTAGGAAAAAGCCAGAAAATCTCATATCGTGAGGCTGGCTCGGGTACTCCTCTTATTATTTTGCATGGTCTTGGAGGCCGGTCAGAAAGTTGGTTGCCTCATTATAATAGTCTCGCGAAGGCATATAGGGTGATTGGTTGGGATGCACCCGGTTACGGTGAGTCGACAGCGATGCAGATTGAATCGCCAGAAATTGCAGATTACACAGAAGTTGCATTACGATTTATTGATGCGTTGGAAATAAAACATTGCCACTTGATGGGTCATTCTGTTGGAACTTGTATTGCGGCAAAATTTCACCAAAGCTATTCGGACCGTTTGTTGTCATTGACTCTGGCGGAGGCTGTAATCGGGAATGGTAAATTGTCTGTGCAAGAACAGAGAACGCTTCTTGCTGAGAGGACGAACGAATTAAAAGAGTTAGGTGCCGATAGTTTTGCAGAAAAGCGTACACCTAATTCACTCTCTCCTGATGCAGATCCAGTGGTTGTGAGCCGAGCGATCGATTTTGCTCGAGGGATACAAATACCTGGATATCTAAAGCTATTTGGTGCATTAGTGAGAACAAATATTTTTGATTATGTTGAACATTTAAAAGTGCCGGCAATGATTGTAGCGGGATCAGACGATAAATCTGCACCAGAGGAGTTTGTGCGTCAGATTGCGCTCGCATATCCAGGTATTCGGTATGAGATAATAGACGGCATTGGCCATCAAATAGCATTTGAGAAACCGGAAATTTTTATTGATTTATTGCACCATCACTTAAAGGCGTCCGAACAAGCATTAATCGGAGGATGAACTGTTTTGCAACTATAATTTTCAGTTTTTGACTCGCTTGGAAAAAACTTATTCTGGTTTTTCGGTAAGTTTGCAGTAAAATTTCGGTTATTTAAATTACTGAAATTTATGGATTGATGATTATATTTCATCCTCAATATTAAAACCCCGTGTTTTGGGTCTCAATATTCTATTTATCACTACCGAAATCACCACGCCTAGAAATGGTGGCATCCACCCTGGCGTATCGCCAAATATATAAATTGAGGCAGCACAGACAACTCCGGCGATTATTGAAATTTTTGGCGCATTACGGTATAGCGCATGATCAATTGGAATTTGCATTGGTCGTTCCAAAACTTTTTGCTGGCGGGGTTGAATGTTATCTTCTTCTTCGGTCATGAATTGGCGTTTAAACAATTTTATTTTGAGAGTCTCATTTCGACGAGCCTTGCCCAGTAACTTGCTCCTATTGCAAGTGCTTCATCATTGAAATCGTAATAAGGGTTGTGCAAATGAGCAATATTTTCCCCTGTTCCATTCCCAAGCCAAATATAACAACCTGGCCGTTCGTTAAGCATGAATGAAAAATCTTCTGCTGCCATTTTTGGCGACTGGGTAATATCGACGTTATTCCGCCCTACAACATCTGCAGCAACCTCGGCTGCAAAAACACTCTCCGTTACATCATTGACTGTGGGTGGGTATCCACGTGTGTATTTTAGTTTCACCTCATCAAGATGGAAGCTTGTTTTTGTACCGAGAATTATTTGTTTAATAGCCTTCTCAACATCGTCCTGAAGTCCAGACTTTAAAGTTCTAACTGTACCGCGCAATGAAACATTATCAGGAATTACATTGTAGGTGTCACCTGCGTTTACTTGCGTCACTGAACACACGACCGATTCTACAGGATCAACTCGCCGACTTACTATTGTTTGCAGCATTGAAATTACATGGGCAGCAGCTACTACTACGTCAGTTCCCGTATTGGGAAAACCAGCGTGGGTGCCTGACCCGCGTAATGAAATGTCAAAAGTGTCTGCTGCCGCCATTGCAGGGCCTTGGCAGACAGCAAAAGTACCTAGTTTTTGCCCTGGAAAATTGTGCATACCCCAGACAGTATCTACAGGAAATTTGTCGAATAACCCATCTTGAACCATTTCTCTTCCTCCGCCAGCGAATTCCTCTGCTGGTTGAAAAATAAATTGTACCCGGCCGGAAAAATTGCGCGTTTCAGACAAGTACTTTGCGGCGCCCAGTAACATAGATGTGTGTCCATCATGTCCGCAAGCATGCATTTTGCCTGAAACTTTTGAGGCATATTCATGGGAACTTCGTTCTTCTATATTAAGCGCATCCATATCGGCTCTCAGTCCAATACCTGGCCCCTTACCTTGATTTCCTATAAGTGTTCCAACTACACCGGTCCGTGCTAGTCCTCTATTAACCGTTATTCCAAAACTTTTTAGTTTTTCGGAGACAAAATCAGCTGTATTATATTCCTCAAAGGCGGTTTCTGGGTTGGCGTGAATACGGTGACGCCATTCTGTCATTTCGTTTGCAAATTCTGCTATGCGATTAATCACAGGCATTTTTATCTCCATAATGTGGAAAAAGAATTAGTTTTTATTACATAATAGAGGATCTTAATACTCAAAAACCTTGGCTGAAAGCTTTTCAACCGTTAAAAACCCAAAATGCACATTCTAAGGAAGACTTATGACACAAGATTACAATGAAATTCGGGAAGCAGTTTCTCGTTTGTGTAAGAAATTCACAGGTGAATATTGGCAAAAATTAGATCGTGACAGGGCTTACCCAACGGAGTTCGTCAAGGAATTAACGGAAGGGGGTTATCTCTCCGTTTTGATACCCGAGGAATTTGGAGGCAGTGGTCTAGATATTTCTGCGGCCTGCGCAATTATGGAAGAGATCCAGAAATCTGGGGGCAATGGGGGTGCTTGTCATGCTCAAATGTATACCATGGGTACCGTTCTTAGACATGGAACAATTCATCAAAAGCAGACATATTTACCTAAAATCGCGACAGGAGAATTACGCTTGCAGGCATTTGGTGTAACTGAACCCACCAGTGGCACCGATACGCTAAGCCTGCAAACCACAGCGACTAAGGATGGCGACAATACTTATATAGTGAGTGGCCAAAAAATTTGGACATCGCGTGCGGAGCACTCAGACCTAATGTTGCTGCTCGCGCGAACAACACCGCGCAATGAAGTAGAAAAACGTACTGATGGGTTATCAGTATTCTTGATAGATATGCGTAAAGCTCTTGGGAACGGCCTTACTATTCGGCCAATTCGTACAATGATTAATCATGCTACAACTGAGGTTTTTTTCGATAATTTGCGTATTCCGGCAGATTCTCTTGTAGGTGAAGAAGGAAAAGGATTTAGATATATTTTATCCGGAATGAATGCAGAACGAATTTTAATCGCTGCGGAGTGTATAGGAGACGCACGCTGGTTTATAGAAAAAGCAACAGGGTATGCTAACGAGAGAACCGTTTTTGGAAGACCAATAGGGCAAAATCAAGGTATTCAATTCCCAATTGCTGAGGTTTATGCGCAAACCGAAGCGGCAGATCTTATGGTTAAGCGAGCTGCAATGCTGTACGAAAGTAGTGGAAATTGTGCTGCTGAGGCAAATATGGCCAAGTACTTGGCGGCGGAGGCTAGTTGGAAGGCGGCTGACACCTGCATGCAGACGCACGGAGGTTTTGCTTTCGCTGAAGAGTATGATGTTGAAAGAAAGTTTCGCGAGACGCGTCTCTACCGCATAGCTCCTATTTCAACCAACTTGGTACTTTCGTATCTTGCTGAGCACGTTCTCGGATTGCCGAGATCTTTTTAGGGGGTGAAAATGGCGAGTTTACCACTAAAAGGAAAACTTGTTGTCTCGCTTGAACAAGCAGTCGCAGCACCTTATTGTTCGTCAAGACTGGCTGATGCCGGGGCGCGGGTAATTAAAATAGAGCGTGCCGAAGGTGATTTCGCGAGAGGCTATGATAGTGCAGTGCATGGCGAAAGTGCCTACTTTGTATGGCTCAACCGAGGTAAAGAGTCGCTGGTTTTGAATATAAAAAATAAAGACGATGCATCCTTGTTGCAAACTATTATATCAAAATCGGATGTATTTATACAAAATCTTGCTCCGGGCGCTGCTGCCCGGTCCGGATTGGACTCTCGCGTATTGCGTTCCCGCTATCCGCGTTTGATTACTGTCGATATTTCAGGCTACGGTCAATCAGATGAATATGCAGAAATGAAAGCATATGATTTGTTGATTCAGGCAGAAACTGGACTGTGTTCCGTTACTGGTCGTCCAGAAGGACCCGGGCGTGTTGGAGTATCTGCTTGTGATATCGCATGTGGAATGTACGCATATATGGCGGTTTTGGAAGCTATTATAGATCGAGAGCATACTGGAAAAGGGACATCGATAAAGACTTCTTTATTTGAGGGAATGGCCGACTGGATGAACGTTCCGTTATTAACTTATGATTATGCCGGTAAAATTCCTAACCGTGTGGGGCTTAATCATCCATCTATTGCGCCGTATGGTGCTTATCCAACAGCAGATAAAAGTGAAGTTCTGATTTCTATTCAAAATGAACGCGAGTGGACTCGATTCTGCCTTGAAGTTTTAGAGAGATCCGACATGATCGAGGATCAACGTTTTTGTAACAATGAATTAAGGTGCAAAAATCGTAAAGCCCTTAATAAAATTTTGAATAAGGTATTCGGTTCGACTTCGAGAACTGTGCTGCTAGAAAAATTGCGTTGTGCAGGAATTGCGTTTGGCGAAGTTAATGATGTTGAGGGTTTGTCGCACCATTCGGCATTACGTAGGGTAGAAGTTGATAGTCCGACTGGTAAGGTTTCTATGGTGGCCCCCCCTGTAACTATGGATGAAACACCAAGGGTCCTCGGTCCTATTCCAGCAATTGGTCAACATTCAGAGGAAATAAGGAGAGAATTTTCAGTATGATTACGAAAGACCGATATATTGATTGGGTCGGTAAAAAAGAGAGCAGCAATGCTTTGGTTACTTCCAATCATGCTGATGCACTTTCAGCCACTCTCAATCGTGATGATCCTCCTTTGAAAGAGGGTGATACAATTCCCCAGGGGTGGCATGTAATTTATTTTCACGAAATCGTTAAGCTATGCGAAACTGGATCTGATGGACACCCCAAACGTGGAGAGTTTTTGCCGCCAATCGATTTACCGCGCAGAATGTGGGCAGGTACCAAAGCAACTTATCACAAACCGATTTATGTTGGAGAATGGATCAAAAAAACTACAACAATTGAGGCCGTTACGCCAAAAGTTGGCAAAACCGGTGATTTAGTATTTTTAAAGTTAAAGCATGAAATAGAAGGAAACAACGGCATTGCTGTGACTGAAATTCAGGATGTGGTGTATCGTGAGGAAGCGAAGACCTCTTTGACTTATGATATTTTGCCGTCTGCACCTTTTCCTGCAGTTTGGTCAAGAGACGTAGAACCCACACCTGTGCTTTTATTTCGTTTTTCTGCTTTAACCATGAATAGTCACCGTATTCATTACGATAGAAAGTATGTAATGGAGGTTGAGAATTATCCAGGGCTCTTAGTGCATGGACCATTAACCCAGATATTGTTAATGGATTTATTTCGACACCAGTTATCAAATAAACTGCTGAAAGATATTTCCGTGCGTGCAGTTTCCCCGCTTTATGATACGCATGTATTTAAGATTCAAGGTTGCGCAGACAATGACGGAAAGTCTGCTAACCTATGGGCACTTAACCATAATGATAAACTTGCAATGACTCTTGAGGCCTCCTTCTGATTTTTTGACAAAAATTTCTTTTCATCCTAGCCGGATCTCGTTTTAATATTAATCGATATAAAATGATAGATACTGGAGAGGCAGTACTGAGTTGGCCACCAGAGGTATATAATAGGAAGCTATTTATAAACAAATACATAGGCTGACGTCTTGGACGATATTTCTTACAGTTGATTTGATCGGAGCTCTTTTATTTAGGTCGCTGGTGTTTGAGTGAATTTAAAAAAATCAATAAGTCCGACATTTAAAATCACAGCAAGGGTTAATTTTGGATGCCCATCAAAATTAAGCACTAATGAACATTTTTTTAGAATACCTACGTTTTAACACATGGCACAATATTTTTGTTGTAAAAGTTTATGAGCTCCTGGTTGCCCTGCGGTTTGAATACTAAGTGTAGCCAAAATTTGATAAGTAACAAAATATTAGCAATCACTTGCTAAGTCCTTAGGTTTAATACTCCTAAACATCTCTATAAGGTGGTTAATGTCCCTTTTGAGGATCTGTAAATTTGGCGAAGGTTTTATGGTTTTTTCATCCATGTATAGCCCCCGATTAATTTCAATTTGAAGTGTATGTAACCTATCCGAGGGACGGCCATAATGCTGAGTGGTGAACCCGCCAGAAAACGGGTTATTATGACTTACACTATAACCAAGTGAGGAAATACATTCAGCAACGCGCATTGTAAGATTTGATCCACATGCATTTCCGAACCTATTACCTAAAACAAAGTCTGCTCGTCGTTTCCCATTGTCAGCATCATTCGGTCCTCCAATCGATGGCATTGAGTGGCAATCGACTAGCAAATAGCCGCCGGATGCTTTGCGAGTCTCAGTAAGAAGTTTGCGAAGTGATTTGTGGTACGGGCGATAGTAAAGATTTATTCTTTTAACCGCTTCTGAAAATTTAATTTTTCCACCATAAATGTTTTGACCCGATGAAACCACCTTTGCAATTGTTCCAATTCCAGCAGCCACTCTGCGGGAGGAGGTATTTACATATTTTGGCAAATCATCTGAAAACATGGACGGATCTAGTTCGAATGGTTCTCTATTGGGATCAACGTAAGCCCGTGGAAAATTTGCTTGAAGAATTGGCATTCCGAAGGTTGGCGCATCAGAAAATAGTTGGTCAACAAAACTATCCTCTGTACTGCGGAGTGCTAAAGCGCCTAGCTTAGAAATTGAGATAAAGTCATTCGGATATTCACGTCCGCTATGTGGCGAAGCAAAAATCACAGGTGCAAGGCGAATTTTAGGTTCAAAAACTTGATGAGTAGGTTTTTTAAAACTTTTGTTTTTGAGAGAAACTGGCATGGTTATAGAATTTGAAAAAACTATCATACATAATTTTCTTTTTTTCCCCAATACTTAAGGATGTATCAAAAATAACTACAACAGATCTAAAACTAATATACGCACCCTAAATCTTATCTAGTTGCATTTTTAAAGTTGTGCCTGATATTTGCAGGTCTTGCAAATACCCCTGAATTACGTGTAGACAAGAAAACGGCAATATCGAGTGGGCGCGTAGCTCAGCGGGAGAGCACTACGTTGACATCGTAGGGGTCACTGGTTCAATCCCAGTCGTGCCCACCACTTTTTCTAAGATATATCAATAGGTTAGTATATCTTAGGAATGATAATCTTTTATTTCCCATATTAATTACTCCACTATAGCTCCAATAGGAGTCAAAAAATGTCTTCCATTATGAAGATAAAAGGGGGCTATCAAGCTCGTGTCAGACGAAAGAATTACCCCACTAAGGTGAAAAATTTCCAGTATAAATCCGATGCAAAGAAATGGGCAGAGACGACAGAGAGGGCCATGGCTACTGGTCAATTCTCTTTTGCTGAAGGAACCCTTGGGGAGTTACTTAAGAGATATGGGAAAGAAATTACACCCAATAAACGTTCTTTTGAGATAGAAATCCTTAGGATAAAAAAAATAAACCGATCGTGGTTAGGAAAAATTCCTTTAACTGATTTAAGATCTTTTCACATTGCTCAATATAGAGATGAGAGATTAAAAGTTGTCCAAGGCAATGCTGCAGCCAGAGACTTGAGTTTAATCTCTGATGCCATTAATACAGCTATGAGGGAATGGAATATTCGATTGACGGAAAATCCCGTTAGTTTGGTTACAAAGCCTCCCTCGAACAGACCAAGAGATAGACGGTTGGGGAGGGATGAAGCTGAAGGCCTTTTGCTAGCCTGTAGCCGGAGCCACAACTTATATCTTTTTCCGTTGGTCATTGTTGCTTTAGAGACAGCCATGAGACGTGGTGAGTTGCTCACACTGCAACGAAACCATATTTATTATCAGTCTCGAACAGCTTATTTACCTCTCACAAAAAATGGAGAGAGGAGGACGGTTCCTTTGTCCTCCAAAGCCATAAAGACATTAGAAGAGTTACCAGCTAATATTTCTGGAAGAGTATTTCCTTTATCAACAACGGCATTAAGAGGTTTGTGGAAAAGAGCCTGTAAGAGGGCAGGGATAGATGATTTACGTTTTCATGATTTGAGGCATGAGGCCACGAGCAGGTTCTTTGAACGAGGTCTTAATGTGATGGAGGTATCAACGATTACAGGTCACAAGGATTTACGGATGTTGAAAAGATACACCCATCTTAGAGCAGAAGATTTGGCCTTGAAGTTAGGGTAAAGAAATAAAAAAGGATTAATACTTAAAAAAAATACTGTTGGTATGTGGATGGTAGACAGTTTCTCCTTAGGAAGGAGGTTATATCATTATAGGACTCTTTTAATTACCTTAAGTAATTATTTAATTTAAATTTTGAAAAATAACTTTCTGAGATTTTATGCTTTGGATTTGTGCTATCGTCATCCAACAAGAGAGATAGTACGTCCCCTTTGTAATCATTTCACCAAGCTTGGCTGTTGAGATTAATGATTTATTAGCTATCGGTGTGGAGATGTTTTTACTCTCCAATATGGTTTTTACGATGCTTGTTTTTACACCAAAGTTCGTATCCTCAGGCAGTGTACCAAATCTCTTTAAGATATTTTTAAAGTCCAACTTGGCTACAGCAACTCCAACGACATTACCTTTACCATTTATTATAGGACCACCACTATTGCCGGGTTGCAGGGCTGCATCGATTTGGATTTGGGAGAAGTTATTTCCAATACCTGTCAGTGAACTGACAATACCTTTTGTAACTTTTACTCCGGTACTGACCCTCTGTCCAAAGGGAAATCCAGCTACGTAAATCTCCTCAAGCAGTCCAGAGTTTCTTGGACTGAGACTAAGTACAACTGAGGGACGGAAGTCACCTTTTAGAAGAGCCAGATCATTTTGGGGATCATACGTCACGACAGTGGCAGGAATAGCTTTACCATCTTGATGAATTTTTACTTTTTGACATCCCTTAATAACATGATGGTTGGTAATCACATGTCCTTTGGATGACACGGCAAAGCCTGTTCCGGAAGCTGCCGAGACAATTTTGTTGGGATCTACAGATTTTTTAAAAGATTGACGTTTCCGTCTTTTAGGTCGGGGTTTTTGTGCTGTAAGATTTGGGTTTATTTTCTGGGCATATAGGAACTTACCATCTTTCCAAATACCTTCCATTTTTTTTCCATCGGCAGAGCTAGCAATGCCTCTTCCATGCATTTTGCTATTCTTAAATTCCCCTACGTATTTATCTCCATTGGCAGAGGTATAGGTGCCTCTTCCATGTCTTCTGCCATTCTTAAATTCACCAACGTATTTATTTCCACTGGCATAGGTATAGGTGCCTCTTCCATGTCTTGTGTCATTCTTAAATTCACCAACGTATTTATTTCCACTGACAAAGGTAGTGGTGCCTTTTCCATGTCTTTTGTTATCCCTCCATTCACCGACGTATTTATTTCCACTGGCAAAGGTTTCGGTCCCGAAGCAGTTATGAAGGTATGAAGTTTTATCATTTGGGCACGGAGGCAACTCTGATGCTCTTAACTCATTGCTCAAGAGAAAA
>MDTG01126931.1_pt1 | contig 23621 bp, 31 predicted proteins | sample 811421 | NCBI WGS metagenome assembly MDTG01 (sample SAMN05326645, study PRJNA326480) | marine metagenome | isolation source: seawater | place: Pacific Ocean: South East | collected 2011
CCCATTCTCAGCATTACCACGAAAGCCGCCTGATCATGACCTCAGGCCATCCGGGAATTTACACCACCTTGACGGACACGACCAGTTCGGCCTTCGAAAGATAGAGAACCGGTCGACATTTATGTTTATACGCATAACGCTTGGTAACAGCCAATCCGTAAGGTTCATATCTTGGTTTTTGAGGGTCCGCATTTTCAGGTGTCAAAACATACTTTAGTGAAGCAAAGGGTACGTCCATAAAGCAAGTCGCTTTTATCCTGCCCTTGATGAAGCCCTTTTTTGTATCACTCGCCCAAATTTCTCCTTCTTCAAGAATATTAACCAAGTTTTCATATGAAGAGAAGCCGTCTTCAGCATTCGTGTTTTTGGTGAAGTGAAGAAGAAATGGTGTAAGATCAGGTCTTGAATTGAACGGAAGCTCATAAAATTGCGGCAATGACATGCTACTATTCTCCGATTTTTTTTGAAACACTGTTCATGGGTTCCCTGTGCTTATTTGCTAACGTCCGCAATGACGTACCACGCCGCAGCTACTGGAGGATATGGCCAATGTACGCTTTGGGTCGGATTTAACGTGCCGGGTTGTCAGACCGGCGGAACAAAATAGTCATTAAATCTATAGCCAACATTTCCATGTGGCCGCGATCCAGATCATCAAAGTTCCCCACACCGTGACTCATCGCTGTTGCAATGCGCCCGGCAGCAGCAAGAAACAGTCCTGGAACGTCATCCGATCCTGAGCTTGCCTGCTCCATCATGTGGCCCACATCGTCTTTTTGGATTGGTTGCCCGGTTTGTTTATCGTACCAGAGGTTTCCTTTAAGGAAGTATCTTCCATTGATCGCATCAGTATACTCAGCGGCGATCTGGTTCTCGAACTCGTGGTAGTCATATGACGGAGATGCAGCCGCGATTTCATCAATAAGAACATTAAGATGTTCGGCGTAACTATCCTCTTCTTCTTCAAACAACGGATCACCGCTTTCAGATCTGACGAGCTCCCAGTTCGACCTGACATGTGAAAGCGGTCTAAGTGTCGTGTAATCCAATCGATCGCTTCGGTAGAAAAATTTAAGGATTGCTTCTCTACACCAATTAATTTCCGATATTTTTCGGCGAGACAAATTTTACCTCACGGATCTTGAATTATCTTCTAACTAATACTACGAAGCTGCAACTTCGGTTGATACGAGTTTCAACACAAGGAGATTTCGTGAACCCCGTAGTCAAAAGGCAGCTCAGGTTACGCCGCGGTGCGGCGGCATTAAGTCGAATGAGTGTCGGCTTTGGACCGAAAGACATTGTGCGCCTATTAAACGCGAGTGTCCACTTCGCTCATCGCGGGGCCGAAACCTGCCAATCCTCTCCCAATCCTCCCCCATCCCCCTCCAGTCCACCCTACCTCCTCGGAAGCATGGCGCGTCCTGGCGCATGACCGGTGGGTGTGGCGCGTAGCTGTAACGCGCAAGAACACATGGCACAGAACCGGGATTAGGTGGGAATTGGCGGAAACTGCCGAAAATTATTGATACAAAAGAGTTATTCGAGATTGCCTGCGCGCATGTCTGAAAAATGGCGCGCAAGATCAAATGGCACAAAACGGCGTAGAGAACGAAATCGCGCCGAAAAGGATTGGCAGAAAACGGCCAATTCGACACCAGAGGTCGAATGTTTGCGTTCGACCTTGAATTAGCGGTTTTCTGCGGTTTTCGAGGCTCAAGGTCGAACGTTAGCGAAACGGCTTTCGTGTGATGCACGGCGCGCCACGCTTCGGCTACGAGGCGCGCAACCATCTACGCGATATGCGTGCATAACCTGATTGCAAAACCTAACTAAAATGCAATCACTGCGATTGTTTTACGAGCGTACCAGCATCAGGCCTGACGTTTACCGGTTCCGGGTTCGGCCGCCGCCGCCTGCAGTCTCTTTCGAAGGCGCGCCTCCAGCCACGGCAGCAAACTCTCCAATTCCTCCGCATCCGTCGGATCTTCGGCGCGAGCCAGGAGCGCGTTGTAAGCCTCGGCCTGCTCGTCTAGAGCCGCATCCGACGGAAGTCTGCCCCCTTCCTCTTTGTGTATTCTGGCGACAAGTCTCCCCACTTGGCGAAATAACGCGGGGTCGATCCCGCGCGCCTGAAGCAACGCGGCCTTCGGCGGGTTGGCGAACATTTCCCCTTCGCCGCTCACTAGCCATTCCAGGCTGACGCCCAAACGAGCATAAGCGGATAGCGCCGATGCCGGGGGCTCTGCCTCGCCGCGCTCGTAGTTGGCAAGGGTACTTTTGTTCAAGCCCATCCGTGCAGCGAACTCCCCGCGATCCTGATCTCCCAGCGTCCTGCGAATATCTCGGAGTCTCCTGCCAAGCGGCGTTTTGGGCTCGACTTCGGGTCTGGCCAACAGTGCACACCAATAAAACCAGATCACCCTTTACAAAAAGGAGATATGGTTTTATCCCTGTTTTATCGGCCCGTGATTTGGGGCCGTTGTTTCACACCAACTGTTCAAAGAAACCGGCCTGTTGCCGCAGGCCGGTTTCGCAAGGGGTAGCCCATGAAGCCTGGAAAGCGTCCCGCTTGGGACCAGCACTCCATCAAGGCCGAGCTGCACCGACGCGGCATGACGCTCTCAGCCCTAGCCGAAACAATCGGCATGAAGCCGAACAGCTTTGGCCACGTCTGGAAGCGCACCAACCGCAAGGCTGAGAAGGCAATCGCCGACTTCCTTGCAGTGCCCGTCGAGCAGCTCTTTCCTGACCGATATCCGATCACGAAAGCCCGCATTCTTTCTAGCAGGCATGCGCAGCGCGCCACCAGTGGCAATCGCGGCCAGGACCGCGCGGCGGCATGAGCCTGTCGCCAAGAGAGATCCTCGCCAGGAAGCGAGAGGCCCAAGAGCCTTTGCTCGCAGCGGTCACGGCCGAGGCTCGGATCCAGATAAGGAGCCATTTCAAGGTCACCATCCGCGACGCGGTTCGTGAGGTCCTTCCGGGACTACTGGAACAGCATCAAGCGGAAGGATCTGGTCAATGAGCCTGCGGGTTTCCTCGTCGGCAAAGGCGCGCACATGCGGTGGCGTGCCTTCGGGCCATTCCAAAAGCGTGTGCTCGGCGGCCGTCCGGACAATGCCGGCGAAGCCAGGCGCAAGCTCATCCAGGCACGAGACGAGGCATCGCGTGACCACGTCGCGGACGTTCTCCCGGTGCTCTTCAATCCAGTGTCGTTCCATCTCGTCGCCCGTCCTTCTCCGCTCAGTGCCTCCCAAGCCTATGGCGGTCGACACCTCCGACGACAGGCAAATCACCTCCCGCACGCCTGACAGTGAAACCGCAACATCAGCGTTCTTTCGTCAGTACCGCCGGTCGGCGCTGACAGGCATTTCTCAATCATCCACCCATCACGAAGGTGATCCCATGAAGGCGATCTTGACGAAGGTCTCGGCATCCGGTCGGCGATACTTCCACACCGGTCGAAACCACCAGATTGAGGTCTATGGCGGCGGGACTGCTCTCGTTGCCGAGACAGGTTTCTTGCCCGGCGATGCGCATCAGTTCGCCAGTCTCGCCGAAGCGCAAGCCGAGGCCGACTGGCTTAAGGGGCGCGGCATTGGCGGTGCCGACTGGACGGCCGAAGAGGTGCGGCCGTGACGAGATCCGCACCCAGCATCACGGAGCTCGATCTCACTTCGATCACAGCCGACAATCGGCTCCGTAAGGCTCTTCCGGCGCGTGTCCAGGCGCTGGCCGAGGATATCGACGAGCGCGGGCTGTTGACGCCGGTCGAGGTGGTGGGACCGCTCGACGACGAAGCGTACCGGCTGATCTATGGCGCGCACCGGCTCGCGGCGGCGAAGCTGCTCGGATGGACGGAAATCCCGGCCATCATCCATGCACCGGGAGTCTTCGCAGATGAGGCGGAAACCCGGCTGCGCGAGATCCGCGAGAACCTGATCAGGTTTGAACTCAATGCACTCGAGCGGGCCGTAGCCATCGCCGCTTGGCGTGACATCTACGAGGCCGCGCAGGGCAAGGTGAAGCGTGGTGGAGATCGGCGGAAGAAGCCGATTGACAAGAGCCTCGACGATCAAAGTGCAAAGTTTGCACTTTGCTTTTCGGAGGCCGCTCAGGCCGTATTCGACATGAGCCAACGGGCAATCTATCTGGCCCTAAAGATCGCGACGATCTCCCCTGGCATCCGTGACCGCATTGCTGCTAGCGCTCTGGCTGGCAACCAGTCCGAATTGCTGAAGCTTGCCGACCAGTCGCCAGATCGTCAGTCGCAGATTATTGGGATGATCCTTGCCGAGCCGCCGCTTGCGGCCTCGGTCGATGAGGCCGCGGCCATTATCGACAAGGCGCCCGCGCCCAAGCCCTTGGGAGCCTGGGAAAAGCTTTCCGGCAGCTTCTCGCGGCTTAAGGTTGCCGAGCAGCGGCGCTTTTTTGAGGCGCATAGGGATGCGATCGAGCTCTGGCTGGCGGAGCGAGATTAACCCATGTCCCGACGCCGCGACCCTCTCACACAGGATCTTTTTGCCTGGGAACCGCCTCAGGTGGCGGTGACCCTTGGCGACGAGGGCAAGGGTCGCGGCGCGCTCGACAATCAGATTTCCCGCATGGTCTCTCGCGCTCTGCGTGACGCGCGAGAAGACGGATCATCGCGGGCAGAGATCGCCCGGCAGATTTCGGCAACCGTGGGTCGGACCGTTTCTGAGGCGACCCTCGATAAGTGGGCAAGTGAAGCAGCCGAAGAGCACCGCATTCCGCTCGACGCCTTCCTCGCTCTTGTTGAGGTAACCGGTTGCACCGGCCTTCTAGGCGCGCTTACCGAACGCTTCGGGTTGGTCGTCGTTGACGCTCGATATGCGGACCTCATCGAACTGCACCTCATTGAAGAACACGAACGCGACGTTGCCGCGCGCAAGGCTTCGCTTGAAGCGAAGTGGAGGGCACGGCGATGAAGGAGTGGTTCACCGCCCGCGAGGCCGCGGAACTCGGGCTGCCAGGATTGCCGGGGACAGAACAAAACGTCCGTCGGCTGGCGGAGCGCGAGAGCTGGTTCGACCACCCCTTCCTCGCTCGAGTTCGCAAGGGCGCGGAAGGCGGTGGCGGCCGCGAGTACCATTTCCGTCTGTTCCCGACCGAGGCTCAGCTTGAGTTCTCCCGACGCGCACTTGAAGTCCGCAAGCAAGTTGTTCGCTCGGACAATGGCGACGTTCAAATCACCTTCAAAGGCAGCGAGAGCGCACGCCGCGAGCGGGATGCGCGGCTCGCGATCCTTGGCGCCTTCGAGAAATTCCGTGCGGGTCTGCCGCTGCGGTTCACGGCCTGCCTGCAAATCTTCTGCGATGGCTACAACACGGGGTCGCTTCCGGTCGACGACTGGATCAGGGAGACAGTCCCGCAGCTTTCGAAACGCTCGCTCCAGCGTTGGCGCTCGACCAAACGTGCCGGCGATGCGGATCGTCTCGCGGTTGACCGGGCGTCGGCGCGCAAGGGCAAGGGCGTCCTCGATACCGCGAATGGCGGGGCCGTGCGGACGTTCATTTTTGCCCTCATCGCGCAACAGCCGCACCTTTCAGCGGACCTCATTCGCACTGCCTGCCGAAACGAGTTTGGCGACACGTTGTCGATCGAGCGCGGCGGCCGCCCGACATCGGTCGACATGCCGCCGGTTCGTACGTTTCAGCACTTCATCAAGCGTTTGAAGGAGTCCGAAAAAGTCGCGCTCACCAAGTTGTCGAACCCGGACAAATACCGCTCGACCATGGCGCCTTCGGGCGTTGGAGCCTTGAGGCACATTCGCGAACCGAACGCGCTTTGGCAGATCGACGCCTCGCCGGTCGATGCGCTGTGCACGGATGGGCGCCACGCCATTTACGCCTGCATCGACATCGCGACCCGGCGGACCCTGTTCTACGTTTCCAGGACCCCGCGCGCTTCTGCAGTCGCGATGCTGCTCAGGCGCGCGATCCTTGCCTGGGGCGTGCCCGAAACGATCAAGACCGACAATGGCTCGGATTTTATCGCCACCGCCACCAAGCGCCTGTTCGCGGCTCTCGATATTGAGATGGACGTTTCCGACGCCTACAGCCCGCAGCAAAAGGGGCATGTCGAACGTGTCATCAAGTCATTCCAGCACGACTGCGCAACAACGCTGCCAGGCTTTGTCGGGCATTCGGTCGCCGACCGAAAGGCGATCGAGGACCGCAAGACCTTTGCCGATCGCGTGGGAGCGGACACGGCCGAACTCTTCGGCGTCTCCATGTCGGGCGCGCAGCTCCAGACCTATGTCGATGAATGGGCGGAGCTGCGGTATCAGCACCGACCGCATGCGGGCCTGAATGGCCAGACGCCCGCTCAGGTCGCCGTTGCCTCCGCCGCCTCGATCCGCACCGTCGATGCCCGAGCGCTCGACGTCCTGCTGATGCCGGTGGCAGGCACCAACGGTCTGCGCACGGTGACCAAGCGCGGTATCCGCATCGATCATCACCACTATGTCGTTCGGGACGCGCTGCCGGGCACTCAGGTGTTCGTTCGGCTGGACCCGAATGACGCCGGACGGGCGGCCACATTCGATGCAGGCGACGGCTCCTACATCGGCGAAGCCGTTTGTCCCGAGCTCGCCGGTATTCATCCCGACACGGTTCTGTCCGCCAAACGCGAAGCGCAGGCCGAGACCCTCGACGCCGCGACCCGCGAGGCACGACGCAAGATCCGCGAGATCACCAAGGGGCCGGCACTCATTGAGCGCGTGCTCGAGGTCGCTCGGCGAGATGCGCCGAATGTGGTCGCACTGCCCAAGCGCGAGGAGCGCCACGTTACGCCCGACATCACGGCGGCACTCGACGCGGCCGAGCCCCAGGACGCGCTGGCACTCCCCAACCGGGCGGCGGAGCTGCTGAACGAGATGCGCGAGGAGCTGGCGACGCCTGCCGCGCCCGGCGTCACTCCGCTCAGGAAACAGGAAACCCCGCAACTCCGCTTCAAACGGGCACTCGACCTGGAACGACGGATTGCAGCCGGGGACATCGTCGACCCGTCCGAGGCCGTCTGGCTCGGCGGCTATCAGGCCGGGCCTGAGTACCGGGCTCTCAAGACGATGCGTGAGGATTTCGGCGGCTGAGTGCCGCCCAAGAAAAAAGGAGCCCCGGCGAACCGGGGCCCCCAAAGGCTTCTTGAAGGATGAGAAAATGACGGGAAACGAGAACACGGTCAAGCGCGGGTCCATTGCTCCGCTCAAGAACGTCGCAACCCTGATGATGATGATCGAGGCGCTGCGCACCCGCGCGGTGGGCCTGCCGGGCATCGGGGTGTTTAGCGGCGACAGCGGCTACGGCAAAAGCGTGGCGGCGCAGTACGCCATGAACAAGACCTCTGCCATCTACATTGAGGTCCGGCACTATTGGGCGAAGAAGACGTTCTGCGAGGCGCTGCTTGCAGAGCTCGGGCAGCATCGTCCGCGTGGCACGATCGCGACGATGATGGGCGACATCATTCATCGCCTCGGCGACGCTCCCGACCGCCCCCTGATCATCGACGAGGCGGACAAGCTGGTCGACGGCAAGATGATCGAGTTCGTCCGCGACATCCACGAGACGACGCAGGTCCCGGTCATCCTGATCGGCGAAGAGCTGTTGCCGAAGAAGCTCGAGCAGCACGAGCGGGTGCACAACCGCGTGCTCGATTGGCAGCTTGCGCAGCCCTGCGACGGGGACGATACGGCTGTTCTGGCGGAGTTCCTCTGCCCGGATATCGAGATCGCGCCCGACCTTTTGGAGGACATCCGGAGCCGAACGGCGGGCAAGGCGCGGCGCATCGCCACCACGCTGCACGAGGTCCGGCAGTTCGCTCGTAATCACGGCCTGGCTACTCTCGATCAGGAAACCTACCAGGGCCGGATCTTCACCGGCGAGACCCCGATCCGTCGTCGTGCCGGAGGGCGTGGCTGATGGCGGCGGTGCTCAAGCTCAAGACGATCAACGGCCGACCGATCCTGCGCGGCTACGAGCACATCTGGTCGGTGATCCTCGATCTTACGCGCGATGGAAGCACGTTCACGCGACACGACGTGGATCAGCGGAGTTGCGACCCCGGCGACAACACCGTGACCGACTACCTGCGTCGCTTGCTTCGGGCCGGATATCTCGCCGATGCCGGAACCTGTGAGGGGTCTGCCACTCACTACCGTCGCCGGGTCTACCGGCTCGTCAACCGTTGCCAAGAGGCTCCGCGCCTGCGTCGCGACGGGTCGGCAGCTCCAACGCCGGTCAACCAGCTCATGTGGAACACGCTGCGGGTCCTGCTTCGCGATGGCTTCACCGTCCGCGATCTTGCCGCCTTTGCATCGACCGATGACCAGAGCGTTTCGGAAGTCACAGCCGCCAGCTACGTGAAGCGCCTCGCCATGGCGGGTTACCTCCATTGCCTGGAGCCCGGCCGGGGCAGGCGTCTTGCGAAGTGGCGCCTCAAGCCGGCCATGAACACCGGTCCGCGTCCTCCGAAGGTGTTGCGCACCCACGCAATCTACGACCCCAACACCTGCTCGCTCCACGGCGACGGGATCGCCGACGAGGTCGCGTCATGACCCCGGTCATCCTCAGCATGGTCGACAAGGCACGCGTTGCCTGGGGCGGCAGCGCACCCGATTGGGTGCGAGAGCTTGCGGGGCTCGCCGACCGCGAGGGACTGAGCGGCGCGGCCGTGCGGATCGGCTATTCGCCCGCCACGACCTCGCAGGTCATCAACGGCAAGTACCGGGGCGATCTCTGCAAAGTCGAGGAGCGGGTGCGCGGCGCGTTGATGGGGCTCTCTGTCGACTGCCCGGTCCTCGGCGATCTCAGCCGCGACCAGTGCCTCAATTGGCAGAAAAAGCCCTACGCGCCGACGTCTGCGCACCGCGTTCGAATGCATCGGGCGTGCCGCGCCAACTGCCCGCACTCACGCATCAAGGGAGGCGACGATGCTCTCTGACGATCTCCGAGACCTTCACGTTCATCTCGAATGTAGCACCGAAGAAGACGGCAGCCTGATCCTGCACCCCTTACTTGCCCGGATCATGCTTCAGAGCCTTCGGGATCTCTCCAACCGTGCGGCCAGCCTTGAGGCGAGCCAGGTCAATGGACCAGCGCGCCTGACCGAGGCGGATCTTGCCAGCGGCAAGGTCGCGCGATTGCCGATCGTGCCGCGCCCGGTGCGTGCCGACAATGACGAGCGGGGACCGGCGGCATGAGCGGAAACATTGAAGACCTGGTCGAGGAAATCCTTGGTGTCGTGTTCGACGGTCATGCGACCAACCGGTTGTCGCCGCGTGCGGCTGTCGAACTGGCCGCACGCATCCTTTGTAGGGGAACGACGCGTGCCGAGCTCGTCCGCTCGGTCGCGCAACTGATCATCCTCATCAACGCCGACATGCGCGAGCGCGCCCGGTTGCAACGCGAAGCGCAGGAGAGAGAACGCGTGGGGCCGGTTGCCCGGTCCTGGCGTGTCCGGCCGGACATCGATGACGTGCTCGGCACCGCGCCACCCGATCTCACCAAAAGGATTTGCGGCGACCCGGCACCGGGTCGCTCCGCCCTCGATCAACGCCAAGGAGGCATCCAGTGACCAACCCCACGACCGACGACGGCATCATCGACGTCAATGGCCGGCCCTACATGACCGACACCAAGGGGGCGCTCGTGCCGTTCGACTTGGTCAAGCCGGCGCACAAGCTCGAGGACGAGGTGGTGCGCAAGATCATGCGCTTCGCCGATGAACTCTCCGCGCAGATCGCCCGCTTTCGCGGGCACACCATGACGGACCTCGGAGAGCTTGATGCGCTGCTCGCCCAGGAGCACTCCCTCACCAAGGGCGGCCCGAAGGGGAACCGCACATATCAGTCCTTTGACGGGCTGATGAAGGTCGAGGTCAAGGTGGCCGATTTCATCGACTTCGGCCCGCAGCTTCAGATCGCCAAGCGCCTGCTGGACGAGTGCCTGACGGAATGGGCGGCGGACAGCCGGCCGGAGATCCGGGCAGTCATCACCCGCGCCTTCAACACGGACAAGGAGGGGCAGGTCAACCGCTCTGAGATCTTCATGCTGCTCAGGCTCGATATCGAGGATCCGCGCTGGCAGGAGGCGATGCGCGCCATCCGCGAGGCCATGCGGGTGACCGGCTCGAAGGAGTATGTCCGTTTCCATCGCCGCGCCCGGGTCACTGATCGCTGGCAGGCCGTCACCATCGATCTCGCGAGGGCTTCATGATGGGGACGCTCGCTGCGATCCACGTCGCGAGGCGCCAACTCGGGCTCGATGACGACACCTATCGCGAGATCCTGGAGCGCGAGACGGGGAAACGTTCGGCGGCTGAGCTGAATGAGCGTGAACGTCGCAAGGTGGTTGCCGTCTTTGAGCAGAAGGGGTTTCGGCGCAGCCCGAAGCCGAGGCGGGACCGGTTGTCGGGGCGCTACGCCGGCCGTCTCCAGGCGCTTTGGATCGCGGCCTGGAACCTCGGCATTGTTCGCAACGCCTCTGACTCAGCCCTGATTGCTTTCATCAAGCGGCAGACGGGGCTCGACCATGGTCGCTTCCTCTTGCACGCCGAGGACGCCTCCAGGGCGATCGAAGCACTCAAGGACTGGATGCGTCGGGAGAGCGGCGTTGCCACGCTCTTTCGATACGACGAAACACAAGGGCCGCTCTTCAATGACGATCGCTGCCAGATCCTTCTCGCGCAGTGGATGCGCTTGCTCCAACTCGACGCCGCGCCGGCGGCGTCGCTCGAGGCGTGGGTGGCCCAACTGCAGGCTGGCGCCGGCTTGGCCGATCTGACCCGCGACGGGTGGATCGACACGATGAATATCCTGGGCTCGCGTCTGCGCAAGGCACTCGCCGCCCGGAAAGCGACCTGACGGGGGATGAAGGCCATGCCCGGCAAGCCGACCGTCACCGACCATGCCGTGCTGCGCTACCTCGAGCGTGCGCACGGCCTGGACGTTGACGCGGTGCGCGCGCACATCGCCGGGCGGGCAATGACGGCAGCCGAACTCGGTGCGCTCGCGGTCAAGATTGAGGGCGTGCGATTTGTCCTCGCAGGCCGAACCGTCGTCACGGTCATCCGCAGGCAGTGGGTGCCTCGTCCGCCAAACGGGGGGAAGACATCGTGACCAGCTACGACTATCTTCCCGGCATCCTGGCCGAGATCGCGGACGTCGCCGGCCTTGATGCCGCCTTAAAGCTTGCAGCCGAGAAAGGCGGGCAGACAGTCTACATCCCGAGCCATGCAAGCGACGACCATTGGCTGACCAGCACCGTTGGACCGGAGGCCGCTTCGGCCATTTGCGAGCTCTATCGCGTCCGCAACACCGGAGGGCGGTTTCTGATCCCCATCGCCCGAGAGGCATCCGCACGCCGGACGCTCGTTCAAGCGCTTGTCAATGGCGCCTCCGCGAGGCAAGCTGCGGCCGCGTCGGGGCTGCATGAACGCACGGCATTCCGGGCTCGCCGCCGCCTCAAGGCAAAAGATCCAAGCCAGGGCGATCTCTTCTAGGCCTTGACCCTGACGCTGTCAGTCTCACCTCACAACCTGCGATCCGCCAACGTGTCGGCACACTCCAAGAGGCCGGGACGATCACATGCAGGTCACCAAATTGAGCCCACAAGGGGCACGCGAAGTCCTGTCGCATGAGGGCTTCGTCAGTCGCGCCTATCGCGACCCCGTCGGTGTGCTGACCATCGGCACGGGCTACACCAATCGCTCTCGGGTCTTCAAAGACTACTGGATCTCGACGCGCGGCCGGCCGTTGAAACCGGGCGACACGATCACGCGGGACGAGGCTCTCCGCCTCCTGCCGAAGATCGTGGACGAGGAATACGGCGCTGCCGTTGTGCGATCGATCCGACCTAAGCTTCAGCACCACTATGACGGCGCGGCATCCGTTTGCTTCAATCTCGGTCCGCGCGCGGCCACATGGCGGTGGGCGAAGGCGCTCGCCAGGGGCGATGCCCGCACCGCCGCCGAACTGCTGCGCAAGACCGGCACCACAGCCGGCGGGCGCCGTCTGCCGGGTCTGGTGAAGCGCCGCCAGGCGGAGGCTCTCCTGATCCAGCGGGGCGTCTATTCGGCCGCCGGGGCCGGCGCAATCCGCGTTGAACCGCGTGAGACCGTCGCCAAGGCGTCCAGTGCGTCGGAGGAGTTGCGACGGTATCAGACGGTTCTTGCCCGCCTCGGTCATTACACCGGCGCGCTTGATGGGCTCGCCGGCCCCAAGACAACGGCGGCCGTGCGCAGCTTCCAGAAGGATCACCCGCATCTCACTATCGATGGCGTGCTGGGGCCTGCAACAGCGGCCGCCCTGGAGCGCGCGGCTGCAGCCGGTGATGCCGGAACGACGACCGGCGTCGGGGCACTGGTCTCGGGCGCGGGTGTTGCCGCTGCCCAGGGCAATGCCCCGGAATGGGTGCTTTGGGTTGCTGGCGCCGGGCTCGGGCTTGCCGTTCTCGGTGGAGCCTTCGTCGCCTGGCGCTACCGTGACGAGATCCGCCACCGTGTGGCCGGCTGGTTCAACCGGAGGGCTTCGGCATGAGGGGATGGCGGACGCTGATCGTGAACGCGCTCGTCGCGCTGCTGCCCATTCTGGCAGAGGTGCTTCGCTGGCTGGACGGGTTCGACTGGTCGCTCTACCTGGCCCCGCGCGACGCGCTCTGGGCCATGCTGATCGTCGGCGGTCTGAACATCTTCCTGCGCCGGATCACTCGCACTCCGATCGGCGTAGGTGACGCATGAGCTGGCTCCTGTCGATCGTTCTGCGCTTCGCCTCATCCGGCCTGGTCGAGCGGACGCTCTCTTATCTGGAACGCCGTCACGCCGAGGAAACGGGGCGCGAGAAGCTGCGCACACAGGTCGAGATCGAGGCGATCCGGGCGGCCGTTGCCGAGACGCAGGAACTTGCGAGGTTCAACTCCGCGAAGCTCGAGCACGTCGCGTTCTGGTGCTTCGCCGCGCTGTTCGTTCTGCCGCTCGGCGCCTGGTGGGCGGCGGTGATCGCCGACAGCATCTTCCGCTTCGGTTGGGGCGTCGCGACGGTCCCGGTTCTGGAGAACTGGGGCGGCCAGATGATCCAGTGGCTGTTCTACGTCGGCGGCGGCGTCGCCGCTCTCCGGTCGCTGCGGTAGGTGGTGACCAATGATCTATGACTGGAAAACCCTGGACGCGGCTCTTGGTGTCGTCGCCGTTCTGATCAGCTTCGGAACCATGATCTACACATGGCTGACGCGCGGCGCCCGCAAGAACACCCAGGCGATCGCCGAGCTCAAGGCTGATCTGGAGCATCAGGAAGGCCGGATCGACAAGATCGAGACCAAGCTCGATGCGCTGCCCGACCGAGAGGATTTGCATCGGCTCGACAAGCAGATCGAGGGCATGAACGAACGGTTCAAGGGATTTGAAAACACCTTGAAAGCGGTTCAACGGGCGACCGAACGCATCAGCGATTACCTGCTCAGCTCCGGAGGGAAGTCGTCGTGAGTTTCGCCGAACACATCGCGGCCGATTGCCGCCTGATCATCTTGCGCGCGCTCGCCCAGGAAACTGATCACCAGCTCAACGAGACCATCCTCGTCGCGATCCTGGAGCGGTTCGGGCACAGGAAGTCCCGCGACTATGTCCGCACGCAGCTTCGCCGGCTTGCGGATCTCGACGCGGTACGACTGACCGAGGCGGGCTCCATCCTCGTCGCCACGCTCCGCCAGGCCGGCCTTGACCACGTTCAGCGCCGGGCGCTGATCGAGGGTGTGGGCGTTCCTTCGCCCGAGGCCTGACCATGACCAAGGGACGCGGCCGGCTCTCGGCGATCGACCTTCTGCCTGAGGAATGCGACGCGATCGTCGCCTGGGCGGCCCAGGCTCTGACCAGCCGCGACCGCACGCAAACGGAAATCTATGCGGAGTTCCGCGAGAAGCTTATCGCTGTCCAGGGCGAGACCGGCGCGAGCTTCGACGTGCCGTCGTTCTCGTCCTTCAACCGCTACTCGGTCAAGTTGGCCGCCATGGCGCGCCGGATCGAGGAAACCCGCAACATCGCAACCGCCCTGAGCGACCGCCTGGACGCGGCCGCATCGGATGACCTCACGATCATTGCGAGTGAAGCCATCAAGACGCTCGTGTTCGAGATCCTGCAGTCGGCCGGTGATGGCGGATTGTCGACCAAGGGAGCGCAGGAGCTGGCCAATGCGCTCCGTGCCGCCGCCGCCGCCCAATCCGTATCCACGTCCCGCCGTCAGAAGGTCGAGGCAGAGTTCGCCGAGAAGGTTGAAGAGGTCGTGGACACGGTCGGCCGGGAGGCCGGGCTGTCCGGCGAGCGCATCCACCAGCTCCGCCGTGAGTTCCTGGGCGTGCGGACATGATCCCGTCCGAGCAATCCCAGGACCTCTTCGCCGGCCCGCCGCTGATTTCACGCGATCCGGACGCGCTGCCTGGCGAACTGCCGCGTGGCGCCGAGATCCCCGATGATCTCGATCCGCTCGCGGATGGCGTCCTGATGCTTCACCAGATCGAGTGGCTCGAGGACAAGTCGGACCTCAAGCTTGCCGAAAAGGGTCGCAGAACCGGGATCACCTTCGCCGAGGCCCTGGACGATACCCTGATTGCCGCTGCCTCTCGCTCGGCCGGCGGCGACAACGTGTTCTACATCGGCGACACCAAGGACAAGGGGCGCGAGTTCATCGGCTATGTCGCCAAGTTCGCGAAAACGATCGGCGAAGAGCTGGCGGCGATCGAGGAGTTCCTGTTCGAGGATCAGAAGGCGGACGGCTCGACGCGAATGATCTCCGCCTTCCGCGTTCGCTTCGCCAGCGGCTACCGGGTCGAGGCGCTCTCGTCGCGCCCGGAAAACATCCGCGGGCTTCAGGGCATCGTCGTGATCGACGAAGCGGCGTTTCATCAGGACGTGCGCGGCGTGCTCGATGCGGTCAACGCGCTCCTGATCTGGGGCGGCAAGATCCGGGTGATCTCCACGCATAACGGCTTGTTGAACCCGTTCAATGAGCTCATCCGTGAAGCGCGCGCGAAGAAGAACGGCTTCAACGTCCATCACATCCCCTTCGGCACGGCGGTGAAGAACGGGCTGTTCCGGCGGGTCTGCCTGATGAAAGGCGAAGCTTGGACAGAAGACGGCGAGCGCGCCTGGGAACAGAAGATCCGCGGTGCCTATGGTCCGCGCCTTGCAGCCATGCGCCAGGAGCTTGATGCTATTCCCGCCGAAGCGGAAGGCTCGGCGCTCACCCGCGTGCAAATCGAAGCCTGCATGGAAGCGGGCATCCCGATTGTTCGATGGGCCTGCGACGACGATTTCAAGAACGCCCCGGAGCACATCCGCAAGGCCGAGACGCTCGACTTCTGCGAACGCGAGTTGAAGCCGCACCTGGCCGCGCTCGATCCGCTGTTGCCGCATGTCTTCGGCGAGGACTTCGCCCGCAAGGGCGACCTGACCGTGATCAACGTCATGGCGATCACGCGCTCGCTCGTTCGCCGTTCGGGTCTGGTTGTCGAGCTTCGGAACGTTCCGTTCGACCAGCAACGCGACATCCTGTTCTACATCGTCGATCGCCTGCCGCGCATGTCGGGCGGCGCGCTCGATGCCACCGGCAACGGCGCCTATCTCGCCGAGGTCGCCTCACAGAAGTACGGCCCCTCGATCATTGAGGTCAGCCTGTCGCGCGCCTGGTATCTCGCGGAAATGCCGGCCTATCTCGAGGCGTTCGCGGACAAGACTGTCGTGCTGCCGGCGGACGAGGACATTCTGCGCGACCATCAGGCGCTTCAGTACTGCGACGGCGTGGTGAAGGTCCCGGACGATCACGCGACAACCGGCGCGGATGGCCTGAAGCGCCATGGTGACAGCGCCGTTGCCTCGGCGCTGGCGTATTTCGTGAGCCGACAGGATCTCCCCGAGTACGACTACGCGGCCGCCCGACACTCGCCGCTTGCGCAGATGGGCCACAAGGGCGGTCCCGCGCTGGACGATGACGACGATTTCGCCCGCGCGGGCGGCATCAATCCCGGACACTCAGGAGGCTTGTGGTGAGCACCTATCAGCTTGTCGATCCGCACGGGCGGCCCGTCTCCTCGCGCCAGCTCCTGACCGAGGAAGCAGCACCGACCCTGACCGGCGTGCGATCCGCCTGGGGCGATCCCGTTGCCTCCGGCCTGACACCGGCCGGACTTGCACGGCTCTTGCGCGATGCCGTTGAGGGCGAGCCGGCCGAATACCTGGCGCTCGCCGAGGAAATGGAGGAACGCGACCTCCATTACGCCTCGGTCCTGGGCACCCGCAAGCGGGCGGTCCTGGCGATCGAGCCGGTGGTCAATCAGCCGAAAGCCGGCGCGGTTGATGACAAGGTCATCGACGCCGTGCAGGAACTGGTCGAGGCGCCGATCTTCGAGGAGATGCTGATCGACGTTCTGGATGGGCTCGGCAAGGGCTTCTCCGTGGTCGAGATCCTGTGGGAGTACGGACGGAGCTGGCAACCACGCGAGTATGTCTGGCGCGATCCGCGCCACTTCCAGTTCGATCGTGAGACCGGGCGGAAGCTCCGTTTGCGCGAGGACGGATCGATCGAGGGGCGAGAGCTCTCACCTTATTCCTTCATCCGCCACATCCCGAAACTGAAATCCGGACTGCCGATCCGGGGTGGCCTGGCGCGCCTGGTCGCCTGGGCGTTCCTTCTCAAGAGCTACACGCTCAAGGACTGGGCCGCATTCCTTGAGGTCTTCGGCATGCCCTTGCGCGTCGGCCGCTACAACCGGAGCGCCACGCCGGACGAGAAGCGTGTGTTGCTGCGGGCCGTGCGCGACCTTGCAAGCGATGCCGCCGCGATCATACCCTCGGGCATGGAGATCGAGTTCATCGAAGCCAAGGGAGGTTCGGGCAACGCGGTCTTCGGCGCGATGGCGGATTACCTCGACGGCCAGATCTCCAAGGCGGTGTTGGGTCAGACCATGACCACCGACGACGGCTCATCGCTTGCCCAGGCGCAGGTGCATGAGAACGTGCGCTTCGACATCCTGCGCGCCGACGGCCGACAAGTTGCGACCACTCTCAACCGGGACCTGATCCGACCCTTCATCGCCTTCAACTTCGGGCCCCAGGAGCACTATCCGACCGTCGCCGTCCCGGTCGCCGAGGCCGAGGACATCAAGACCCTGTCCGAAGCGCTCAGCACGCTGGTGCCGCTCGGCCTGCGCGTGCGCTCTTCTGAAGTGCGCGAGAAAATGGGGCTGAGCGAACCCGAGGACGGCGACGACGTTCTTCGCGCGCCGGCGCCGGCAACAACGCCCCAGGCGGCACCTCCCGATGACGGGCAATCGGAGGAGACGGAAGACGAGGCGGCCGAGGACCAGGACGTGACCGCGAGCGCCGCACGGGCCTGCCCACAATGCGGCGGCTTTCATGCAACGGCCGCCGATGCCGACGAGCCGGATGATCTCGACGCGCTCCTGGACGATGCCCTGTCGGAATGGGGCACGGATCTCGCGCCGATGCTCGAGCAGCTTCAGGCGGAGTTCCAGGCGGCAACCTCCTACGAGGATCTCCGAACCCGCCTCGATCGTCTGGCGGGGGCGCTCGACGTCGGTCCCCTGGCGCGGCGCCTTGCAGATCTCGCGATGATCGCGCGCGGGCTTGGCGATGCCGGTTGACGTCCCCGAACAGTTCCTGACCGCCTCGCCGGAGGTCACGCGCTATTTCCGGGAAAAGGGCTCACGGCCGACCTTCGATTGGCGCGACATTGCCCCGGCCGAACATGCCTATGCCTTCACGGTGGCGAAGTCCGCCGGCTTCGACGTCCTGGACGATCTGCGCGCGGCCGTCGATGACGCCATCATCAACCGCGTTCCATTCGAGGAGTTCAGGGCACGCTTGACGCCGACCCTTCAGGCCAAGGGCTGGTGGGGGAAGCGCTTCGCGAAAGATCCAGCCGACGGCGTCTCAAAGATCGTGCAGCTCGGCAGCCCACGTCGGCTGAGGACAATCTATTGGGCAAACATCCGCACCGCCCATGCCGCCGGCGAATGGGAGCGGACCCAGCGCACGAAACGCTTCCTGCCGTATCTGGTCTACACGCTGTCGCTTGCCGAACGCCGCCGGCCGGAGCACCGCGCCTGGGTTGGCGTCATCCTTCCCGTCGATCACCCGTTCTGGGACACCCACTATCCGCCGAATGGTTGGGGCTGCAAATGCGGCGTGCGCCAGGTCTCCCGGCGCGAGGCGGAGCGGCTTGGCTATGATCCGCAGGCCGGTGGTCCTCAGATCGTCATGCGGCCCTGGCGGAACAAGCGCACGGGCCAGACGGTCAACGCGCCGCTTGGCATCGATCCGGGGTGGGACACCAACCCCGGCAAGACACGCGGTCGCAATGTCGCCGAGCTGCTGTCTGGGCGGCTTGGCGATCTGTCGACGCTCGCCCGCCGCGCGGCGATCGCGGACTTCACGGCGTCGCCGGCGTTCAAGGTGTTCGTCCAGGACGCGATCGAGACGGGATTGCATCATGCCGCCCGCGTCCCGGCGCTCAGGGCGCAAGGGCTGTCGGGCTTCGATCTCATCGATGCGCTCCAGGCCGAGCGCCGCTATGCCATGACACGCTTTCCGGTGGCGATCGCACCAGTGCGCTTCGGCGACGACTTTCTGCCCGTCATGATCGATGCGCGCACGATCGGCCACGCGGCGGATCACAGGCGGGTGGTCGACGTGTCAGCCTGGCCGGACTTTGGCGCGATCCTGAAGCGCTCCCGGGTGCGTCGAGATCTCGCCGGCACCTTGCGCGCCTTTGATCCGGAGACCGGCCTGTTCCTGGTGCTCGATCCGCAAGGGAGCCATTGGCGCTTGCGCACGCTCTACCGCCCGCGCGGCAAGGCGCGGCACTTCGACAAGCAGCCTGGAACGGATGTGGAGTGAAGGGCACACGGGCAGAAGGTCGCAAACCCTTCGCTTTCGAAAGCCGAGCGCGCCCGAAGGCTTGATTTGCCCGTGTGCCGGCTTTAATTTTACGAAGAATGCTTGAAGATTGCAAAGAATAGCCGACGGCTTCTGTTATTTTCCTGACGCTACCGCTCTCAAAGTAAGCAGCCCTTAATGAAATCTGAGTTCGGACCGTATGGATTTTTGCAAATATTATAGCTATTTTGAAAACCAATTGTACGGCAGATCACAGTGCTCGATGATTAGAATTGGAGTTTCAGTGTGGCGAGGGGCGTCTCGAGCGGACTAGTGAAAATGAAAAATACTGTTGACGGGCTGCAAATTCTGGCTCCTGACGCTCTTCCGATCCTCGCGGAACTTGATTCCCGCGATGCCAGCCTTTGGCTGATGCCGTCGTTTGCAGAGGTGGCAGGCCCAGAAGCGACCGCTAGGGTGTTGGGCTTGCCCTGGGAACTCGTCCTGAGCGAGACCGCATCGGATGGCCTGCTCAAGTCTGTTGATGCTTTGGATAGCGCAATCGAGTCACCGCTCGTTCGCCGGCGGGGGCTGGTGCACGTCATCGATGTCCCGCCCTCAAATACCGTGCTGCCGCCCCGGAGCCTTCCAATCTTTCTGCTCAACGGCCGCAACGAGGCCGACAACGCAGGGTTTGCCGCTCGTGCACGCCGGATGGAAATGATCATGGAGTTGCAGCAGCGCGGGGTCAGGAACCTCGTGGTGCTCGGCGGACCCGATCTGACGCTGCCGGTTGAACTGGGGCAACTCTGGCAGGACGGATTCCAGTGCGGCCTGACGATCGTCAGCGATGATCCCGAGGCTCGGCAGAAGATCACTGAATGGTGTGCCGACGCGGGGGCGCGGCGGGTAACGCTGCTGCCTGCCTCTGCGGCGCTGCTGTCGGAAGCCCTGCATAGGCGTTATACAGAGCGCGCAGACGACCGGCTCATCATCCGCGTTCGGGACGCACAAGGGAACCGGCACCGGGTTGACCTGTCAGGACGCGATGATCCCGAGCATCCGCTACTGGGCAATTACGAACTTCTCTCTGAGGCCCATCTGGAATACGTGACGCCGGAGGGGTTGAGCTCGGAGGAAATCAACGAGTTCTTCCGGGATCCGTCGGCCTCATGGCGACCCTATGCAGCGCAAATGCCGTGGTCTCGAGACGAGCGCGCCCGGAAGACCTTAACAAAGGCGCTGCGGGACCTCGACCGTAACGGACCGGAGGCCAGCCGGATGTTCTTCATCCGGGCGGAATCCGGAGCAGGGGCGACCACGTTCATCCGCGACCTTGCCTTCGGGGCGGCCATGGACGGGTATCCGGCGCTAATAGCTACCCAAGCTCCCTTTTCCCCCAACGGGCGCGGAGTAGCGAATTTCATCACCTCCTGCTTGAACGGCATCGCTTCAGCCGAAATCGGCAAGGGTTTGCGCCAGTACGAGGCACCTTGGCTGATCGTGTTCGATCGGTCGCAGTGGGAGGGACGCGAAGGGGATATCGCCACTTTTGCCAGGCAGATCACGGAGGCTGGACGTCGAATTTGCATCGTCTTCGTTACCGATGCGCTACTACCGGTCGCCATCTACGCCGAGAAGCGTCTGGAAAATCTGTGCGATCTAACTCATGAGATCTCGCAGGACGCGGCGATGGCCTTGGGCCGGCACCTGAACCAGTTTCTTAAACCACTGGGTACCGCGCGAGATGCCCACGAATGGCAGGCATTCATCAACCACTCTCTCGTCGGCCCCGCGGCAGGGCGCTCGGTATTCTGGATCGCGCTGGCCTTCTGGCTGCAACGGCAAATTGACCTAACCGAAACGGTACAGGGCTGGCTTTACGAACAGTTCCGGCAGAAGGTTGCTGATCATGTGGTGCGGCGCGCGATAGTCGACATCGCCGCCATGAGCACGGTGCGCCAGCTTCTGCCTGAAATACTGCTGCCACGGTCCGAAGACTTTCCGACCCGTGACAAACTCTCTGATCTGCAATCGACCGTCGGATCCTTGGGCGTGGTGCGCCATCGCTTTAACACGGTAAGCCACTGGGCGATGATCCACGATCAACTGGGACGGTTCCTTTTGACCGGCCTGTTTTACGATGCCCCCGCGCGCGCTTCGGCCGGGCTGACTGAGGCGCAGAATCCCGAGCACCTGCGGCTGATGGTTTTAGCGCAGATCGCCTCCAACCCGATGCTTGCGCACCCGGACCTGGTGGAACTGGCCGAAACCTTCGCCACTAGCATCTTCAAGATCGACCCCGGACAAGGCCGCAGCGAGTTCGCCCTCTATTGGCGCGAAGCGCTGGAGGCTCTGGACGCTATGCCGGAAGCATTTCGGATGACCAGCCGGACGTTTCTTCACCATGGCTCGATATCGCGGCGGCGCATCGCAAAAGACGACGTCATGTTCCCGATCACCGATGACGAGCGCGCCGATTTGCTACGGCGCGCTACCGGGGATATCGAAGCCGCGCTGGCTCTTGAGTACGACCCAGGCGGCGAGCCTGACCTGAACCTCTACAATTCGCTCGCTCATGCATATCACGACCTCGCCGAGGTGGAGGCACGTCGCGGAATGCCGGCCGAACAAGTGGTGGCCCTGCGCGCCAAGGCAAACAGGGCGACCCAAAATGCCTACAGGCTGAACCCTGACAATTCCTACGTTCTGGAAGTCTATGCGCGCGACCGGCTCATAGGGGCTGATGAGGATCCGGACGGCGCGGCAAGTGTCGCGCTAGAGGTTTTGGGGATCGTCTACGGGGCCATGCAGCGAGAGACCGCAGAGTTGCGGCGAAACGCACTGTCGCGCCTCGCTGACAAGGCTTTCGAACTGCTGCTTCGTTCAGCCGGGGCGGTGCGTGACACCGAGCCTTCATCTGAAGGCGAGGCAATCCAGCAAGCACTGTCTGCCTTGGGCGAAGGGATAACCAGGCGTGAGGGCATGTCGCTGGATGACTTCCCCCGCGCGAACCGGATCGATGCGGCTGCCCGGTTAGGGCATCCACTGTTGCGGTCCAACGCACAGGCGGTCCGACTGCGCTACATCTTGGCCTGTATGGATCACCCGAAGGACTTCGCCCTGCAACTGGAGTTGCTCGAAACCCTCGACGGCAGCCGGGCGATCCTTTCGCCGCAGCTAGAGCTGGAATTGGCGCTTCTCATGCATCAGAGAAGCCGCCACCACGAGGCATCGCGGCGGTTCCAGAAATTGCGCCAGCTCTGGGCGCGAGGTGAACACTACGTAGAAGTTCCGGACCGTCTCCGCTGGTTGATCGACGAGAGCACGGGGAATAGGCGGCAGGTCCGCGCCCGCATCGCCTCGGGTGGAGACGGAGCACGATTTCATGCCAGGGTCCAAGAACTCCAGAACGACCGGGTCCCGTTTCGTATAGCCGAGTTCGATGGCAACCAACTGCGGCCTGGCATAAATATCAGCGGCCTCATCTCCTTCGGCCATAACGGTCCGCTACTGCGGCCGCTGACGGCAGGTTGAGCGGTGATCGGACTTGTAGAGAGATACGCCAGTGGAAAAGGCTGGAACGTCGGCACGGCTAATGTCCTTGTCGAAGGGACGAGCGATGTCCGCTACCTGCGCCTCGCAAGAGATCTTTGGCAACGCGAGAGCAATCATGACCTCTTCGACTCTGGATTTGCGATATTCGAAGCAGGGCTGAAGGATGATGGCGGCGTTCAAGGGGTAGTGCGAGAGTTGCAGACGCTGCGGCAGATGGCTTCCCAAGACGCAGCAAGTCTAACGACCGAACGAAAGTTCGTGGGGTTGTTTGACAACGACCACGCGGGCCGTAAGCACGCCCGCATGCTCTGCGAGATGGATTTCCGGGTTAAGCACTACCGGGACGTGTTTCTGTTGCATCCGGTCATGCCGGCTTCGAACGGCGTCCTTGGTCCTGAACTGCAGCGCCGTGCTGAGGCGCAGAACAGCAGTTGCGCAGGGCTGGATTGGGAGATTGAGGATTTCCTGCCCGAGGATCTGATCCGGGAGTTCTGCGATGCAAACCAAGGTGCACTGAGCAGCAAGAAGACGATGGCCGGCCGCACACATTTCGAGTTCACGAGGGAAGGCAAGAGGCTTTTACAAGGTTTTGTCGCTGAGGAGGCGAATGTTGATGACATGATAGAGCTCATACGTTTGATCTGCACACTGCGCGACTACCTAGGCTTGGAGCATCAATCAATGCGTCCTTGAACGAGAGCGTTTCAATACGAGGATCGAACGATGAGTTGGTGCTCTAAAGTCTCGAAATTAGGTAATTTGGCGTCTCACATTTCACGCTTCGACTGGCACCCACTCTACGAAGCTTTTTGAATTGACCTTTGATGTATTGAGCCACACGTCTCTTGCAACACGCGAGACGCTTCCAAGCGCGCTCCGCCCCCTCTTACCCGCCGCCATCCCCAAACGTGCGTCCTACCCCCTTTGAAACCCCTTTAACGGCGATCCTGAGGGCGGGGCGGGGCTGACATTTGCAGCCGGCGACGATTTCGGGTGGTTTGAGCTCTTCGACATGACACTGTCAGGGGCGCGAGTGCGGCGAGCGTCACGCACTTTGTGACTGACCTGCCCCCCGGTAGATCCCTCAGTCTGATGTAGAGTCTGCTCAACCGCGAAGGAGCAGACGAATGAGGAAGAGCCGTTTCACCGAGGCGCAGATA
>MDTG01432050.1_pt1 | contig 23615 bp, 13 predicted proteins | sample 811421 | NCBI WGS metagenome assembly MDTG01 (sample SAMN05326645, study PRJNA326480) | marine metagenome | isolation source: seawater | place: Pacific Ocean: South East | collected 2011
ACGCGCGCGCGGGGCAGCTCTGGAGCAGGGCCAAGCGCTACGCCTTCCCGCCGCGGCTGAACAACGTGGTCGTCGTCTCCGACCACACCCGGGCGCACCCCTACACCCGGACCCTCTCCTGGAGCGCCTGGACCGTCTACCGGGACGACTTCGACCCCGAGCGCTCGAGCGTCGAGCTCGCGACCTTGCTCCTGCTCCACGCCGAGCGGCTGAACGTCAGCAGCGAGGGCGACGTCGCCCAGGCCCTCGTGGCCAACCTGGCCTTCTTGTTCGGCCTGAGCGACGCCGCGCGCGCCGACCTGGCGGAGGGCTGCGCCCGCACCCAGCGCCCCGACGCCGCCGCCTGGCGCGCGCTCGGCCAGGCGCTGCCCTGGCTGGAGCGCCTGCACCACACGGCGGTCAAGCCGCTCCGCCAGGACCCGGGCGAACCTTGCGCCACCAGCGAGGAGAGCGGGCTGATCGTGCCGCAGTCGATGCTCCCCCGCCTGGGCGCCCTGGCCGAGGCCTGCGGGCAAGCGGCTCAGACCAGCGTCCGCGCCCACTACGACCGCCTGGGCGGCGACGGGAGCGCCGGGGCCGAGCTGCTCGAGTGGCTGGCGGACGCGGCGCCCGAGCTGGCCCTGGTGGACCACGAGGGGGGGCTGCTCTGGGACTACACCCGCCCCGCCGAGGTCGAGGCGCTGCGGCCGCACCTGGCCAGCCTGGGTGAGGCCGCCGGCGCGGCCCTGCGCGCGGACCTCGAGCTGGTCCACGAGCGCAGCCGTCGCTTCCTGGACGCGGTCAAGGACCCGGCCGCCCTGCCTCACTGCAGCGCAGAGGTCGTCCAGGAGGGGGGGACCTACCTGCACGCCCGCCTGGACCGGATCGCCTTCGACCTGACCCAGCAGTCGACCTGGCTGCCCCTGCGCGAGCCGACCCCGCCCTTTCAGCGCTTGCTCCTCGGCGCGCGCGTCGTGCACGAGTTCGGCCACCTCGCCGACGAGGCGGGCCTGATCGGGATCGCGCCCGGTCGCGAGGAGGAGCACGCGCGCGCCATGGCCGGCTGGGCCGAGGAGTTCGGGCGCCTGCTGGCGTCCTTCCCCCCGCCCCTCCAGGAGCGCGCGCGCGAGCAGATCCCGCCCAAGGCCGGCCAGGACATGGGACAGGCGCTGGTCGACTTCACCTTCACCCGCTTCCCCGACTTCCCCGCCAACGTCGTGATGCGCGCCCTGGTCGAGCCGGCCGAGCTCGAGGCCTACGTGCGGGTCAACGCCCGCAGCCACCGCGAGGAGAAGCTCGGCCCGACCGAGCTCCTCTCCCGCTACGTGCACGAATACCAATACGTGCGCCTGAGCCGGATCGTGCCCGACCCCTTCGTCTACTTCCTGGAGGTGACCGGCGTCGAGCGCCTGTTCTGCGACACCGGCCTGCTGCAGCGCGACGACCTGCGCCGCCTCTTCGAGTCCATGGCGCGCGTCTGCGACTGCTACGCCTTCGACCAGGAGCGAGTCGCGCTCCGCGCTTGAGCGCATCGCAGGGCCGGGACCGACCTAGGGAGCTGAGACCAGCGAGCACAGGCGGGCAGCGACGGAGTCGAGCGAGAGGATCTCGTCGGCGTGGCCGCCACGGACGACCGCCCCCGGCACTCCCCACACCACTGAGCTCGTCTCGTCCTGAGCCAGGACGCGCCCACCCGCCGCCCGGATCGCGGCCGCCCCCTCGCAGCCCTCGCGGCGCTTGATCAGGAAGGCCTCGCCCAGCGAGTCGCCGTACTCGAGCAGGTGTTGCATCCAGCTGGCGCGAGCCACTCAAGCCACTTGCGCTAGCGGTCGATAGGAGAGCATGACCAACGAAGGGCTGGCCTGCCAGATCCTTAAGGTGGACCCGAGCGCGAGCGAGGCGGAGATCCGCAGCGCCGCTCGGCGGCTGCTCCTCGTCCACCACCCGGACGTCGGCGGCACGAGCTTCGGCGTTCGCTGTGTGCTCGCGGCCCGCGCGACCCTGCTGCGTCGCTTCCCCTGATCCACGCCTCCAAGGTGACCGACGTGGGGGCTGTTGGCCGCCTGTGTGGCCGCTTATCGCCCTAAGCTCAGCGCCAGTGGGACAGGTGGTCTACCTCAAGAAGGCCGAGCGACGCTTGCGAGCGGCGAGCTGCGGCAAGTCGCGGGCGACCGCCTTCTGGAGCGAGTCGGCGCGCAGGTCGCCCTGTCCCAGCGCGGCCGCCGCTTCGGCGACCGTGAACTGGTAGAGGGCCGAGCTGCCGTAGGCGTGGCGGAGGTAGCGCAGCTCCCGCAGCGCGCGGGCCGGGTCGCCGACCCGGGTGCGCAGGGCGCCGCGGGCGAGCTGGGCTGGGAGGCAGGCCGGGTCGAGCTCGACGAGTCGGATCGCGGCCTTGAGCCCTTCGCGGCTCCACTCGGGCGAGGAGGCGCCGGTCAGGGCGTCGTAGAGGGCGGCCAGGCTGACGACCAGCAGCGCGCTGCGGTCGTCCCCGCGCACCCGCTCGCGGAGACGGGTCCTCGCAGCCGCCGGGAGCGGCTCCACCCAAGAGGCGGCGAGCACGCGGTCGGCCTGGTCGAGGAGCTCCCAGGAGTGCTGGAGCAAGCTCGGCGCGACCACGAGCAGCTGCTCGAGGGGGTCGCCGAGGAGCGCGGCCTTGCGGCGGGCGAGCTCGGGGTGGTCGCGGTCGCGGAGCGGATCGGCCTGCCGCAGCGCGACGCTCAGGAGCTCGATCGCCTTGGGCGGATCGGTCTCGGCCACCAGCTCGGCCCGACGGCGCAGGTCGAGGCGCTGGCGCTGGCGCTCGCTCCCCAGCCGCCGCGCGGCTTGCTCCGCCAGCTCCGCGCCCGTGGTCTGCCCGCGCGCCCGGCAGATCGTGGCGCGGAGGGTCTCGACCTCGGGGCGGGTCGGCAGCAAGCGCCCGGCGCGCTCGAGCAGCTCGGCGGCCTCGGCCCAGCGCTCGAGGTTGGCCAGGCAGCGCGCCTGGAGCAGGAAGCGATCCCCGTTGGGCGCGCTGCGGTTGACGCGCTCGATCGCCTCCAGCGCTTGCTCGAGGCGGCCCCGCCCCGCGCTGCGCTCCGCGAGCGCGAGCCGGCAGGCCGTCTCGGCCAGCTGAGGCTGGAAGGGGTCGAGGGCCCAGCCGCGCTCGAGCGCGCGCCAGGCCGGCAGGTGCTGCTCCTCGGCGGCGGTCAGCTCGGCCAGGAGGGCGTGGGCCTGGGCGCAGTGGGGGTTCAAGCGCAGGACCGCTCGCAGCAGCTCTTCGCTGCGCTGGGTGATCGAGTCGCGCCCGTAGGCCGCTCGCAGGGCCACCCACTCGCGGCCCCGGCGCAGGAGCGCCCCGCTGAGGTCGGGGGAGCCGAGCTCGTCCTCCCAGGCCGCGCGGCAGGAGCGCCGCGAGACGTCCTCGCCGGCCTCCCCCAGCAGGGCTCGCGCGAGCGCCCGCCGCGCCCAGGGGGCGGGGCGCGCGCCGCGGATCGTGGCGACGGCTTGCTCGGCCAGCTCGCGCGCGCGGCGGTCGTCGTCCTGCAGGGCGGCCAGCGAGCTGAGGGCCGCCTCGATCTCGGGCTCACGCCCGCGCGGGAGCGGGTCGAGCCAGCCGCGGGCGGCGGCGGGGTCCTCGCGGAGCAAGGCCAGGCGACCGAGCCACAGCCGCGCGCGCCAGGCGCTGGGGTCCTCCTCCAGGGCAGCCTGGAAGCTGAGCGCGGCGTCCTCGGGTCGGTCGGCCGCCAGCTGGATCACCCCTAGCTCCTGGCGGAGCTGCGCGCGGAGGCGGGCGCGCCTGGCCGGGGCCAGGCTCTCGCAAGCCGTCAGCGCGCGCGCGATCGCCTCGTTGGCTCCCTCGAGCTGGAACAGGTGCGCGCGGGCCTGGGCCTCGCCGCGCAGCCCTTCGACCTTGGCTCCCAGGCGCCCGCCCAGCTCGAAGGCGCTCAGGGCGGCCTCCCAGGAGCCGAGGCGCAGGTGGAGCTCGCCGGTCCGCAGCGCGGGGCGCGGATCCTTGGGCGCCAGGTCGCGCGCGGCGCCGTAGCTGGCCAGCGCGTCCTCGCGCCGACCCCGGGCGCGGGCGACGTCGCCCGTGGCCAGGTGACCCTCGAGGCGCCCCGGCGCCAGGTCGCGCGCGTTGCGCGCGTCCGAGGCCGCGTCGTCCAGCTCGCCCTGGGCCAGGCGGGCGGCGGAGCGGGCGACCAGCGCATCGACGTCTCGCTTGCTGTGCAGGAGCACCGCGCTCAGGTCCCGCTCGGCGGCCGCGAAGCGTCCGCGGAGCATCAGCAGGCGCGCGCGCTCCAGGCGGACCTCGCGCTTGCTCGCGTCGAGGTCGACCAGGCGGTCGCAGATCGCCTGGGCGTCCTCGAGGCGCCCGTGCTCGATCAGCACTCGCGCCAGCTCGAGCCGGAGCTCCGACTCGCGCGGGTCCTGCTCGAGCAGGGTCTGGATCGCCTGGCGCGCCTCGTCGAGGGACTCCTTCCCGCCGCGAGCCAGGGCGAGCACCGCGCGAGCCCGCAGGGTCGCGAGCTCGAGCTGCAGGGCCGGACCGGAGGCGTCGCTGAAGCCGTCGCGCGCGCCCTCGCCCTCGGGCCCCTCCGCCTCGCGCAGGGGCGCCAAGGCCTCCAGCGCGTGCAGACCCTCGCGCGCCAGCTTGGCGACCACGCTGGGGTCGCTCGCGAGCTTGGCCTTGTCGCGCGCGGCGCTCGCCGCGCTCAGGGCGTCCTCGACCTTCTGGCGCGCGTCGGTTCGCGCCTGCGCCGCCCGCAGGCGCCGCACGCCGAGCGCGAGCGCCAACGCCAGGACCAGGAGGGTCACCGCGACCAGGGCCCCCAGCGCGAGGCCGCGGCCCGGACCGAGGACCTTGCGGCGCAGGGCTTCGCGCCAGTCGTAGGGCTGCGCTCGGGGGGCCTCGCCGCGAATGTAGCGCTCGAGGTCGTCGGCGAAGAGGTCGGCGTGGTGGTAGCGCTGGTCGCGGTCCTTGGCCAGGGCGCGCATCGCGATGGCGTGGATCCGCTTGTCGATCCCCAGCTCCTCGTCGAGCTCGAGCACGATCTCCTCGCGGTCGATCTTGCGGAAGAGCGAGAGGGGTGAGTCGGCGTCGAAGGGGATGTCGCCGGTCAGGATCTCGTAGAGGATCACCCCCAGGGCGTAGATGTCGCAGCGACCGTCGACGTCTCGCTCGCCGCGGACCTGCTCGGGGGCCATGTAGTAGGGCGTGCCGACCGCCTGGCCGACTTGGGTCAGGCGGGTCCCGCGGTAGAGGTCGCGAGCCAGGCCGAAGTCGGTGACCTTGGCGTTGCCGGTCTTGCGCTCGATCAGGATGTTGCCGGGCTTGAGGTCGCGATGAATGATCCCGCGCTCGTGGGCGTGGTGCATCGCGCGCGCCGTCTGGGCGATCCCGCGCAGGGCCAGGTCGCGCGGGATCCCGTCGCCCTCGAGCATGTCGTCGAGGCTCTCGCCCTCGACGAGGTCCATCGTGAAGTAGGGCATCCCCTCGACTCGACCCGCGTCGTGAATCCGCACGATGTTGGGGTGGTCGAGCGAGCCGCAGAGCTCGGCCTCGCGCTCGAAGCGGGCCAGGCGCACCTCGTCGTCGTCGGCCTCGATCATGACCTTGAGCGCGAGGACGTTGCCGTTGTGGGTGTCGCGGGAGCGGTAGACGATCCCCATGCCGCCCCGGGCGACCTCCTCCAGCAGCTCGTAGCGACCGAAGCGCTGGGTCTGCTCGCGGGGCCGCCGGATCGGCTCCCCTGAGGTGCTGTGGACGATCTCCTCGAAGGAGCTGGCGTCGAGCTCGCCCGACTCGTAGCTGCGGAAGGCGTCCTCGAGCTGGCGCAGGGGCGCCGTCGCGTCGGCGTCGACGTCCGAGCGCTCGGTGCGGGCCTGGTCGGCCATGTAGAGGTAGTCGGAGACCGAGAGGATCCGCTTGCGCAGGAGCATCTGGGCGAAGGCCGAGCCCGAGCCCGCGCTCTCTTCGACGTGACCCGCCCGCGCCTCCTGGATCAGGCGCGGCAGCTCCTGGGCCCGGATGAGGCCCATGCGCACCGCGATCTGACCGAGGTGGAGGTCCGACTCCATGCTCCGAGCCATGGCGAGGATTCTACAGGCAGCCAGGGACCGCGGATCGGTCGCTGGGGCAGTCTCCCTGGACTAGCGAGGCTGGGTCTTGGCGAGCTCCTCAGGGGACTTGACCAGCTTTCGCGGCTCGACCAGGCCCTCGAGCCGCGGAGCGTTGGCGCGCCGCCAGTCGCTCAGCACGCCCAGGACCTCGTCGGGGTCGCCCGCGCCGAGCTTGTTGGCCTTGGCCCAGCGTGTCTCGCGCAGGAGGGTCCACACCGCGAAGCGAGGCACGGCGGCGGCGTCGTAGTCGTGGCGCGGGGCGGTGCGGGCCAGCTCACGCAGCAGGAGCGGCACGAGCACCGCCTCGTCGCGCTGGCGCAGGGAGGCCACGCTGGGGTGGTCCAGGTAGGGCAGGATCGAGCTGACGTGCCGGATCTTGTTCGTGTGCTGGCTCCAGGCCCGCAGCTCGCGCTCGGCGTCCTGCGCGGCTCGGCTGACCCGGAAGAACTCGACCTTCAGCGGCGCCTTGCCTGCGCGCGGCAGCTCGAGCCGCAGGCCGTCCGCGCTGAGGGCCTCGGCCGCGAACACCAGCACCAGTCGGCCGCTGCGCGCGCAGGGGGTCAGGGGCGAGCCCTTGGGGAGGGGCTCCTGCTCGAGCTTCAGGGCTTCCTTGCCCGATTGGAGCAGGGTCAGGCGAGCGCCCTTGGTGCTCCGCCCGTCGCGGAGCTCGTCGCTGGTCAGCGTCACGACGAGCGCGCGCTTGGGGTAGCGAAGCATGGCCGCCGCGCGGCCCGTGTATTCGACCAGCGAGACGCCCTCCTCGCCCGCGCGCGCCGGCGCAGGACCCCACAGGAAGGCCCGCAGGCCGGGCTCGCTCGTGCGCAGGACCCAGCGGGGGGGGCGCTCGTCGTCGGCGTGAACGACCCCGGCCAGCGCGATCAGGACGAGGGACAGATAGGCAGCGCGCATGAGGACTCCTTCTCCCGGGCGCGCGCACCCTAGCCCACTCGCCCCGCTGCCCAGCGCAACCAGATTGCAATCCCCCCACACGCGAACGCGGCGCTGGGGTCACCAGCGCCGCGTCGGAGTCGTTCAGCTCGCGAGAGCTCAGTCGTCCCCGTGCTCCTCGAGGGCCGCGTCGATATCGGACACGTCGACCTCGGCGTCCTTGAGGTCGTCGCCGCCGTCGTCGCTGCCTGCGACCGCAGCCTCGAGGCTGCCCTGGTCGAAGCCCTTGTCCGCGCTCTCGAGCAGGACCGAGCCCTTGGCGAGCAGGCGCTCGACCTCCTTGCGCTCGCCCTCGTCGAGGAACTCCGAGACCTCGAGCTGCCGCTTGACCTTGCGGGTCGCGAACTCGATCTCGAGGACCTGCTGCTCGTACTTCTCCTTCTCGTGGTTCAGCCGCTTGATGTACTTGGAGATCTCCTTGAACTCCTCGAGCAGCTTCTTGGCCTTGAAGCGATCGGACTTGCTCAGCTGGCTCTTGTTCTTGAGCGCGAGCAGCTCGCGCTTGCTCTCCGCGCGCTGCTTGCGCAGCTTGTTCAAGACCGGGTCCAGCTTGGACCGAATGATGTGCTTGAACTTGTTGGCGGTGTCCTCGAGCTTGCGGACCTCGGCGTTCTTGGCCTGCTTCTCAGCGCTCTCGGGTGAGGGCTCGTCCGGCTGATCGGGCGGCAAGGCGTCCGGGTCGCTGCCCTTGAGCTGCGTGTCCTCCATGCCGAGGACACCCAGGAACATGAAGCCCATACAGCAGAAGCCGCCGCCGACGAGCATCACGACGAAGAGCGCGAGCAGCTTGCTCTTCCCGCCCGAGCGCGGCGTCCCGTAGGGCGTATCCCAGTGGGGAGTCTTAGCCACGAACCCTCCCTAAGGTCGTACGAGGGGCCATTCCCACATAGTCGGCCCGACGGGGCACAGGTTAGCACCCGCTCCCGAGTTGGTGCGGTTCCAACTGCTCCACAAGAGTGGAAGGAGCGCTGGGGCCCCCTCGCCCGCCCGCCGATCCTCTGCGTATCCTGTGTTCGTGCTCCGCTGCTCCGCCCTGATCCTGCTCACGCTCGCCCTCGCAGGGCCCCTCGCGTTCGCGGGGCCGGGGGAGGACGAGCTCTCCAGCTACCTCGAGGCCGTCGAGCGAGTCCCTCAGCGCGACGACCCGGCCCTGCTCGAGTGGCGACGGCGCGAATCCCTCCTTCCCCAGCGCCTCAGCCAGCTATGCCAGGACGGGCAGCGCTCCCTCTCGGCGCGAGCCGGGGCCCTGCGGGTCCTGGCGGCCCTCGGCGAGCAGAGCGCCCAGGTCCCCGCCGTCCAGGCGCTCCCCGCCGAGCTGCGTGACCTCGCCGCGCGGGCGCGGACCCGGATCCAGGCGCGGGCGACCCTCCTGGCCGCCCTCTCCCTGGAGCGCGCGCCCCAGCGCCTGCTCGGCGACCTGCCCGCGGGCCCTCGCGCCGAGCTGCTGGAGCTGCTCTGCGATCCCTGGTGGGGGGTCCCCCCGGAGCTGCGCTTGCGCGCCGTGCGGGTGGCCAGCGCGCTCTCGGGCGCCCTGGCGACCGCGGCCCTGCGGGCCCGGACCCGCGACGCCGACGAGGCGGTCCAGCGCGCCGCCCTGGACGGCCTGGCCGAGCGGGGCGCCTCGGCCGCCTTGCGGGACGAGCTCCCGGGGCTGCTCGCCGCGGGCAACCCGGCCGGAGCAGCCCGCGCCCTCGAGCACCTCAGCCAGGCCGAGGGCTCGCCGCCGGTCGACCTCTGCCGTCGCCTGCTCAGCGACGACGCCCTCGGCGACGAGGCGCGCGCCGTGCTGGCTCAGGCCCTGGGGAGGCTCGGCTGGCGCCAGACGGCGGGCGCGCTCAAGCGCCTGGCCCGGGACCAGCGTCGCTCGCGGCGAGCCCGCTGCGCCGCCTGGGCGGCCCTGGCCGTGGCCGGCGAGCCCGTGGAAGTGGAGGGCGTCCGCAGCCTGCTGGAGGGCGCCCTCGACGACGACCTCCGCCTGGCGAGCGTCGCGCTCGAGGGCCTGGCCCGGGTGCAGACCAAGGAGCTGACGCCCCTCCTGCGCCAGGTCCTGGCCCAGGCAGACCGCTCGGGCCTGCGCCGGGTTCGCCTCGCCCAGCTCTGCGAGGCGCTCCGCCTCGACGTCCTCGAGCGGGAGCTCTGCGAGCTGGCCCTCGACGCCGAGCAGCTGGCGGGCGCGCGCCAGGCGGCGATCCATGCCCTGGGCCGGGTCGGCTCGACCGAGGCCGAGCGCGCCCTGAGCGCCCTCTCGCGCGACCCCGAGCGCGCCGGACCGGCGCTGCGGCGGGAGGCCGTCGACGCGCTGGGGGAGCGCGCCTTCGCTCGGGCGAGCGAGGGCGCTCGCCTGGCCCTCGAGCGCGCGCTGCGTGACAACGAGACGACGGTTCGTCGCGCAGCCCTGCGCTGCCTGATCCGCCTCGGCGACCGCCGCAGCGCCCACTCGCTGACCGAAGCCCTGGCGGCGGTCAAGATCCGCCGGACCGGCGAGGCGCGCCTGTGGCTGCGCGCCGCCACGGCCTTGCACCTCAGCGAGCCCGCCGCCACCGGGCGCCTGCTCTCCCTGTGGCGCAGCAGCGAGGCGCTGCGCGAAGAGGCCTCGCTGGGCGGCCAGAGCGCGCGCTACGCCGCCACGCTGCCCGCCAAGCAAGCCGTGCCCGAGCTGCTGGAGCTGCTCGCCCACCCCGCGCCGAGCGTCGCGCAGGCGGCGCTCGTCGAGCTGGTCCGCCGCTGCCCCAAGGGCGCGGAGTGGTCCCCGGAGCTAGGGCAGGACCGCCGCCCAGGGGCCGCCTGCCTGCGCGCCTGGCGGGCCGCGTGGGAGCGGGAGGCGGCGGCCTTCGGGCCCTAGCTCGAGCGGTCCTCGAGGGCGCGCTCGACGGCCCCGCCCAGCCGGGGCGAGGACGCGAAGAAGCGCTCCTGCTGGTCGGGCAGGAGCAGCTCCTGGGGCGGGCGGTCGTGGATCGTGGTCGCCACGATCATGGCCGAGCGCTCGACCTTCTCGATCGGATTCACGTTGGCTTGGACCACCGTCTCGAGCAGCGTCTTGTCGAAGCAGTGGGTCGAGGCGATCACCACGTGCAGGCTGGCGTGCTCGAAGGCGAGGTCGCCCGACTTGGAGAGGGCGTCGATCAGGTCGAAGGCCTTGTCCTTCTCGGTCCGCTGCTCCTCGGCGTCCAGGCTCTTCTGGGCCGCCTCGGCCAGGAGGGTCTTGCGGAAGGTCTTCTGCCAGGGGTCGCCCGGATTGATGATCGTGGCGCGCAGCGCGCTGTCGTCGTCGAGGGCCTCGACGCGGCGATCGAGGAGGGCGGGGATCCGGGTGTAGTCCACGCCGCCTCCCCCCGCCCCGCCTTCGGAGACCTCGTAGGGCTTGGGCTCACGCGGCTCGCTCGGCTCGCTCGGCTCGCTCGGCTTGCTCGCGTCCGGGGCGGCGGGCTCGGGCGCCGCTTGGGGAGGAGCGGGGGGGGCCGCGAAGGGGTCACCCCCCGCGAAGTCGAGCGAGAGGCCCTCGGCCGGAGCCCCGAAGGGATCGGCGGCTCCCGGAGCGGCGAAGGGGTCGCCGCCTCCCCCGCCGAAGGGGTCGCCGCCGAAGGAGGAGGCCATGGCGCGCGGGGCGGCGTCGCCGAAGGGGTCGTAGGAGGCGGTGTCCAGCAGGAAGGCGCCCGAGCCCGGGTCCGGTGCGCGGAGCGAGCGGTCGGACTCGGCTCGCCGGTAGGCCTCGCGCTGACGCGCTTCGGCCAGGGCCTTCTCGCGTGCCTCGTCGATCATGCCCTGCATTTGGCCCACGTAGCCGCGCACGCGCTCGAGCTTGTCCTCGGGTGAGGCGTCCTCGGGCCCCTCGTAGGCGAGCAGGTCGCTGGGGATCTGGTGCTCCATGAAGAGCTCGAGCAGGTCCTGAGTGAGCTTGATCTCCTTGGTCAGCCCGTCGGGCGGGAGCTTGAGCAGGCGCTCGAGCTGGGGCTTGATCTGGATCACGCACACGCCGAAGAGCGTGCTCTCGAGCTGCATCCCGCGGAAGGACTTGGCGAAGCGCTGCTGCTCGGGGGAGAGCGACTCGATCGCGTCGCGGAACTCCTTGGGCGTGGGGATCTGCTCGAGCTCGAGCGGGATCTCGAGCACGTCCTTGTTCTGGACCACGATCGCGTGGCTGGGCTCGAAGCGATCGGCCGCCGCGATCCGCCCGACCAGCAAGATGTAGCTGCTGAACTGGCGCGCCCGCGCGACGAGCTTGAGCGCTTCGCTGGAGCCCGAGAACTGGTGCGCCACCCAGGCGTGCAGGTGGCGCTCCCCCAGGAAGGTGGCCTCGGTGGCCGCGTCGAGGGGGAAGCGCATCGCGTGGCCCGCGCTCCGGTGCTGGACCACGCTCGAGACGGGCACCCAGTCGTCGCGCAGGACCTCGAGGCTGAGGGTGCCCTCGGGGTCGTGGTGGGGGCGCCGGACCGCATACGAGAAGGGCTGCGGGCGGAACTCCGGCTTGAACAGCTTCCGGTAGTGGAAGCTCATGTAGTCGGCGAAGTCGCTCGGCTCGAGCACGCGGCCGATCGCCGCCACGAGCTGCTGGCGGAGCAGCTGTTCGACGTAGTCCACGCCGGCGCCATAGTCGCGGCACACCTGCCGCCCGTGCTTGAAGGCCACCAGGAGGACCATCGTCGGCAGCGTGATCAGCGACTTGTTGCTCGGGAAGACCTCGGCCAGCTTGGCGCGCTTGAGCTCCAGCCGGCGCCGCTGCTCGGCCAGGAAGGCGTTGACGTGGCCGAGGGGGAGCACGTCGCGCGCGGCCTCGCCCTGGCCATCGCCCTCGAAGAGCGGGACCACCGGGCTGAACAGGTCGTCGAGGTTGAGCGCGCTGCGGTCGAAGTCCCCCAGGGCCGGCTCGCTCTGGATCGGGAGCAGCTCCGACTTGATGAAGCTGCTGACCGAGGAGCTCCAGCGGGCGAAGCGGGTGAAGCAGGCGATGGCCGCGTCGACCTCCAGGTTGCGGCGCGGCGTGTGGCAGCGCCGGTCGTCGCGGTCGATCGCGAAGGCCAGCTGGCCCTGCTCATCGACCTGCTGGAAGAGCCAGGTCAGGTCCCCGTCGATGGCCGGGTGGACCGCGCCCTGCGGGCGCGGGGTCCGGTTGGTCGAGGTCCGCAACCCGAGGTTGCCGCTCTGGGCGCAGATCGTGACGCCGGACTCCGACGAGTTGCCCTGGAAGGCGTAGAGCCGGTAGCTGAACTCGTAGTTCCACCAATACTCGGTGACCGTGGTCACGATCTTGTCGCGGATCCGCGCCTCGCGGCCGCTCGGCCCCTCGATCTCGGTCACGCGCTGCACGGGCGACTCGACCTGGCGCGTCTTCTCGCCCAGGAAGGCGCACTCCTCGCGGACCTCGAAGCGGAGCGTGACCGTGCGCACCCGGGCCCACTCGCGCAGGGTCGCGAGCTTCTCGGCGTCCAGTCCGATCGCCTCCAGAGCGGTCAGCACGCCGCCCATCGCGGTCCGGGTCAGGAACTCGGCCAGGCGGAACTTGTCCTCGTAGCCGTGAGGCACGCTGGCCGGCGCCAGCGGGTGGCGCGTGTTGTCCAGCAAGGTGCGGACCTGGCCCAGCGCCAGCTCGAGCTTCTGCTCGAAGGCGGCTTCGTCGAAGTGTGGCATCGTTGATTCCCCCAGCGCCTCGTGCTTTGGACGAGCGAGCACGAGTCTACTCACGCGAGACGCGCGGGAGCTGCCGCTCAGGCGACAGCCAAGAGGCAGCCCCACCAAGGACTGGCCGCGCCTTCGAGTTTTTCAGTTTTCTCCGTTCAATCTCCGAAACGCGAAGGAGCTGTCGCTGACTGCGACAGCCCCTTGTCTCTTGATTGGATCGAACCGCCAAGGACGCCAAGGACGCCAAGTAGTGCCGACGAGCCTTGGCGTCCTTGGCGGTTTTCTCGCGAAACGCGAAGGAGCTATCGCAGTCGGCGACAGCCCCTTCTGAGTCGGTGTGTGAAGAAGGAAAGCAGGAGAGCAAGAAGGCTGCCGGTCTAACTGCGCATTTGGGCTCCTTCCTGCTTCCTTGACTTTCCTCCTTCGATCTCCGCAGCGCTCAGGTGCTGTCGCAGTCAGCGACAGCTCCCTCCTGCTCTAGACGGGCTGAGGCGGCCCTAGCTGGGCCGCTCGAAGGCCCCCCGCGCGGCCTCGACGCGCGCGCGGATCTCGCAGCCCTCGACGTGGTCGTTGACCAGGCCTTCCGACTGCATGAACGCGTAGGCCGTCGTGGGGCCGAAGAAGCGCCAGCCGTAGCGCTTGAGCTGCTTGGAGAGGGCCTTGGACTCGGCGCTCTCGCTCGGCAGGGACCCCCAGAGCAGCTGCTCGGGCCGCGCGCTGGGATCGGGCTCGTATTGCCATACGAAGGCCGCCAGCGAGCCGTGGTCGGCGGCGATCTGGGCCACGAGCCCCGCGTTGTGGATCACGGCCTCGATCTTGCCCCGGTGGCGCACGATCCCCGCGTCGCCCAGGAGCCGCTCGACGTCCCGCGGCCCGAAGCGCGCCACCCGCGCCGGGACGAAGTCCTTGAAGGCGCGGCGGAAGTTGGGCCGCTTGTTGTAGATCGTGCGCCAGCTCAAGCCGGCCTGGAAGGACTCCAGGCTCATCTTCTCGAAGAGCCGCACGTCCTCGCCTTGGGGGAAGCCCCACTCGTCGTCGTGATAGGGCACGAGCTCGCTCGCCCCCTCTACCCAGGGGCAGCGGATCAGGTCGTCTCTTGGCGGGTCATCGGGCACGCGGGGCTCCTCTCTCGACAGCCTAGTCGGCTCGGACGCCGCCCAGGGAGCGGATCCGAGCAAGGGGTGTACCCGACCCCCCCTTCCTGCCGAAAGGGAGGGAGACGAGGAGCCCCGACATGCAACCCTTCACCCTGGGCCGACTGGCGCACGCCGTCGGCGCGACCACGCCAGCTCAGCCCGCGGCCGTCGCGCGCGGGGTCTGCACCGACACCCGCAGCCTCGAGCCGGGCGCCCTCTTCGTGGCGCTCCGCGGCGAGCGCTTCGACGGGACGCGCTTCGTGGCGCAGGCCCTGGCCGGCGGCGCGGCCGCGGCCCTGGTCAACGCCGACGCGCCGCTGCCGAGCGAGCTGGCGCGCGACCCGCGCGTGCTGCGGGTGGCCTGCACCCGGCGCGCCCTGGGCGACTTCGCGCGCAGCTACCGGAGCGAGCTCGGCTTCACCGTGATCGGGATCACGGGCTCGGCGGGCAAGACGACCACCAAGGACCTGACCTACCACCTGCTCGAGCGGGCCGGGATTCGCGCCGTCAAGGCGGACAAGAGCTTCAACAACGAGATCGGCGTCCCGCTGACCCTGTTCAAGGCCGACGAGCACACCGAGGCGGTCGTGGTCGAGATCGGCACCAACGCCCCCGGCGAGATCGCGGCCCTGGCGCGCGTCGCGCGCCCCGACGTGGCCGCGATCACCTGCATCGGCGCCAGCCACCTCGAGGGCCTGGGCGGGATCGAGGGCGTGGCGCGCGAGAAGCTCTCGCTGCTCGAGCACCTCCGCCCCGCCGGCGTGGCCGTGCTCAACGCTGACGACCGCCGCCTGCGCGCCGCCGCGACCCGGCGGGCGGGCCGGACCGCGACCGTCGGGCTCCGCCACGGGTCGCTGCGCGCCCGCGTCCGCTCGCGCGGCTGGACCTGGCAGTGCGAGCTGCTCGCGCCGGACCGGCCGGTCCAGCCCTTCGAGCTGCCCCTCCCAGGGGAGCACGTGCTGACCGACGCGCTCCTGGCGCTCTCGATCTGCGCCGAGCTGGGCCTCGACCCCTGCCGCGCTGCGCGCGAGCTGGCGAGCTACCGGCCGGCCAACGTCGGCCGCCTGGGCAAGGTCGAGGTCGGACCGGTGACCCTGATCGACGACACCTACAACGCCAACCCCGAGAGCGTGCTCGCCTCGCTGGCGGTCCTGTGCGAGGTCGCCCCGCCGCAGGAGCGGGTCGCCGTGCTCGGCTCGATGCTCGAGCTGGGGGGCGAGAGCGAGGCGCGCCACTGGGCGATCGGCGAGGCCGTCGCCCGGCTGGGCGTGGCTCGCCTGGTGACCGTCGGGAGCGAGGCCAGCGCGATCGCGGCCGGCGCCCTCGCCGCGGGGCTGCCCGTCGAGCAGGCCCGCGTCGTCGCTCACGCCGAGGAGGTCCCCGAGGCGCTGAGCGGGCTGCTCGACGCGCCCCGGACCCTCCTCTTCAAGGCCTCGCGCGGGGTCGCCCTCGAGCGCGGGCTCGAGGCCACCGCCGAGCTGCTTCGTCACCCCACCCCCTCCGGCGCGCGCCCCCGCGCCGCCTAGCGGAGAGAGACCCATGCTGGCCCACCTGATCGGAACCGACGCCTTCGTCCTGCGCGCCGCCATCGCGGCGGCGGGCTCCATGGCTGGGGTGTGCGTGTTGATCCCCCGCCTGGCCGCCTGGGCCCACTCGCGCAACTTCGGCGACCGCGAGGACAAGACCCACAGCGACACGCTCAACGCCCTGCACGCGCACAAGCAGCGGACCCCGATCGTGGGCGGGATCGCGATGCTCGCGGCCCTCCTGCCCGTGACCCTGCTCACGGCGGACCTCGGCCGGCCCGAGCCCTGGATCCTGCTCGCGACCCTGCTCGGGCTCGGCGCGCTGGGCTTCGCCGACGACCTGGCCAAGACCTTCGGCAAGAAGCGGACCGAGGGCCTGACGCCCAAGCAGAAGCTGGTCGTGCAGGCCTTCCTCGGCCTCTGCGGCGGCGGGGCGCTGCTGGGGGTGGCCCACATGAGCGGCGGCGCCGGCGCGCTCGCCGCCCGCAGCGAGCTGGCCCTGCCCTTCGTCGGCGGGACGCTCGCCCTCGGCAGCGTCGGCTACCTGCTCTTCTCGACCTTCCTCGTGACCGGGACCAGCAACGCGGTCAACCTGACCGACGGGCTGGACGGCCTGGCCGGCGGCTGCGCCCTGGTGGCCTTCGGCTTCTACGCGGTGGTGGCCGGCCTGGCGGCGAGCCAGATCCCGGGCGCCGGCGAGGTGGCCGTGGTGCTCGCGGGCGTCGTGGGCGCCCTGGCCGGGTTCCTGGTGTTCAACCGCGCGCCGGCCAAGGTCTTCATGGGCGACACGGGCTCGCTGCCGCTCGGCGGCGCGCTCGCCATGGCCGCCCTCCTGACCCGCCAGGAGCTCCTGCTGGCGCTGGTCGGCGGCGTGTTCGTGGCCGAGGCGCTCTCGGTGATCCTGCAGGTCGCCAGCTTCAAGCTGACCGGGAAGCGGATCTTCCGCTGCGCTCCGCTCCACCACCACTTCGAGTTCGGCGGCCTGGCGGAGACGCAGGTCGTGACCCGCTTCCACGCGGCCGCCCTGACCCTGGCCGGCGTCGCCGCCGCTGGACTGGCCCTCCTGTGAGCGGTCTCTTGTCCAGCAGCTGGGCGCGCTCGCGCCCCGACCCCGAGGCCCTCGACGAGCAGACCAGCCAGGGCATCAGCGGCGCGATCACCCTGATCGTGGCCGCCCTGACCGCCCTGGGCGTGGTGCTCGTCTACTCCTCGACCTCGGTCGGGATCGCGCAAGAGCTGGCCGACGCTACCCGCTACCTGCGCAAGCAGCTGCTCTGGGTCGCGCTGGCCAGCTGCGTGTTCGTGCTGGCGCGCACCACCGACCTCGAGTGGCTGCGCCGCCGCTCGCCCTGGCTGCTGGGCGGGACCGCGCTCTTGCTCCTGTGCGTGTTCGTGCCCGGCCTGGGCAAGAAGATCAACGGCGCGCGCCGCTGGATTCGGGTGGCCGGCTTCAACGGCCAGCCGAGCGAGCTGGCCAAGCTGGCGCTGATCGTGTTCCTCTCGGGCTGGCTCTCGGCCGAGCGCGAGCGCCTCGCGACCCTCAAGGGGATCCTCCCGATCCTGGGCGTGATCGGCGCGATCGTGGGCCTGGTCGTGATCGAGCCCGACATGGGCACCGCGCTCCTGCTCTGCGCGGTCAGCACCACGCTCCTGATCACGGCGGGCGTCAAGATCCGCCACCTGCTCGCGGTCGGGCTCCCGGCCGGCGGCGTGCTCTTCCTCTTCGCGCTGACCAAGCTCGACTACATCTGGCGGCGGATCGACGCCTTCCTCGACCCCGCCAGCGACCCGGCCGGCGCCGGGTTCCAGACCCGCCAGGCCCTGATCGCCCTCGGCTCGGGCGGGCTGTGGGGCCGCGGCCTCGGCGCCAGCGCCCAGAAGCGCCTCTTCCTGCCCGAGGTCCACACCGACTACATCTTCGCGCTCGTGGGCGAGGAGCTCGGCTTCGTGGGGGCGCTCTGCGTGGTCGGCGCCTTCGCGGCCCTGGTCCTCTACGGCCTGCGCGCGATCGACCGCGCCCGCGACTCCTTCCAGCTGCTGCTCGCGACGGGCCTCGTGACCTCGCTCGGGATCCAGACCCTGCTGAACCTCGCCGTGGCGACCGGCTCGGTCCCGCCCAAGGGGATCGCGCTGCCCTTCCTCAGCTTCGGCGGCAGCTCGCTCCTGGCCGCCGCGGCCGCCGCGGGCCTGCTGGCCCGGGTCGCGGCCGAGGGCCAGCAGCCCGCCCTGACCCTCCTCGGGCGCGAGGTGAGCGCGCCCGCTGACGAGGAGGACGACATCGACGACGCCCTGGTCCGCCTGGACCCCCTGCCGGAGGTGGCATGACCCTGCTCTGTGACAGCGACGCCTACGCCCGCCCGATCGCCGCGCCCCTCCCCAGCCTCGGCACCGACGACTGGTCGCGGCGCCTGATCGCGCCCGAGCCCGAGACGCTCCCCGCGATCCGAGTGCTCTTCGCGGGCGGCGGCACCGGCGGTCACCTCTACCCCGCGATCGCGGTGGCCCGCGCGCTCGGCGAGCTGGCGCCCGGGAGCGAGGTCCTCTTCGTGGGCAGCGAGCGGCCCCTGGAGCGCAAGATCCTGGCCGGCGCCGAGCAGGCGCACCGCGCCCTGCCCACCGCCCCCTGGCGCGGCCTGCGCGGCGCGCCGTCCTTCGCCTGGCAGCAGGCCCGCGGCCTGGTCGCCAGCTGGCGCCTGCTCGGTGAGTGGCGCCCCGACGTGGTCGTCGGCCTGGGCGGCTTCCCCTCCCTCGGTCCCGCCCTGGCCGCGCGGATGCGCGGGATCCCGCTGGCGCTCTTCGAGCCCAACGCCTCGGCGGGCAAGGCCAACAAGCTGCTCTCTCGCCTGGCGCGCGAGGCCTACGTGCACTTCGCCGAGACCGAGCTGGGCTGCATGCGCGTCGACACCGGGACCCCCGTCAACGAGCGCTCGCTCCCCGGGCGCGCCCTGACCCAGGCCTCCGCCCGCGCCGCCCTCGGGCTCCCGGCCGACAAGCCGGTCCTGCTGCTGATGGGCGGCAGCCAGGGCTCCCGCGCGATCAACGGCTGGGTCGAGCAGGCGCTCGCGGCCGGCGCCGGCTCGCCCGCGCTCTCCTACCTGCACCTGGCGGGCAGCGAAGAGGCCCGCGACCAGCTGGCGCGCGCCTACACGCAAGCCGGCCTGCGGGCCCGGGTCGAGACCTTCCTGCCCGGGATCGGGATCGCCTACCGCGCGGCCAGCCTGGCGCTGGTCCGCGGCGGCGGCGCGACCCTGGCCGAGCTCCTCGCCGCCGGCGTGCCCGGCGTCTGCGTGCCGATGCCCGGCTCGGCCGACGACCACCAGCGCAAGAACGCCGACGCCTTCGTGGCCATGGGCGGCGTGCGCTGGCTGGAGGAGTCCACCCTCACGACCGATCACTTCCGCGAGCTGGTCGACCTGGCCCAGAGCCCCTGGCAGATCGAGCAGCACGCGCAGCGAGCCCGCAGCGCGGGCCGGCCCAACGCCGCCGCAGTGGTGGCGCGCCGGCTCGTGAACCTCAGCAATCCCCAGCACCCCGCGGCCTGAGCCGCAGAGAGAAGAGAGACCGACATGGACATGGGCAAGTACGTGGCCGTGGGTGTCCTCGCCATGATCATTCTGGCGGCGGCGACCTACGAGAGCCCCAAGAAGAACAAGCAGCAGGGCGAAGGCGAGACCGCCGCCGCCAGCAGCGAACAGCCGGGCGCCGAGTCGCCGGTGTTCGAGGCGACCTTCGGCGCGGCCCCCGAGCTGGCGCCGCCCGCCGAGGCGCCGGTGGGACCCGCGGGTGAGACGCAGGTCGCGGCCGTCCCGGTCGGCGGCGCGGAGGGCGGCGTGGTCACGAGCGCTGGCGAGGCGTCTCCGGCCCCCGCGCCCTCGCCCGAGATCGCGCAGGCGGCCAAGGAGCTGAAGGAATACACGGTCAAGGCCGGTCAGACCCTGAGCGACATCGCCGAGGAGCTCCTGGGTGATCGCAAGCGCTGGAAGGCGCTCTACGACGCGAACAAGGACCGTCTGCCCAGCCCCGACCGGATCCGCGAGGGGATGAAGCTGGTCTACGGCGAGCTCCAGCGCAACGCGCCGGCCGCGAAGCAGGCCGTCGCCCAGGCGACCGCCAAGGCTCTGCCCGCCTCGGCGCCGCGCCCCGCCAGCGGCGGCAAGACCTACACCGTCGCCAAGGGCGAGACGCTCTACGCGATCAGCAAGAAGACCCTCGGCAAGGGCGGCCGCTGGAAGGAGATCGCCCAGCTGAACGGCCTGCCCGAGGGCAAGGTCTTCGCGGGCCAGGTCTTGAAGCTGCCCAGCAAGTAGCGCTCTCCCGCCGCTTCGCTCGAGCGCCCTCGGCTGCCAGGCAGTCGAGGGCGTCTTCGTGTACCTACTCGCTCGGGATGTCGCGGGCTGCGCGAACGCCGAGCTGGCGGAGGATGTTCTTGCCGCCCTCCGGCTTGGCGTCGTCGCGCGACCAGGGGAGCGAGTTGATCAGGTTGGTGTGCAAGCCGCCGCCGCGGATCACCCGCTTGCCCTTCTTGGCCTCCTCCGGGGGGACCTGGGGATCCCGGCCGGCGGAGTCGTCCCCGTAGGCGCGGTAGCCGTCGCTGGTCCACTCGTAGACGTTGCCGAGCAGGTGGAACACGCCCTCGGGCGACTGACCCTCGGGGAGCGAGCACACCGGCCAGAAGGCCCGCGGCTGGTGGTCGCCCGAGGCGGCGTGGAGCAGGGGGTTGGGGCGCTCCTGGCTGGGCCCCCAGGGAACGCACCAGCCGCGGGGGTGCGCTGCCGCTTCCCACTGAGCCTCGCTGGGCAGCCGCAGCCCGGCCCAGGCGACGTAGGCGTCTGCCTGGCTCGCCGGGATCCGCGCGACCGGCAGCAGGTCGGCGCGGCGTTTGGCGCCGAGTTGAACCATGAGGGCGTCGAAGTGCAGCCGGGATCCCCTTCCGTTGCGCTCGCGGTCCTCCTGCTGCGTGCGATAGACGCTGTGCTCACCTTGTTCGTAGTTGTCGGCGAAGCTCGACTCGGGGAAGCGGACCCCCTTGGTCGTGCAGAAGCGCTCGAACTGGAGCTGGGTCACCTCGTACTTCGCCAGGAGGAAGTGCGAGACGGTGACCTCGTGCCGGGGGCGGGCGTTCGCGTGCGGGTCCTTGTCGGGCTTGGTGGGGTCGAAGGCCCACTCGGGTGGCTCGTCCGGGGCGCCGCGCTCGTAGGTCCGCTCGGAGATGTAGACCAGCGTCGAGCCGTCCGTCTCGTTGATCACTTCGCCGGGCCGCAGCCCGGGGCGGAGTCCGGCCTGGGGCAGCGCTTGGGCGGCGTCCCAGGGGGCCCAAGGCGAGTAGACCAGGCGCAGACCGACGTGGTCGGCGCGCTCCTGGGCGCCGAGGGGGGCGCCCTCGGCGCTGCGCAGCTCGGCCAGCTCGGAGCTGCGGAAGCTCCCGCCCAGGACGCGCCGCGGGGCGCTGGGGAGCTTGCCCAGCGGGCCCTCCTCGACGGAGCCGAGCGCCCACTCGGCGACGCCGCCGACCAGGCCTTGGCAGCCCGAGGGCGAGGCGCCCTCGGGGAAGCTGCCGACGGGCAGCAGCCCGGGTTCGCCCGCGAGGCCCGCGTTGGCGTGCGAGAAGGCGCGGCTGGCGAGGGGCCACTCCTTACCCCAGGGGAACTCGTCCGCCCCGCGCGCGCGCCGCCACTCGGCCAGCGTCGGCAGGCGCAGGCCGACCGAGGCCGCGTAGGCCATGGCGTCGTGGAAGCTGATCCCGCTGGCCGGCAGGAGCGCGTCGTCGCCCTCGAGGGAGACCGCGCAGGCCTCGAGCGACTGGCGCAGGTCCGACTCGGGGCCGGCCAGGCTCGCCTCCCCGCGCGCCTGCGCGATCGCGTCCGCGTCGCCGCGGGGCGGGGCCTCGCTGAGGGAGCCCTCGCAGGCCAGGGGATAGCGGTCGCGGAAGTGGCGCCACTGGGCGCGGGTGACCTCGTACTTGCCGACCAGGAGGCCGGGCCCGCTCTCGTCGCCTTCGATCCAGACCAGGAGCGAGCCGTCCTTGCGGAGCACGAAGTGGTCGTCGCGCCCAGGCACGCCCTCCAGCCAGTCGGGCAGGGGACCCCCCCAAGGCGCCGTCGTGCGCGCGACCAAGGGCGCCGCGCTGGGGGTCGGAGTCGGCTCGGCCCCGCGCAGCCTGGGTCCGAGCGCGATCCAGGCCGCCGCGGTCACGCCGATCAGGAGCAGCGCCCCCGCGAACCCCAGCAGCTTGCCCCAGCGCTTCTTGCGCGGGGGCACGCCGGGCATCCGCCCCTCGGCGGCGGCCTGCAGCGCCTCGTGCAGGGCGCGCGCGGTCTGGAAGCGCTCGTCGGGGTCCTTGCGCAGGCAGACGTCGATCACCTCGTCGAGGGGCAGGGGGACCTCCGCGCGCAGGCTGCGCATCCGCGGGGCCTCCTCGGTCAGGAGGCGCGTCACGATCCCGACCCGCGAGTCGGCCTCGAAGGGCGTATGCCCCGTGACGACCTTGAACAGCAGCGCGCCCATGCCGTAGACGTCGGTGCGCGCGTCGAGGGTGCCGCGCAGGGAGTCGACCTGCTCGGGCGCCATGTAGCTGGGGGTGCCGAGGGCCGCGCCGTCCTGGGTCAGGGTCTCGGCGCCCTCGAGGCGGGCCAGGCCGAAGTCGGCCAGCTTGGGGTTGCCCTCCGCGTCGAGGAGCACGTTCTGCGGCTTGAGGTCGCGGTGGGTCACGCCCTGCTGGTGGCTGTGGGCGAGGGCGTCGCTCAGGGTCAGCCCCAGCTGGATCGCCTCGGGGATCGGGTAGGGGCCAGCCTCGAGGCGGTCGTCGAGGTCGCCGCCGTCGACGAAGTCGAGGACCAGGAAGGGCTGCCCGTCGACTTCGCCCGCCTTGCGGACGCGGAGCACGTTGGGGTGCCCGTCGACGCGCGCCTGGGCCTCGCCCTCGCGGCGGAAGCGCTCGCGCAGCTCGCCCTTGGCCGCGCGGGCCAGGACCTTGACCGCGTACTTGGCCCCGCTCTCGACGTCCTCGGCGAGGAGCACCTGGCCCATGCCGCCGGCGCCGAGGGACTTCAGGATCCGCATCCCCTCGAACTCGGTCCCCGGCGCCCAGGCCGGACCCGCGCTGGGGACGGGGGCGTTCGGCGCCTGAGTCTGGTCCTCGTTGGGGCGGCCGAAATCGCGGGCTGGGAGCGCCTTGACCCGCTCGGAGGTGCCTAGCCACTGGGCCAGGGCGTTGCCCAGCGCCGAGGCGTCCGGGAAGCGGTCCGCTTGTTCGCGCGCCAGGCAGCGCAGCACGATCGCTTCGAGGGCGGGGTCGACCGGGGCCAGCTCGCTCGGCGGGCTGACGGGGTCACTCGCGATCGCCATCAGCATCGCGGCCATCGTCGGCTTCCGGTGCGGCGGCGAGCCACAGAGCATGTGGTAGAGCACGGCGCCGAGGCCGTAGACGTCGGTCTGGGCGTTGTATCTGGAGCGCGCCGAGAGGGCCTGCTCGGGCGACATGTAGGCCGGCGTCCCCAGCAGCGCGCCGGTGTTGGTCAGCGCTTCGTGGCCGTCGCGCAGCTTGGCCAGCCCGAAGTCGATCACGTGCGCCCCGCCCTGCGCGTCGAGCAGCACGTTGCTCGGCTTGAGGTCGCGGTGGAGGACCTCCTGGGCGTGGGCGTAGTCGAGAGCCCGCGCCAGGTCGCGCGCGATCCGTGCCGCCTCGCGAGGGTCGAGCCGACCCTCGCGCGCCAGGCGGGCCTCGAGGTCCTCGCCCTCGATCAGCTCGAGGGCCATGTAGGGGCGACCCGCGGCGTCGCGCCCCGTGTCGAGGACCGAGACGAGGTTGGGGTGGCGCAGCCGGAGCATGGCGCGGGCTTCGACCACGAAGCGCTCCGCCAGGGTCTGCTGGTCGGCAGGCGAGAGCCCCGGCGCGGGCAGCATCCGCTTGAGCGCGACGACGTCGCCGCTCGCCTCGTGCCGCGCGCGGAACACGTGGCCCATGCCTCCCGCGCCGATCCGGGCCTCGATCCGGTAGGGGCCGACGCGCTCGGGGAGCTCCGACGACTGGCCCGTCGCCGCGGCGGCGCCCGCGCCTGGGAGGCTCGCCGCGTAGGCCACCGAGGCGGGGTCGGGCGGCGGCGCGAAGCCGGGGGCGCTGGCCGCGTAGGCCACCGAGGCGGGGTCGGGCGGGGGCGCGAAGCCGGGGGCGCTGGCCGCGTAGGCCACCGAGGCGGGGTCGGGGCCTGGATAGCTGCCGGAGCCGGGGGGCGGGGCGAGGTAGCTGCCGGAGCCCGGGGGCGGGGCGACGTAGCTGCCGGAGCCCGGGGGCGGGGCGACGTAGCTGCCGGAG
>MDTG01044232.1_pt1 | contig 23612 bp, 33 predicted proteins | sample 811421 | NCBI WGS metagenome assembly MDTG01 (sample SAMN05326645, study PRJNA326480) | marine metagenome | isolation source: seawater | place: Pacific Ocean: South East | collected 2011
AAGTAGCCATCGACACAGACCATATGAAAAAGTATCATCAACTGTTAAGACAAGCAGAACGTGAACAAGACCCAATTGAAAAAGTATCTTTAGAACAAAGGGCGGAATACTTTCGTAAACTGGCAGAGCAACCAGAAAATGAGACAAGTTAGACCTGTATTCAGGTTTAAAAAAATAGTATGGTGGTCTACAACCACTTGTGATTATGATTGCGTTTACTGTTCACCAAGAGATAAAGACGGAAAGTATCGATGGCCAACAGCAGAGCAAAAAAGTAAGCTAATTGATTTTATCAAACACAATTCTAAAGAAGTAAACAAAAATCGCACCCAACTTGATATAATGGGAGGTGAGCCAACGCTTTGGCCAGACTTTATGAATTTTTGTGAAGAAGCATCAAAATATACAAGTGTGTTTTTAAGTTCAAATGCAAGTAGAACTGAAAGATATTATAAAAATATCAAACCCGGTGTTATTGATGATTTATTTTTATCTTTCCATCCTGAAAAAGCAGACCCAGAACATTTTATAAAGATAGCAAAAATAATGCAAAATAAAACAACATTAAGAATACTAATATTATTTTTTCAACCTTATTTTGATAAGTGTTTAAAATTTTACAATCAAGTTAAAGAAATGATTGATAATAAAGAGTTGGATATAAGATTAACTGTACAAAGAGTAGACGTATCTGGAGAAGATGTTAGAAGAGCATTTTTAAAAGACTTAAACAAAGAACAAGAAAAAATTTTTTTAGCATTAGAAGATGTACGTTCAAAGTTCTCTCCAAGTCAAAGATCAAAAGAATATAATAAAATTAAAGAGAAATATCATTCATTAGAAAGTCCAGCTTTTTTAGTTGATAACCAAGAAGTCGATGGCCAACATTTTCGAAACAGTAAATTAAATAATTTTATAGGTTGGGATTGTTATGTTAACGAAGGTAATGTAATACGTGTCAGTGCTGATGGAAGTGTTCATCCTAGTGTTTGTGGTATAACAAAATTAAAATACAATGCATATAATGATGATATTACTAATTTTATAGATGAGTTTAAAACACTATCACCAGTCACATGTGATAGATTATGTAACTGTGCAACGGATATAAAATTAATAAAAAAAGTAAATTCTTTAGCTAAATAGTTATAGAGGTTATAAAGAGATGTTTGAATATCACAAAAGACAAATAGATTGGTGGAAAGATAAACTTGGCATAGACTGGTACGGTATTGCCTGGATATCATTCTTCAAAGGACTTACATTAGGATTTTTATTAGCATACTTTCTTTTTTAAAATATGAACTACATAGGTAAACCTACCTGGAAAAAACTAAAAGCAAAGGCTCCTAAAATACCCAAACTGACTTGTCCTTCCATAGACCACGTACTTCACAAAATTGAAAAAATAAAAAACAGCAACGGACCAATAACTCAGTTTCAACATGATGTATTGATGAAAAGAATGGAAGAGTTAAGAGTTGCAAATGACGGTCTCAGAGAGTGTGGAATATACTGGTATGAAGTTAGTAAAAAATTACATAAGAAAATAAAATAAAACAAAACACACCAGTTAACTAATAAACTATACGTTTAAATATTATTGATATGAGTAGAAAAAATCGTAGCAGACGCTACAAACAAACTACACATCTAACACCAGACGAGATTCATGCACATGGCCTTATATCAGATAAGTTTAATCCAGACAAAAAGAAAGTGCTTTACCCAAGAGGAGAAGCACAAAGAGATTACGATCGTCTGTTAAGTGACTGGTCAAAGTCGTTGGTGTTTGCTATGGGACCGGCAGGTACAGGTAAAACTTTATTTGCGGTACATCATGCTATTCAAGCCTTTAACTCAAAAGAAATTAGAAAGATAGTAATTACAAGACCAGCTGTCTCTGTTCATGAAGAACATGGTTTCTTACCAGGTGGGTTAGTTGATAAAATGATGCCATGGGTCAGACCTATTTTTGATATCATGACAGACTACTGGTCACCTCAACATGTAAAATGGTTAATGGAAAGTGAACTTATTGAAATAGCACCATTGGCCTACATGAGAGGTAGAACTTTTAAAGAGTCTTGGATTATTGCTGATGAAATGCAGAACGCAACTGTTGAACAAATGAAAATGATTTTAACTAGGATTGGACAAAATTCTAGAATGGTTATTACTGGCGATCTTGCTCAGCATGATAGAGGCTATGAAGACAACGGCTTACAACACATTGTTAGAAAATTGGAAAGGCGTTCTAGCAAAAATATGGCAACTGTTTTCTTTGGTAAGAAAGATGTTGAAAGACATCCTGTAGTTACAGAAGTGCTTGATATCTATGATGGTAACCCAGTTGAAAAGAAGTTTACTTTAATTCGATAGCAAATTTGTTAGATAATTATTTTAAGAGGCGACCTTCTAATTCGCCTTCAACCTGATAGACTTTGTTCTTTGGGATCCAAGCTCTTGGGGGATCTTCCATATCTGCATAATCAATCATGTTCCAGAAGTGTACAAATAATTCGTCTTGATCAATATCAATAAGATCTCTTTCATCAGTAACAATTTCATTATTATATTCATCAAGATCTTGCATAACATACTGTATTTTGTTTCTTAATTGTTCTTTGTTAAACTCAATCTTTCGTTGATAGTCCCAGTAAGGCTTTAATTCAGTATAATCCTTATAAGAAATCATTTGTCTCATCTCCCTCGTACTTTTATTTAAGATGTGCATATTACTAATATAGTGTATGTTTGTAAAATGTCAAGAGGCTAATGCATTTTTTATATGCTTATCTGGGTCATGTGCTACTCTTTGTGGCTGGTTAAAAATATTAACTTTTTTTAATATTTCTGCATCTGCTGGACAATGACATTCTGAATATGGACATATGACTGCTTTTGGTTTGATAAATGTTTTATCTTTGTATGCGTTAGCTAAAGGTTTTCGTTTTAAATATTTTGATACACCACACGCACTACCTCTAACATTTCCATCAGGACCAATATAAATGAGGTCAGTGCCAATATGGCACAACCAATTTTTAAAATTATTCTGTTGATTATTTTCTAAATGATCTAAATTCTCATATACCATTCCATCCAAATCAATAGCTGGGTTTTTTATTGTAACATCTGGAAACACTCTTTCCATATCTTCGTCTGGCCAACGACGTCCTACTCTTTCTGTTTCTTGAATTACTTTCCAATCTTCACTAGTGTAGTTTGGTTTAAATCTTAGTGTAGAATATATTGGCTTTAACTTAATAGATATTCTTAGGTCACTGTTTTTAACTCTGTTATACAGTTCTAAACATTTTTGTTTATAACTTGGAAGATATAAAACAAAGATTGTAATGGCTGGTGTTTTTTCATACATGATTTTAGCTACGTTTATTACGTGGTCAATGTCAGCTGTTTCAGGATGAAAAGATATCACAAAGTAACGGAATGGATTTGTTATTTTAAGTTTTTTCCAATATCTTTCTGTCCTACTTCCATTTGTACTAAGACCAACTAAACAATGTTTTGACATCTCTTCACAGAATTCTGAAAAAGCAGGCCACATTGTTGGCTCACCTCCCATGACATCAAAATCTGTTGAATTGATATCAACGTTGGAATAAAAATTTTTTGAAAAATCAATTAAGTTTGCAGTTTGCTCTTCATTAGGCCATCTATATTTGCCGTCAGAGTTTTGTGGTGGACAATAAGTGCAACTGTAGTTACAAGTGGTTGTACATTCCCATATTATTTTCTTGTATTGATTTACTAACTGTATTCTCTTCATAACTATGCTATTTATTTGGATTTTTTTAAGAATTTAAAATACTCGCCAAAGTACTTTTCTAAAGAATAGTTTTTTCTTTTTGACTCAAAAAACTTTTGATCTTTCCAAAAACGATCAATATGTTTTTGATCTAAATTGTTGTTTAATATTGCATCGTCTATTTTTTTGCCTAAATCATTTGCATTTTGAAGAACATGTGTCTTATTTCCATACAAATATGGCTTCATTTCACCGTATATAGTGTGTAAAGCCTTTGGTTCAAACATTTTAATTTGTTGTGATTGTGGCCAAGTTACAAGTTCAGCATAAGCTGTTAAATCATGATTATCTAGCCATTTACACAGGTTTACAGCGTCTACAATGGTGTATATACTAAAAGTTGGTACTACTGAAAGCCTAATTTTATCAGGGTATAATTCACGTAACTTGAGATACTTATTAACATTATTTTGTATAGTTTTCCAGTTACTTCTGTGTCTAGCATATTCAATATGCTTTCCTGTTGCATCTAAACTAAAGTTTATCTGTACTTCATTAAATTTTAAAAGTTCTTCAACTATACCACGATCATATTTTGATACGTTTGTTATAACTTTGATATTAATTTTAGATTTGTTTCTTATTGTATCTAATAATTGAAAGAAGTCAGTTAAGTTATAAAATGGTTCTCCACCGGCAACGTTAAGATATTTTAAGTTTGAATATCTTCCTATATTATCAAATATTTGATGTTTGTTTTCAAACCAATTATTTAAAACTGTTTTTCCTTGTTCTTTTGCAATAGTGTGACTGTTGTTTGCATTGCAAAAATTACAAGCAAAATTGCATACATTACCCAATCTAATATCAACTTTTTCTATTGTACGATCTTGTACAATACTATTAGTTGCTTCTATGTTATCTATGCTAGGATCTTTTGTGTTACTATTGTATCTATAAGATCTCTCTATGCCATTATCTTCTTCTTCTTTACATAACTTACATCCACTTAAATGATTTAATTCACCTGCTAATACTTTTTTTCTTGCTGTAATTAATTCTACTGAATTATGTATGTTATCAATATTTGGTTTAACTTTATTCCTATCAGTATAAACGCAACATGGTAATACCTCACCTCCTGTAGTAAGGTACACCGTTTTCCAAATATTGGAACAATAGTATTTGTCTACTAATTGCTTTCGTTGATTATCTGATATATCTGCTTCCATGTATCTACTACTTTAACTTTATCTCTTTTGTAATGTATGTTATAATCATGTTTCATTAATAAAGGCTTTAAGCCAATATTATATGCAGTATTTACATTAATTATTCTGTCATCAATATACCATAAGTTAGTATCTTTGAACTTTTTTAATACTTGTTCTTTTCCTTCACCAGGAGTTAGGAAAATCATAGTGCCAAAGCAGTCTGTTTCAAAGTGGTCTTCAAGGTTAAGATATCTGTAATATTGACCAATTGGCTTGTCACTAAAACTAGTAATACCAATAAATCTCCATCCTTCATTGTAGAATTTTTTAATATATTCAACAGAATCTCTCCATGGCTCAAGGGTACTTGCAATCATTGAAGTGTTGAATTCTTCTTTTTTAATTTGGCACTCATTGAGAGAAATACCAAACTCGAGATGTATATCTGCATCGTGATGTGGAATACCTGTAGAACGATATCCTTGCATTTCCATCCAATCAACAAATTGTTTATGCCAATTGAAAACCACACCATCGATGTCAGTTAATATTATTTTATGTGTCATCGCAGTTCCCTCTTTATGTGTAGTATTTAAGGAAATTGCGATTAACTTAAAGTGCTAGTTGTTGATTTTTATTTCTTGCCTACAGCTTCTAAAATAGCTTCTAATTCTTCAAATGCATGTTCTTCATCTTGGAATGATTGTTTGTATGCTACGCGAATTGCTTTTGATAAAATAGTTGGTTTTATATCAAGTTCTTGTGCTATGTGTTTCACTGTATCATTTAGTCCAGTTTTTAAGTCATCCATTTCTTGCATAACTTTTGCACCTTCATTGATAAGTGTAACTAGTTTTGTTTTTTGTTCTGGTCCTATGGTAATAGCCATATTATTCTCCTATCCAAAAAAGTTTCTTATTGACTCTGGTAGTTTTTCTTTTAACGGGTTCCATATTGCTTGTTCAATTGGTCCCAGATATTTAGGTCTTGGTGTTAACCAGCCTATGAATATACCTATTAATATATACGTCATATTATCTCCCTAATTTTTTAGATCTACCTAAAGGTAAAACTAATTTTTTTTCATATAGTCCGCCTTTTTTGGCTTCCCATTCAACAGTTACTTGTTTTGCCTTTGTCCCTGACTGAAATGACTTTACTGCTTTTTTATAACTCACTGCATCAACAGTTTTTGTTTCTTTACCATCATTAAAGGTAAAGGTTCGCATTTTTGCCATAACCCTCCTAGGTTAATATTTTACTCTTTGCTCCAAATTTCTTAGTTCCCAACCTGTACCTTTTTCTTTTCTTTGCAAGTTTACCCAGACGTTGTGTGCATCTAATTTTTGATGAATTGAATTTATTTGTTTAATATTTTCTTTTAATTCTTGTACCAATTCAATTACTTTTGGATCTTTCATGTTATTATTTCCTTTATAATATTCATAATACTTAACAGTATATACAAAAATAATTTCTAAGTCAATATAAAAAATGGTTGCATTTAGCCAATCTTTGTAGTATATTAATAATGTAGAGTAATTTACACACAAACAAACACACAACGAAAGGAGAAAATTATGTCTACAAATAAAAACGCCTACGAAATTCGTGCTGATATTTTAAAAGAAGCAACCGGATTAGTTACCCACAAATACGAAAAAGATATGTATGTATGGGAATCAACTAGAACTAGAGATGAAAAGTCTGGCCAGATAATGGATCCAATTAATCAACCTAGTTTTCCAACTACAAAAGAAATATTAGATTGTGCAAATGAATTGTATTCTTTTGTAGATTCTAAGTAGTCATTAAAAAAGGATAGGGTGGATTTCTCCACCCTACCCATATAGTATTCAATTGTAATACAAATTATCTAACTATTATGTAGATGCTTTGTACTCAACTGCTATTGTCATTGCACCTGAAGTAGGTGTTGCCGCTGTTGAACCATCTGACTGTTTGAATCTTACAGTTAATGCCGCCCCGCCAGCTGTTGCTGTTGAGCCGTCCATATCAATTATGTAAGAACCAGTAGTTAAGATATCTGATTCGTTTACAGAAGCTAGTGTTGTAGTAGCATCATCAATTAACATAGATGCAACTGAACCACCTGCGTATGCCTGTGTTACGTTGATCATGATTCTTGTTACAAAGTAAGTAGTAGAACCTGCATTTGGCATTGATCCAATTGCTTCTGTTCCGTTACCATTTGAGATTGCTGATCTAATGAATAGATCATCAACTGATGCCGGGTTATCAATAACCCATTTTCTTGTTACAAGTGCATCATCAGTAGTACCAACGTTTGCTTCGTAACCATCTGGAACGATAACAAGACCGTTACCTTTTGGAGTTAGTGCTACAGAAATGTTAGTGTCACCACCTGTTGCCGCAATAGTTGGATTAGAACTTGTTGCCGCGTTAGTGATTGTGTACTCATTAACAGCTGAAGCTGATTTTTCAAAGATTGCTACTTCGTTGTCAGAAGAGTCAGTAATTTTAACTTTACCTTCTGAAGCACCGCCTGTACCACCTTTAATAAGTACGTCACCTGATGCATTACCACCTGTACCGTTACCACCTTTTAATACAAGGTCACCAGCCGCACTAGATGATGAAACACCACCTGAAACAGTTAATGAAGTATCGTCGTCACCAATAACGATTGAAGCACCACCAGAGTTATCTCTGATTAGAACTCTACCGCCTGTACCTTGTGATTCTAATACTAGGTTTACGTTAGCAGTTGCGTCATCTGGATCTACTGCTTTTACAACTACGTTTGCAGATGAGTTTGAAATTTGTAACTTCGTGTTATCTGCTACGTTGGCTGTGTCAGCTTCGATTACCACGTTACCATCTGTCTCATCTCTTAGAGCGTTTTGGTATACATATGATAATGTTGTTCCAGTTGACTTTAGTACTTTGTTCGCCGCACCAATAGTTAGTGAACCGATGTCGTTTGAAGCACCGCCTATAAGGATTGTACCTTGAGCGATTGCTGACAAGTCTTGACCTGTACCACCGTTCGCAAGACCTAATTGGCCTGAGAATGTGTTAGAACCGAAAGCAATAGTTTTGTTAGTTAACGTGTCTGTAGTATCCGCTAATACAATAGTACCTGTTGCGTTTGGTAATGTGATAGTTCTGTCTGCAGTCGGATCGACTGTTGTTAGTGTAGTTTCAAAGCCGTCGTCAGTAGCGCCTTCAAATACGAAAGCGTTCTGAATTTGAACAGTTGTTGAGTCAACAGTTGTTGTTGTACCTTGAACTGTTAAGTTACCAGTAATAATTGTGTTACCAGTAAGTGTTGGGTTATCAGCAATATCAATAGAGATTTGGCCGTTAGCCGCCGCCGCTGTTGAAATTACGCCTGATGTACCTACTACTCTGAATGTATCAGAAGCAACAGTGAATGAACCTGTGCCACTGTCACCAGCAGTAGCTTGTGTTTGAGCACCTAGTTGATCATCAACATATTTCTTTGTTGAAGCATCTGTGTCTGCTGTTGGAGTTCCAAGACCTGTGATCTTGTTTGTACCCATTGCAAGTGCGCCTGTTAAAGTTGCACCTGTGAATGATGGAGTATCTCCAGTACCTACACCTAGTGATGTTCTTGCTGTGTTGCCAGATTCTAATACGAAAGCTGAGCCGTTACCTACGATGATACCACCGTCTGTTTTAGCTAGAGCCGAAATCGCATCTAAGTCTGCATCATATGCCTGAACGTCTGTGCCAATTGCTAAACCTAAAGCAGTTCTAGCCGCACTGGCACTAGTTGCGCCTGTACCACCGTTTGCAATAGCTAGTGTTCCACCCACTTGTGAACCAAGTGCTAGTGTTCCACCCATGTTTGCTAAATCTAAATTAGACTCAGCTACGTCAAGTGTTAAGTTTGCACCACCACCAACTAAAACGCCAGTACCGTTAGTAACTGTAATTCTTGAGCTACCTGCGTCTGCGATGTTGTCTAGTGATGTTTGACCTGTACCACCATTAGTTTTTGCTAGTGTGCCAGTAACGTCGTTTGTTGCATCTGAAAGATCAACTACAACATCTAATTTACCGCCAACGATTTGTAGTGCTGAGTCTGTTGCAATATCTACTGCAACGTCATTAGCATTTGCTACGATACCGTCACCACCAATTACGTCTAATGTGTTACCTGTTTTTGTTAAACCAGTTCCGCCTGTCAATTGACCTGCACCTGAGAACTGTGTGAACGCGATGTTAGTTGTACCAACAGTGATTGCACCGTTAGTTGATAGTACGAAACCTGAATCTGCGTTTGATGTACCTTCTTCAATAAAGAAGAACGCACCTGCTGTTACTTCGTTGTTTGCGTCAAAGTCTGTTGCTCTCGCCGGAGATGCACCTGCTGTGTAAACACCGTTTTCAGAAGCGTCAGTTTGATCTTTTAAAAGAACTCTGTCACCATCTGCAAGTGTTACACCATCAATAGTGTCACCTACGTTTAGATCTGAAGCAATAGTTACAGCCGCCGTAGAGGCCGCTCTCACTGACTGCTTGACATCCAGACCGTTAATTGTCGCATCAACATATGATTTTGAAGCGGCGTCGTTTGCGTTAGCTGGTGTAGTTGCAACTCTTACATTTGATAGAGTTGAACCATCTGATGCTGTGAATTTGAAAAATGATGAACTTGAATCATAAATCAATCTACCACCAGACTTACCATATTGTACGTCAGAACCGACACCTTTCAAACCGTAGTTTTTAATGTCTGCCATTGTATTTCTCCCTTTATAGCAAAATAATCGTGACAATTAAGTCACATTAATATTATCTTCGTTATCGCCTTATTATTATTATTGCGGGAGGGTCTGCCTCGTTGTTGTTTAAGTGCCACTTTCGTTCGGAGTGGCTTCAACTATTATTTACCATTTACCTTAAAAAATTAAGTAAATGCTTATATTTTTAAATCAAAAAAAAGGGCGACACATTTCTGCATCGCCCTGTATAGTATATTAGTATTAAACTATTGTACCAAAATCTTGGTCTCCAGCATCATTAACTGCTGTTGCAGTAATACCACCTAGGTTATAGCTTGTTGATAAAATTACAGTGTGTTCCAGTCCAGCACCGTGATTTGGAAAGCTACTAGCCGCGGCAGTGATTACGCCCCAGTTTGTTAAATCTCTTAAGTCAACAGTTTTTTTGACATCCCAGTCAATTCCTAAACCGTTATACTTGCCAAGACCTGATAGTCCAGCTAGGTTATAATATCTAAATGAGTTTGCCATTTTCTATCCTCCTACTGTTCCACCGATTACATTAAGTTCACGAGTACTTCGATTACACCTTCTTCGCCATCAAAATCTTCAATAGCTTTACCAATCATAGCACCACCTTTATAGTCACCTGCCATAGCATAACCTGGCTTACCAGATGCCATTAGCATGTCACCTTTTGAAATTTTACCTGTAACTTTACATGGTACTCTTCCTGAAAGTGCTACATATGGATGAGTTGCGTCATCGCCTGCATCTTTGTTCATCATAAACGCAGGTGCTGTAGATATGATACCTGCAACTTTAGTGTCAGCTTCCATTCCACATTTTGTAATTTCTGCTTCGCCACCAAAACAAACAACATCACCAGCTTCCATTGGCATATCTGAATGATATCTTTCTGCCAAGTCCGCATACTGAGCCGCTGTTGCTGTACCAGTTAATGTGTTAACTCTTAAGTTAGCATATCCTGATATTGTTGCGTTACCAACTGTAGTTCCATCTTCTGAAGTTGAAATGAATGCGAATGTATCTTCTGACTCATCCCAAATCATAGCTTGGTTAGTGTCTGCACCTCTTTCTAATACGATACCTAAATCGTTTGAGTTAGAACCTGATGCATTTTTTTGTAAAATAATCAAAGGATCATTTACTGTTAGTGTAGTTGAGTTTACAGAAGTAGTAGTACCGTTAACTGTTAAGTCACCAGTAATTGTTACTGAACCTGCCGCTGTTACATCGTCAGCAAAGTTAATTTTACCTGTACCTGTTGTTACAAGGTTTAGGTTTTCATCTGTTGCTGAGTTAGTAATAGAAGAACCTTCTGTTTTAACATTACCTACTTGCCATGCACCTACAACTTTTTTAGTTGAGTTAAGTGCCACGTTAGCGTTGAATTCTATTTCTCCGCCAGCCGCTGTTTGTAATTGTAGGTCACCTGTTCCTGTTGTTGCTAGTTTCAAGTTTTGGTTTGTATCAGTTGTTAAAGTGATCGTACCAGAATCATCATGAAGAACTTGTTTACCGTTAACATATAGTGAACCTTGTGATACGTATAAGTCTTTCCATTGTGCTGTTGAGGCACCTAAGTCAAAACCTGTTGTACCGTTTGAGTTTACAGCTGGTAAGAATGCCGCTGATGTTATTTTACCAACTAGTGTTCCGCCTGCTGTGAACTGAATTTCATCATTATCAGATGATGCTTCAACTTTTACATGAGTATCAGAATCCGCGTCAATGATAGAGTTAGATGAAAGATTGTCTACGGATGATTTCGTAGCTAATTCAGTACCACCTGCTGTTGAACCGTCATGTACGTGAATAGAATTATTCGACGTATTAACTGTTACCTCACCCACTAAACCTGTGAATGAAGAGTGCTCAGCAGAAGTACCTCTTCTTAATTGAATTGCATAATTTGCCATTTTCTCTGCTCCTATCGATAGTCACGTTAAATTGCTTTAACGTTATTTTTTTGCTCCCATAATATTATTATGGTTATTAGTAATTACTATTGACCCTTACCAAATTTTGTGTTAATATTATATAGTAGTAAGCATCAAACTTATTTAAGTTAAATAAGCATATAATAAAATACTTACATAACTTGTACAAAGGGTAGCAATGAAAAAAATTAAACTAGTTTGGGACAATTGGAGTGATAAAAATACTCCTATGCCAAACGGACTACATCACAAGTACCGTACTGACTGGGTCAACGAGTACAAAAATCGTTATGATATTAATGTGCTAACACGTTTCATACCATATGACAGATATAGTCTTGGGTTTTTTCCTCTACTGCTATCTCAGTGTAACATTACTTATGACAACATACGTCCAGATCAAGTAAACGATAATGAAAATTGTGAATTTTGGTATGTCATGGAACCTAACCATATGGATGTTAGTTTGATAACTGAAAACATGTTTGGTTGTATGGATTGGAAAACTATTAAACTACTCAGAGAAAAGAAAATGAAGATAGTATTTTATTATGCTTACGAGGCTTTCCCTTTTTGGCAAGTAGACTGGATGAGAATGTTACAAAGATCACTAGGGTGGTTACAAATTCCAAGTTCGCAATTTGTATTAATATTTGGAGATCTTAATGTTGGAGAAAATTATAAACAATATGTAGAAAATTATGAACAGTATTATGGTTACATTTTTGAAAATATATTTGTGTTTGATCATTTTGGTTGGGAGTTACATGACTATCTTAAAACTTTTGTAATGACAAATCCTGACCAAACAGAAATACTACCAGCTACTGAAAAAATTAGAGATCATAAAAGATCTCATAAATTTTTATATCTCAACGGCGGCGGAAGACCGCATAGAAAATACTTGATAACTGAATTACAAAGACAGAATGTTCTTAAAGATGGTTTATGGAGCTATTTAAACAAGTTTGACATTCCGTATGAACCAGGTGATTACTGTTATTGGCCTACAAAAAAATTTAAACAAGATCCTTCCTATATAGAAATGGTTAAATATCATAAAGAACATGGAAATAATATTGAAGAAAAACATCTTGATGTTAATGCAGAAAACGATGCTTGGCATAATAGAGGAATGACAGCAGACCATTACAAAGAAACTTATTTTAATGTAGTCAGTGAAACTTGGCCTGCTGATCCAAGTTTTTTTGTTACTGAAAAAATATTCAAACCAATAGTTAATCTACAACCTTTTATTGTTTGTGGACTACCAGGTGTAATAAAATACCTTAAAGATAGAGGATATGAAACGTGGAATGATTGGTTTGCAGAAGATTACGATAGTACATTAGGAGTTCCACAAAGAATGCATATAGTATCAAACGAAATAACAAGAGTTGCTCAAAAATCAAATGATGAACTTCATAAACAATATAAACTTTCTTGGGAAAAACTTTTACATAATAGAAATCATTTTTTCAACTATGATCATACTCAAGGTTTTAAAGAATTAATACAAGGAATAATAAAATTAACATGATAATATGGGGTATTACTGCACTAGGACATGATGCATCAATCACAGTTCTTAATAAAGGCCAAATACTTTTTGCGGCACACAGTGAACGTTACAGTAGAATTAAAAATGATGAAAATCTTAACAATGAAATTGTTGAAGAAGCATTAAGATTTGGTCATCCAGATAAAATTGTTTGGTACGAAAAACCTATCGTTAAAAAGGCAAGACAGGCTGTTGCTGGACAATGGGAAGAAGTATGGGATAAAAACAAGTTACCAAAAAATTATTTAAAAAAGTTTTTTAAAAAAGTACCACCAATTGAATATGCATTACATCATAAATCACATGCGGCCGCTGGTGCATTTACATCACCTTTTAAAGAAGCCACAGTAGTTGTTCTTGATGCTATTGGTGAATTTAATACTTGTTCTGTTTGGAAATATGAATATCCAAATAAATTAAAAAAGATTAGAGCAGAAAACTATCCTCATAGTTTTGGACTTTTATATTCTGCATTTACTCAACGTTGTGATTTAAAACCAAACGAAGAAGAATATATTATGATGGGCATGTCAGCTTACGGTAAACCTTCTTATGTAAATCAAATTAAGAATGATTTTATTGAATCAATCTATCCTTTTAAATTAAAATCAAATCCACATGTTGGCGTTGATGATTATCTAATAAAATGGCCTTTAGGAAACAATGAGCATTATCCTAGTCATGAAGATATTGCTTGTTCAATTCAAGCTATTGCTGATGAAGTTATTGTTGAATACTGTAGTAAAGCAATGGCTGAAGTTGGATCTAAAAATTTAGTGTTCATGGGAGGCGTTGCTCTTAATTGTGTTTCTAATGAAAAACTTTTAGATATATGTGATTCAATTTGGATTATGCCTAATCCAGGTGATGCAGGTAACTCTTTAGGAGCGGCCGCACTTGGTTACGGAGGAGTTGTACGTTGGGACGGTCCATTCTTGGGAAGTTTAATTGGTGGAGCATATCCTGTAAATGAAATCATAGACGAATTAGAAAAAAATAAAATATGTGGAGTTGCAAATGGTAGAGCTGAATTTGGTCCTCGTGCATTAGGCAACAGAAGTTTGTTAGCTGATCCAAGAGGTGAAGAAGTAAAAGATAAAGTAAATGAAATTAAAAAAAGACAAAAGTTTAGACCGTTTGCTCCAGCAATTTTATCAGAACATCTAGATAAATATTTTGAAGTAAACACAGACCAAAGTCCATATATGCAGTTTGTAGCCAAAGCAAAACCAGAAACAATTAAAAAGTTTCCAGCTATTATTCATGCTGATGGGACATCAAGAGTTCAAACAGTAACCAAATTTGATAATCCAGGTTTTAGACAACTGTTATCAAGTTGGTATAAAAAAACAGGTTGTCCAATGTTGTTGAACACATCATTGAATATTAGAGGAGAGCCTTTAGTTAACAACGAAAAACATGCGAAAGCATTTGAAGAAAAATATAATGTAAAAGTATTCACAAAAGGATGGAAGTTAAATGAGAAAAAAAGTTGCAATGATTGGTGTAGGTAAACTAGGTGAACCTTGTGCCGAAGCCATGTCAGAATATCATGACGTTGTAGGTTACGATGTCTTACCAAGAACACCACAGTTTCCAATGAAAGAAACAATTAAAGAAGCAGTAGCAGAAAAAGATTTAATTTTTATTGCGGCTCCTACTCCACACAATCCAAAGTATGATGGTAGAGAACCTACTGCACATTTAGATAATAAAGATTTTGATTATACTATTGTGAAAGAAATTTTATCTGAAGTAAACAAACACGTCAATCAAAAACAATTAGTAATTTTAATATCAACAGTACTTCCAGGTACAGTTAGAAGAGAATTAAGACCTTTGATTACCAATGCAAGATTTGTTTACAATCCTTATTTAATTGCAATGGGAACAGTTAAATGGGATTTCTTAAATCCAGAAATGATTATGATTGGCACCGAAGATGGATCAACAACTGGTGATGCAAAAGAACTTGTAGACTTTTATAAAACAATGATGCAAAATGATCCAAGATATGAAATTGGTACATGGGATGAATGCGAATGTATCAAAGTATTTTATAATACATTTATATCAGCAAAACTTTCATTAGTAAACATGATTCAAGATGTAGCTGAAAAACAAGGAAACATTAATGTAGATGTTGTAACACATGCTCTTGCAAAATCAGATCAAAGAATTATGGGACCAAAATATATGACAGCTGGTATGGGAGATGGAGGTGCTTGTCACCCAAGAGATAATATTGCTTTAAGATTTATGGCAGATAATTTAGGATTAGGATATGATTTGTTTGATGCTGTAATGAAAGCAAGAGAAATACAAGCTGAAAATCTTGCCAAAAAATTAGTTAGTTATAATAATCCAGTTGTTATTGTAGGAAAAGCATACAAGCCAAATGTCAAATACATTGATGGTTCTTACAGTATTCTTGTAGGACATTATGTTAAAGAATCAGGACAAAAATTATTTTATCATGATCCACTTTGTGGTGAGACTGCACCTGAAACAAATGGCCCATACACTTACTTAATGGCACATGATCCAGATGTTGCATTTTTAATGAGTAAGAAACCAACTGAAGGCGAAGACATTACTATTAATTTCCAACCAGGTTCAACTATAGTTGATCCATGGAGAAAAATGAAACACGTTAAAGGATGTGAAGTAGTATCATACGGCAACACAAGAACCAAGCCAGTAGCTGAAGTTTTTGAATTTCCTGTCACACAAGAAGTTAATAAATAACTTTATGCGTTACAGTGACTTATTACAGCTCGTAGAAGCGAGTGGAATCATTAATAGAAAAGCAGGAGATACTTTTATTAGTATTTCTAATCCTGATGACATAATCACATATGATGGTGAATATAAAGTTTATCCTGAAGATAAAGCTCAATTTGAAACAACAGACGAACGTAATCAAAAAATTGCAGAAATTAAACAACAATACAAAGACGTTGTTGAAACCAATATACCAAACTCTTCATCACTATCATTTGCTACTGTTGTCTTTACTACAGCAAAGAAAACTAAAAAAATGTTCATTAGATATTTTAGAGATACAAACGTTGCACTAACACCAGGCAGATGGGAAAATAAAAATATTACAGGTTATTCAGCAGGTTTTAAATCAGCTGTTAAAAATGTTAGTAACTTTAAACCAGGTAAACTTTATCCTCCACACAACAAAAGAAGTGCAATGGATGTTAAAACAGTATTAGGTCATATTAAAGAACTTGGTGATGATTTGTATGAGCCAATTGCAAAGATGATGCAAACTAGACAACTTCCTGTTTTTAAAAATCAAGCAGACAGAGAAGAAGAAATAAGAGATTACTTAGGTGAATCAATTCAACCTTTAGCTATTATTATAGGAGCATCAGGTATTGATGGTCCATACAAAGAAGCTGAACCTTTATTAGGAGGTGCTGGTTTTAAAAGTTGTAATATGTTTTACCCAGCAGAACAAAATAATCCATTGTGTGATTCCTATCTAATTGCACCTAACGGATTAGAAATAGGCATCAGTTCAAAAGGTGCTGATGGGGCCAATGCCAGTGTTAAAAATCTTAAAGACACTATTGACAAGTTAAGAAAATCTGATCCATCAAATCCAATTTTAACTGAAAACAAAAAAGCCGTTGATGTAGTTGAATACTTAGGTAGCACAGAAGTATCAGCTATAAAAGGTCCTATAGAACTTGCTAAGAAAGAAAAATTAATAACTGAGCAACAAGCAAACATTTTATATGAGTTACATAGCACAAGAAGTCAAGCACAGAATATTGAAGACTATCCAGAAATGCAAAATATATATGATGCATTTGGATTTAAGAATGATCCAGAAAACTTAAGAAAGTTTAGATTAAGATTTGGATTATTGGCCAATGTGGCCAAAATGGTTGCCGCACATTATAACAACATGGCTGAATTTCAAGAAGGCGGAATAAAACTATTGAACCAATCATCAATTATACAGGCTTACACCTTTACAAAAAAAGATGGAAACGATGTAGCGGTGAATAGAATTAATACAATATATCCACCAAACTTCCAAGGAACAATTCAACTTGATGGTGGAAAAAACTATACTGGCAATGCTAACGTGGGTAAAATTGCTTTTAAATTTAAGAAAGCAAAATAAGAAAAAAATGAAATTACAAGATTACATGTTCGCGATAACTCTGATTACTATTATTATTTTTTATGGTATTTGGGAATTAAAAGATATTGACAATAGACAAACTGTATGGCCAGCAGAAAAAACTTATATAAGTTACGGAAGTTATGATCGTGCTGACACAGGAGAAATTACTATTGTCAATGAACTAGGAAAATCATTGTATCCAGGAAATCCAATACAAACACAATGGAAAATAACTAACACAGGCAAAGAACCATGGACTGGTTGGATGACTGTGGTTCTTGATAAATCAGACAAGCTACTAATAACTTACGTAAAATTTGTTAACATAAGAAAAAAGTTTACAATAGATCCTGGCGAGACAATACTTGTAGATATTTTAGGATTCATAGATCCTGAAATCACTCTTACTAATTTACAAACCAAATACATTAACAAATCAATTATAGTAAACCTAGCCTTGTATGAAGACACAATATTTGATCGTTTGTTTTGGAATACCAGAAGTGTTTATTATTTCTATGAATATTTTGATCGATCAACAAATGATTTCATTGATAGACACTACATAGAAATTCCAAAGAAATGTCAAGAAGTTGTAGACACAATGGAAAAGCATAGTTACCTACCATGGGTATGTTCACGTGTCAAATTCAATAAGCCAGAACACTTATCAAAATTATACTTTTCATCGATGGATGGAGCCGTAGATACAGGTCTAAGTCCAGACGATTCCACATCTAGTTATTACTGGGGCGCCCCGTAAACTTTATTTTTTAAATGGATTTTTAATTTTAGCTGTTAAGCCTTTGATACCATCAACAGGTTTCATAACAGCACCTTTCACAGATGAACCTGCGTTTTTGCCTGCTTTCTTAACCTTGTTTCCAGTTGCTTTTACTGAATCTTTGGCTTTGTTGAACGATGATTTAATTTTATCAAACATAAAATATTTCTCCCTCTAGAACTATTTATCCACCTATAACCATCCAATGCACCAGTCTTGGTGGTAACCATTGAAATATCCAAGCACGTATACTGTATATTTGTACCAGCTCTTTCATTAAAAGTTCGTCTGCGTTTTTGTGCCATACTGACCATGTTGGATATGAACTCTGCGTGAAACGTACATCAAACTTGCTGGCATCAATAGGATCATGCAACACTCTGACTGAATGATGTTTGTATGTTTTGTATATGATTTGTTTTTTAATCACGCACTTTCTCCTTTAGAGTGCGTTCCTTCGGATTCCCTACTTCCGTCCTATATGTCTGCGTGGATGAACGTAAAAATATTTAGCAATTTAAATTAAAATTCTCTGCGAAACAGTCAAAAAAAAGCCCCGGACTAGTGATACATGATCGTATCTGCCGGGGTAAACAAAAATAGTTTTTTGTCTGTTGTTTTATACGGAACGTCAACGACAGATTTTATAAGCATTTTTAAACCTAAGTCGCTTACTGTCTTGTTCCAAAGGCACTGTTTATATCCTATCAAAGGAAGCCTTTCAAAGTGCAAGCCTTTTTAAATGCGTCTGCATCGCTTACCAACGAAAGCCTTTTTAAACTAACAAGAGTCGCTTTCTTAAACACTTGCTAAAGCATTTTTAAACCTGAGTCGCTTTGTGATGCAAGTATATGTAATTATGATCCGGAACAAGTCGTAAACGTACCACATAAACAAATAATCAAGGCACAGCCTTTATGTGCGGGGTTTACTCCGTGCTTAGGCCCCTCGGCGGTTATCACGAGTAATAGGTATTCAATTTCGTTTATTCTACTAGATCGGGCAGGCCAACGGTTCAACAGATATCTCTTTAATCTATCAAACCGTCATTTAGGCTATCCAGAATACATCTAGTCTAGGAGTCATGATCCAGATTCATCAGATTACTGTCACTGTAATCACAGTAGTCAAAAGTACTAACCCTACTCCAAGACTTGCTGTAAGGTGCTTAAAATGTGTTTAAAAGGTGTTTTTAACGTGTATATAAGCTAGATCATTCTCCACAGCCCCTTAACGGTGGATCACGCTCAAGAGGGCGTGGTGGGTTCCGCGGCGTTTTCACATACATTGCTCTCTTACAATAAGCGGGGTCACATACATTGGTCGTATGCTATTTGCTGAGCCTGTCAACAATACGGTCATGTAATGAAATTCTTTGCTTTATCATAAAGCCTTTTGCACCATTATATGGATTTTGCATATAACTTTCATTTACCCAATAACGTTTGAAAAGAACCACTTCTCCATCATCAAGTTTGACTGGATACCAAGCAAACAACTTTCTCCATCTTGATTCCCATTGTGGAAGATTCATTTTTTGCTCACCCCAGTTTCCTATATAATTGAAATCTATTTTTTGTGCTACTCTTGACAACCACAGCAACAACTATATTTTCCAACTCTTTAACTGATCCTTTGTGGGCTTCATTGGTTTGAGCTTTTCTATTTTGCCACCCTTTTTTAAAAACTTTTTCATCTTTTCGTCTAACTGTTTTTGTAATTCTTCTGGTGATGGTTTTACGTAATCTTTTTTAACACTCATAAATGTTTATCTTGGGTCTACTTTCATTTTAACAACACACAAATTTTATCAGCAATTTCCATAAAGTCTTCTTCTTCGAGACCTCTTGTTGTTTCGGCCGCAGTACCTATTCTTATTCCACTAGTTTCTATAAACGATCTAGGATCATTAGGTATACCATTCTTGTTCACTGTGATCCCATTTTCTTCTAGTAGGTCTGCGGCCTGTCTCCCTGAGTACTTGCTCGTACTCAAATCTAATAAAAGAATATGACTGTCAGTTCCGCCTGTTAAAACTTTCATATCATGATACGGATTAGTAAATCTTTTTGCCATTGCTCTAGCATTACTGACGACCTGTTTAGCATATCTTTTAAATTCATCTGTGTTGGCTTCTATGTAACATTGAGCTTTCGCGGCAATGATATTCATCAGTGGTCCACCTTGTGTTCCAGGAAATATAGAACTGTTAATTCTTTTTGTATAATCTGGATTGTTCCAAAGTATCATACCTCCACGTGGTCCACGTAAAGTTTTATGTGTTGTACTAGTAACAACATCTGCGTAAGGTAATGGACTATCATATGCCTTACCGGCAACTAGTCCTGAATAGTGTGCCATGTCTACTAATAACATTGCACCTACACTATCGGCAATATCTCTAAATGCTTTCCAATCTATTTGTCTTGGATAAGCACTTGCTCCTGCAACAATTACTTTAGGCATATTTAATTTAGCAAGTTCTTCAATATGATTGTAATTTAATAAACCATCATCACCGACACCGTACGTAATAGCATTGTAAACTTTACCACTTAATGTGGGTGGTGCACCATGTGATAGATGTCCTCCACTTGCCAAATCCATACCCATCAATCTATCGCCTGGCTTCATAAATGCTTGATAGACAGCGGTGTTACAGTTCACTCCTGAATGAGGTTGAACGTTTGCAAAAGAACATTCATAAAGTTTTGTTACTTCGTCTATCGCAAGTTGTTCTATTTCATCCATTTGTTCACAACCGTTGTAATATCTTTTACCTGGATAACCTTCTGCGTATTTGTTGGTAAAGACACTTCCACAAAGATCCATTACAGCTTTACTGGCAAAGTTTTCACTTGCTATAAGCTCTATTGTATCTTTCTGTCTTTGCTTTTCCTTGTTCAGAATGTCAGTAATTTTATTATCCACTATCTTCTCCCTAGGAATCGTTTGACACCTTCTATAGGATTTTTTAGTCCTTCATATGTATCATCAATAAAACCTATGTGTTTTTCTAACTTGGCTGATAAAACATCTATTGATGATTGTAGTTTGTCTATCTTGTTTTCAAGTCTATCGATATCTCCTCTTACAACAGACCTACGTTTTTCTAGTTCTTCACTCATTGTTTCCTCATGTTTTTAGTATTACGGGATATGGTTTTGCTATCTTTACTCTTGCTTTCTTTTTTGTTTTTTTTGCTTTCTTTATCTTTTTAATTTCTTTATCTAAGTTTGCTTTCCAATCAAGTTTTGATAATCTAAAACTCAATGCTTTTTTCTCACCCTTGTTTGTAACTATAACAGGTTGACCATGTTGATCTAGTTTTATATCTTTAATTTCAGATCTGACATTCTTAAAACGTCCAAGATCAATTTTATCTCCAACCTTTAATTCTATTATAAATTTTTCCATTGTTCTTCTAATATATTATTTGTTGCTTCAACTAATTCTCTTGTAGAATAGTTTCCATTAATCTTTTTATCTATGTCTTTTCTATAGTTTCCTTTTTCAGGAATAACATGGCGTACTCCTCCTCTTGGATCAGCCATGTCCCCTTTTCTTCGTGGTATTAAATGTACATGGGGCCACATTACTGTCTGGCCAGCATTTTCTCCTATGTTTTGTCCAATATTATATGCGTCACAATAACCTTTCTGAACCCAGTCATAACCCCAATCATAAGCGGCTTTGTAACACTTGGCTAGGCTATCCCAGTTTTTTTCTTTAGGTACAAATAAAATATGTCCTTCAGTAACAGGGAAGCCATCCTTGAAAGCTATCCAGTCTCTAGTATCTACTACAATATCTTTCCAAGGAATATCTTCAAAATTCATTTTGGCATTACCTCAATAAACCTATCAATTCTAAAACTTCTCCAACCATTAGCATTTGTATCCCATACACTGAGAACTTCAATGTTAACATCTCTAACTTTTTTCTGAGATGGTTTATCATCTTTTGTTGCTGGTGGAAGAACACTTTCTTGAAGTGTACAAGTCATAATTCTTTCATCACCATTAAGTTTATTAAATCTCACTGTCAAAGTTTCTTTCTTCAGTTTGTCAACAAGATCATTCCTAATTGCTTCAATTTCTTGTGCTTCCATAATTTTTATCTTCTCTAAATACATTATAATTTATACTCAAAATTCTGTGTTGAATCATTAATAGCAATTTGTTTGGCTCCATTACTAATATGAAAATGTGTTGCCATAGGCGTAAGAGGTGATAAAGTTACCAATCTCTCTGTTTGCTTTCTTTCATTAACTAAAAATTCATGCAACTTGTTAATAATTTCTCTTCCGGCGCCTCTTTTACGAGACCAAACTGTATAAGCAATAGCAATTACACCTGTCTGCTGATCTTGACATGCAACTTGACTCATGTAATCCATTTCTCTAACAGTTATAGGAACTTCGTTTGTATATGCTACACAAACTATTGCTTCAATATTGTCTTCATACTTTAATCCATATATCCTCCTCTGTGATGATAATCTCCAATCTAAAGTTAATTCTGGTCTTACAGGATCTTCAGATACATCAATATCATCAAGCTCTACTAATTCTGTACCTTTTACCCACTTAAAAAAATTGTCAACTTGATCTTTAAATTTTTTCATACTCTCAAGCCTTAGCCCTTCTTTTTCTTTTTCGTTTAGTATTATTTACTCCTGGATTTTCTCTCATAAACTTTTCTACTTCAATTCTTTTTTGTTGAGCTTCATCCCATATTTTTTTACGTTTTGCTTTATAGATTTCAATGTCTTCATTAGTATGATATCTTTCTTTGCATCTTAACTTGTCCCATTCTTTGCGAGTCATTTTCATTTTTGTTTCGCAAACTGGTGCCGCCATGTATACATGTTTTGTTCCAACAAGTACCCACAACATTCTTTGACCACAGAGAGGGAACTTGTTGTCGAACAAGCCCACTTCCCATCGTTCTGCTGTTTTCCATTTTTTCTGTTTAGGCGGATGCGATACTGACATTATCACCCTCTATCATTACAGGATTGGTTCCTGTTTTGATTTGCAGTTTCTTAATAATGTCTTCAACATCTTCCTCTGAAAGAAAACCTTTTACAGTATCTCCTTCCGCAGTAATGCCTGAAACCTCTATCATGTTATCATTAGTATCATCAAACACACCAATTTCATACAAGCCTTTTTGATTGCCATATGATCCAGAATGTTTAACTACACTTAAATTCAAGTGTCCAAAATTGATCTTTGCTGATACGCCATCAAGAAAGGATTCAAATTTTATATCACTAAATTTCATCATAATATCACCTATTTGTTTATTTTAATATTACTTGAATATACAAGTACTGTCAACCGATAAAGTTGGCCTGCCCGGAGAGATTCGAACTCCCGACCCACGGCTTAGAAGGCCGTTGCTCTGTCCAGCTGAGCTACGGGCAG
>MDTG01393118.1_pt1 | contig 23610 bp, 24 predicted proteins | sample 811421 | NCBI WGS metagenome assembly MDTG01 (sample SAMN05326645, study PRJNA326480) | marine metagenome | isolation source: seawater | place: Pacific Ocean: South East | collected 2011
ACACATAAAAATTGACAGTTTTTATGAAAGAAAATGAAATCTATAATTTATGTAAAAAAATTCATCCTATTTATAGATCGATAACTGGCAAAGGTAACAAAAAAACTTTGCGAATTTTTAAAAGAATTAACCCTAAGTTAAAAATTATTCAATTTAAAAGTGGAAAAAAAGTTTTTGATTGGAAGGTGCCTAAAGTTTGGGTTATTAGAGACGCATGGATAAAAAATATTGAAACTAAAAAAAAAATTTTAAGCTTCAAAAAAAATTTCTTATCTGTAATGAGTTACTCAGTAGCAATAAATAAAATAATTTCGCTCGCTGAATTAAAAAAAAAAATATTTTCTTTAAAGACACAGCCAAATGAAACTCCATACGTGACTTCTTATTATAAAAAAAACTGGGCATTTTGTATGCCTGATAAATTAAAGAAAAATCTCAATCAAAAAAAATATAGAATTTGTATAGACTCGAAATTTGAAAACGGATATCTACAAATTGGGGAAATTTACTTGCCAGGAAGACTAAAGAAAGAAATTTTACTTTCCTCTTACATTTGCCATCCTCAAATGGCCAGCAATGAGTTATCAAGTCCCTCGATATTAATTTACATATCAAAATGGTTAAATTCTTACAAAAATAGAAAATATTCTTATAGAATACTTTTTTCTTCTGAAACAATTGGAACTATTTGTTATATTAATAAAAAATTAGACTTATTAAAAAAAAATGTAATTGGAGGGTATGTTCTAACTTGCCTTGGAGATGATAATAGGTATTCATACTTAAAATCAAAATCTGGTAATTCTATTTCTGATAGAATTGCACTTGATATTTTCAAAAATATTAAAAAAAAGAAAATTTATAGTTGGTTGCAAAGAGGAAGTGATGAACGTCAGTTTAACTCTCCTGGTGTTGAGTTAAATCTTGGATCAATAATGAGATCCAAATATCAAACGTATAAAGAGTACCACACTTCAGCAGATAAACTTGGTAAATTTGTTACTAAGAGAAGCCTAAATCAAAGCTATAATTTTGTAAAAAAAATATTATTAAAGATTGAGAAATCGATAATTCCAATTTCACAAGTAATTTGTGAGCCTCAACTTTCTAAGAGGAATTTGTATTCACACATACATTTTAAAAATTTTGATTGGACTAAATCACAACAAATTTTAGATTTTATTAGTTACTCTAATGGACAAAATCTACTTCAGGATATCGCTAAAAAACTAAATATTAGTGAAAAAAAGGCTTTGTTATTAGCTAAAAAGCTAAAAAAACATAATTTAATAGATTTTTAAATCTAAATTTGCTTTACATGTTCAATTATTGAACGTAGAATGTTCAAAATTTGAACATTATGCAAAAGCAAGATCATTTTGAAGTTTTGAGGAAATTAGATGAAAAGCCTAACTTGTCTCAAAGAAAAATAGCAGGTGAACTAGGTTTTAGTTTGGGTAAACTGAATTATTGCTTAAAGTCTTTACAGAAAAAAGGTTTAGTCAAACTTCAAAATTTTAAAAAGCGTAAAAATAAAATTACATATCTTAAATATGTAATTACACCAAAAGGTATAGCCTTGAGAACAGAACTTACCATATCGTTTATGAAAAGAAAAATGAGAGAATATGATGAGTTAAAAGCAGAATTAAAAAAAATAAAAGATGTGGATAATACTTAAATTTGAAAAAAAAAACCTTTTTTTTCTTAAAAAAGAATTTTTGTCTAAGCTAGGAAAAGATACTGAATTTTATTTACCAAAAATTTCTATTCAAAAAAATATAAAAAAAAAAATACTCTATAAAGACTTCAATTTATTAGGGGACTATTTATTTTGCTACAACAAAAATTTACAACAAAATAATATTATCCGTTCATTGCAGTTTACGAGAGGATTAAAATATTTTTTGAATGGAGCATTAGGGGCTCAATTCGAAATTGAACAGTTCATAAAAAAATGTAAAAAATCAGAGAACATTCAAGGTTATTTGAATGAGAATTTTTTTGAACTTTGTAAAAGCAAAAATTATATGATATCTAATGGCCCTTTTACCGATAAAATTTTTAGAATAATAGACTTACAAAAAAATAAGATTACAGCTTTACTGGGAAATATTGAGGCAAAGATAAACAGAAAGAAATTAAGTATAAGACCAGTATAAAATTTTAAATGACAGCTAATTGTAAAAAAATAAATTTTTTGCAAAGTGCGGAGCTTTGTTTAAAATCTAACAACCTTAGGTAATTTGATGAATTTTAATTATAATTTGATTAAAAAAGAAAAATTCCCTTACATAATTGCTGAGATAGGTGTAAACCATGGTTGTTCTATTTCACTAGCAAAAAAATTAATTCTAAATGCAAAAAAAAATGGTGCACATGCTGCTAAATTTCAAACCTATAAAGCAGAAAAGCTAGCTAAAATCGACTCCAAAGCTTATTGGGATACCTCTAAAGAAAAAACTAAGTCTCAATTCGAGCTTTTTTCAAAATTTGATAAATTTGACAAAAGGGATTACATCATTTTAGCTAAGTATTGTAAAAAGATTAAAATTGATTTTTTGTCCACTCCATTTGATTTAGAGTCAGTTACATTTCTTAAAAATTTGGTGCCAGCTTATAAGGTGTCATCTTCTGATATAACTAATTATCCATTATTAAAAAAAATATCTAGAACAAGAAAACCAGTTATTATTTCTACTGGTGCCTCAAATTTAAATGAAATTAAGAATGCAATCAAAATTTTAAAGACAGGTACTAATAAAATAATAATTATGCATTGTATTCTTAATTATCCAACAAGTGATCATGATGCAAACTTAAATATGATTACTTCTCTTAAAAAAAAATTTCCTGATTATGTATTAGGATATTCTGACCATACAAGGCCTAATTCCGACATGATTAACGTAACTACGGCTTTTATTTTGGGCGCAAAAGTTCTTGAGAAGCATTTCACTCATAATAAAAAGTTGAAAGGAAATGATCATTATCACTCTATGGATTTTGCTGACTTAAAAATACTTTCTAATAATTTAAAGAAAATTACTCAACTCTACGGGAAATTTACAACAAAAATAGCAATTAAAAGTGAGTTAAAATCGAGAAAATTTGCCAGACGTAGTATCGTTGCAGCAAAAGATTTACAAATAGGCTCCATAGTTAAGGAAAAAGATCTTATAGCACTCAGACCAAACTCTGGAATTTCAGCATCCTTATGGAAAAAAGTAGTTGGAAAAAAAATTAAGAAAAAAATAAAAAAGGGATCCTCACTTTCTTGGAATTGTTTTTATTAAAATTGATATGATTTATTTTATTCACATAATAAGAAATATAATAAAATTTATAAAATTCCCCATACAATTTATAAAATTATTCAATTCAGATTTGAATAAAGATAAAACTTTCTTTTTAAAAAAAATTACAACCAAAAATATTTTGGTTCTAGGCCCTCCAAAATCAGGAACAACGCTAATTGAGTGGACACTTGGAAAAATAGGATATGTAAATATGGCTAAGTCTACACATAGAATTTTTGATGATAGAAATTTAAAAAACGTACACGACCTATCTTCCAATATGTTAAAAATGATTCCAAAAGATAAACCTACGTTTTTAAAAAGACATTCAGAGGCAACTTCTCACAATTTAGATTTAATAAAAAAATATGATTTTAAAACAATTATTATTTTTAGAGATTTAAAAGATATAATGATTAGTAGATATCTTCACATGTTAACTGACAAAAAATTACCTCAATATAAAATTTATAGTAAGCTTGATTTAATAGAGGGCTTTAAAATTTCTTTAATTAGAAACCACTTGGGAACAGTGCCAATTCAAGAAATTAATAATTGGATGAAAAATTGGGAGAATGAAATAAAAAAAAAAGATAATATTTATTGTTTAATGGATTACGACGATTTCACTAAAGATAAATTTTCTTTTTTTTCAAATATTTTAAATTTTATTGATGTAAAAGATAAAAAATTAGTTCAAGAATTAATCGAAGAACACGAAAAACATTCTATTCAAATAAGTAAAAACACGTTACATCAAAATCTTAATAAACTAGACCCACAAACTTATAATAGAACAAGAAGCGCTCAAGTAAAAAAAATCTTAGAAAATGAGTCACTAGATATTTTTTTTGAGGATTGTTATAAAAAATATTGTTAAAAAATTTAAAAATTTTATATGGAAAAAAAATCTAGCAAAAATCGCAAAAAAATATTAGTAATGGGTCTTCCTGGAGCAGGAAAAACTTATCTTAGTAAAATTTTATGTAATAAACTTAATGCTAAATGGATTAACGCAGATATAACAAGGCGCAAATTCAATGATTGGGATTTCTCGAAGGATGGACGAAGAAGACAATCAAAAAGAATGAGAGAACTCGCAGAAAATTATAATAAACAAGGTTTCGATGTAGTTGCCGATTTTGTGTGCCCTACTAACGAAACAAGAAAAAACTTTGGTGCTAATTTCATAGTTTATATGAATACAATAAAAAAAAGTAGGTTCTCTGATACAAATTTAATGTTCCAAAAACCTAAAAAATTTGATTTTGAAGTTAAGGAAAAAAAAGCAGAACTTTACGCTTTGTTAATCGCAGATAAAATTAGAAAGTATAAATGGAATAATAAAAAGCCTACTGCTCAAATGCTTGGAAGATGGCAGCCTTGGCATCTTGGACATCAAACTTTGTTTGAGGAGATAATTAAAAGAACTGGACAAGTTAATATAATGGTTAGAGATGTGAAAGGTGTGGGAGATAATCCTTTTAGTTTTAATAAAGTAAAAAAAAATATTTTGAAAAATCTAACTAAATATAAAGAGAGGGTGAAAGTTTCTTTAGTGCCAAATATTACAAATATTTGCTATGGAAGAGGAGTTGGATACAAGTTGGAAAAAATAAATTTAGATAAAAAAATTCAACAGATTTCAGCTACAAAAATAAGAAAAAAATTAAGAAGAGAAGGTAAGCTTTAACACTTTTTTACCTGTCTACAAACAATTATTCAAAAAAATGGAAAACATCTTTCAATTAAAAAAAATTTTTAATTATGAGCAAAAAAGAGGTTTCATTTATCTCTTTTTAATCATGTTAATTTACGTCTTATTAGAAGTCGCAGTTTTAAAATCTTTGCTAATTATTTTAAATTTTTTTTCTGATCATCAGCAAAATATGGAGTCAAATATTTTTTTATTTTTAAAAAATTTAGAAACTGACTTGGCTATTCATCTTTTGATAATATTTTTGTTTATTATTATTTTTTTAATTAAAACATTGACTAATATCTTACTTAATCACCAAAGAGGTAAATTTCTCTTCTTTACAAGAGCAGATTTAAGTTCAAGACTTATGAAGGGCTATTTATATATGCCTAGAGTTTTTCATATGCGAACAAATACATCTGAATTAGTAAGAAATATTACTGTTGAAGTAGAAAATGTTATTACTGCTCTTTTAAATTTATTAACAATTACCCTTGAAATTTTAGTTCTGGTTGGACTAGTAATTTTTTTATCATTTGTCAGTTTTAAAGTTACATTAATAAGCTTTTTTGCCTTGATATTTTTTTCATTTATTGTTTCTGGTGTTAATAGAAAAAAAACAATTATTTTAGGAAAAAAAAGAGTAGAATTAATAAATAAAAGATTAAAAAATATTATTGAGGCACTCACTGGTTCTAAAACATTAACTATAACAGGATCAAGAGATAAGGCTTTAGTAGATTTTAATGAAAATAATACCCAGATAGCCTCAGTATCTCAAAAAAATTATTTTAGAAACAATCTTCCCAAACCTCTATTTGAATTATTTACAGTTTTGTTAATTGGCGTTCTATTCACTTTCGTGCAACAAAAAAATATTCAAATAAGCACAATTATTCCAACTTTAGGAGTTTTTCTTGCAGCTATTTATAGGCTAATCCCCTCATTCGCACATATAATGTCAGGTTTGCAGAGCTATCAATTTAATATTCAATCACTTACAAATCTCTCTATCGATTTCAAAAAATTTAAAAATTTAAAAAAGATAAGTGAAGCGAATGTTAAGTATGAAACAAGTTTAAATTTAAAAAATGTTTCATTTTCATATGAGAATATTAAAAATAAACAAATCTTTAAAAATCTAAACCTTGTTATAAAAAAAGGTTCCAAAATTGGAATTGTAGGGCTTAGTGGGTCTGGAAAAAGTACATTTTTAGATTTGATCATGGGACTTTTGCCTGTAGATGATGGAGAAATATTAATAGATGAAAAAAATCTTAAAAATAATGAAAGTGGATGGCAAAAGAAAATAGGTTGTGTGCCGCAGGAAGTTTTTATTATCGACGACTCTTTAAAAAGAAATATCGCTTTTGGTGAAATTGACGAAAGAATTAATAACCAAGAACTTTCAAAAGCGATTGAACTTGCTGGTCTAAAAGACTTTGTTCAAAATTTAGAGAATAAAGAAAATACTATAATTGGTGAGCGTGGATCAAGATTGTCTGGCGGCCAGAGGCAGAGGATAGGAATTGCAAGAGCATTTTATAACAAACCAGAGGTAATCATTCTTGATGAAGCAACAAATGCTCTTGATGAGCAAACTGAAACTAAAATAGTAAAAGATATATTTGAAACTTGTAAGGATAAAACAATTATTTTTGTGAGCCACAACTCAAGAAATTTAAAGTATTGCGACATAATTTATCAAATAAAAAACCAAACTTTTTCAACTATTTAAAATATGAAGATTATAATAATCCTAAATAGTGGAAGATCTGGCTCAAGTTTTTTGCAGAGTCTTTTCGATAAACACCCAGAAGTTTTACAGTTTCCAGGAGAATTTTTATTTAATGACAAAATGATGAAAATTTTTAATTTAGCGTCTCCAAATAAATTTATAAGTTCATTTGTTAAACTTAATAACCACTTTTTTGACTCCCGATTAAATAAATTTGAGCGACATAACAAATTAGGAAATTCAAAAAAAGAATACTATAAAATCGACATTGATAAATTTAAATTTTTTTTTTTAAGATCTTATGAGAAATCAAAAAAAACAAATCTAGAAAAATTGATCTGTCTCCATACTGCCTATGGAGAAAATAATCATAAAAATAAAAAAAAAAAAATCTTACTTGTAAATTTACATAGCGTAAGATATTTGAAAAATTACGAAAAAACATTGGGTATTAAATCTGATAAAATTCTTTTAACACTAAGAGATCCTCTCGCAAGTTTTTCATCTACTATTAAGAATTGGCAAAATTATAATAATGGAGTTGACCTTACCCCTGCCACATTAATGTTAAATATACAAAATCATTTTGACCACTTTAATAATTTACATTTCTTAAGAAAAAAAATAAAAGTTGTTAAACTTGAAAAATTGCATTTACATAATAAAAAAATATTAAAAAAAATTTGTAAATTTCTTAATATAAGTTTTTCAAAAGTATTATTAAAATCGACATTTCATGGAAAAAAATGGTGGGGAGACAGTGTGAGCAAAAAATTTTTAAATGGTGTCAATCCAAAATTTAAAAACAATTTTGATCAAAATTATTTTAATAATCAAGAAATCAATTATCTTGAGAGACGAATATTTTCAGTATTAAAAAAATATGAATATCCAGTCAGATCTCAAATGATAAATAAAAAAGTATCCTCATATTTGTTACCATTTACGTTTGAAAAAAAAGTTTGGATCAGCTCTATAAAAAAGGATTTTAAAAAAGTCCTCTCAGTGCCGTTTTACTATTTTAAAAGAGTTTTAGTAATTCATCAAAGTAATAAATATGGAATAAAAAATTTACCAAATGAAATTTAATTATTTAAATTATATTTGTATTATAAAAATTATATGATAAGGAATATGCGCAATGAGTAAAAATTTAAAAAAAATTCCTGTATTTGATATTTCGATAGGTCAGAATGAAAAAAAATATATAAAAGATTGTTTAGACACCTCTTTTGTGGGACAAGGCCCCTATGTTAAAGAATTTGAAAATAAGTTCAGTAATTTTGTAAATTGTAAATATGGTATTACAACTACCAGCGGGACAACAGCTCTACATCTTGCATTAAGAACTGTTAATGTAAAATCTGGAGACGAAGTTCTTGTATCTAGTAGTACAAACATGGCATGTGCATTTGCTATTATATATTGTAACGCTAAGCCCGTTCCTATCGATATTCATAAAGAGACATGGCAAATGAATACAAATTTAATAGAGGAAAAAATTACTAAAAAAACTAAGGCTATTATGGTGGTCCATTTATTTGGCCAGGCAGTGGATATGGATCCAGTGATGAAAATTGCAAAAAAGTATAATTTAAAAGTTATAGAGGATTGTGCAGAGTCACATGGAGTAGAGTATAAAGGAAAAAAAGTTGGTTCAATTGGCGATGTTGGGGCTTTCAGTTTTTTCTCAAATAAAACAATTACTTGTGGAGAGGGTGGTATGGTTACTACCAACTCTGAAGATTTAGCTCAAAATGCCAGAAGTTTAAAAAACCTATGCTATGGAAAAATTAACAAATTTATGCACGAAGGTGTTGGTTTTAATTACCGTCTACCAAATGTGAGTGCAGCTATGGGACTTGGTCAATTTAACGATATTGCCGAAATATTTAAACAAAAAAACAGAATTGATAGAAGGTATAGAAAAAATTTACAAAACGTAAAGGGTTTAAATATTCCAGTTATAAATAAAGACACTACAAATTATATAATGTGGGTATTCAACTTATATTTAGATGAAGAGTTTGGCATTGAAAGAGACGAACTTACAAAAAAACTCAAAGAGATAAACATTGATACTAGAGATGCATTTGTACCGATTAATATGCAAAAAATAATTCAAGATGATTATGGAATAAAAGAAAATGATTGTCCAAATGCTAACTACATAATGAAAACTGGTTTTTATATTCCCTCAGGTAATACAATAAGTGATCAAGATATAGATTATGTTTCAGAACAAATTTTAAAATTAAAAAAATAATTTGAAAATGTTGAATTTCAGTGTAATTGGCGTAGGATCTTTTGGAATTAAAAGAGCAAAAGCTATACAAGAGTCAAATAACGCTAATTTAGTGTCTATTTGTGATGTAAATCTTGAAAATGCAAATAAAGCAAAAAATATTTTAAAAGTTGAAGTACAAACTTTTGATAAAATTTTAAAAGACGATAATATTCATGTAATTTGTATATGCACACCAAATAAGTTCCACTTACCTATCATTAAGGAAGCGCTAAATTCAGGAAAGCATGTTTTTTGTGAAAAACCCTTGTGTAGAGATTTGAAAGAGGCTGAAACTATTTACGATTTATCTAAAAAATCAAAAACTATATTTCAAATGGGATCAAATCATAGATATTTTGAGAGTGTTATGTATGCAAAGAAACTTGTAAATAACAATGAAATTGGAGATGTACTTTCTTTTACTGGTAGAATTGGTCATGACGGTGAAAGATTAAAAAATTCTTGGTTTTGGAATAAAGAATTAAGTGGAGGAGGAACATTGTTAGATAATGGTTGTCACCTTTTAGAATTATCAAGATATTTTATGGGTGATTTCACTTCTGGTGGCGGCAGCATTTCAAATTCATACTGGAAAAATATAAGTGTTGAGGATACGGCAAATGGTTTTTTTCAAACCAAAGATGGAAAAACTGCATCGATTTTCTGTTCTTGGAGATTGCTTTCTGGATATTTCTTTTTTGAATTAAACGGGACCAATGGGTACATAAATGTAGATGGAAGATTTGATACTCATGGAGGTGATAAAATTTTTTGGTATAATAAAAACACCGACAAAATACTCTCTAAAGACTTTAGTAAAATCAAACCCCAGTCTTACAAACTCGAAATCGAAAAATTAATTGATACAATCATGAATAAAAAAACTCCTTCACCATCTGCCAAAGATGGCCTCGAAGTTATGAGGATGATTGATTTTATTTACGCAAAAAATTAAAAAAAAAGTTTTAACTTATGCCTGAAGGTTATTATAAAGACTATTCGTATATATACGACAAAATCTATGATAATAAAAATTATAAAAAAGAATTTTCGTTTATACATAAAATAATAAAAAAAAATAGTCCATCTGGAAAATTAGTTTTAGATTTAGGTTGTGGAACAGGCTCTTATACACATTATTTTTTACAAAAAAATTATAATGTGACGGGTGTAGATATTAGTAAATCAATGATTTCTATAGCAAAAAAAAAAATTAAAGGGAACAAAAAACATCACTTTTCTAGTAAAAGATATAAGAAAATTAAAACTGAAGAAAAAATTCGATATAATTGTTTCTTTGTTTGATGTTATAAGTTTCCTCAGAAATAAAAATGATGCTAGCATTTTTTTTAAAGTAATACGATCTCATTTAAAAAAAAACGGAATTGCAATTTTTGATTTTTGGAACCAATCAGCAATAGAAAAGCTTAAACCAGCAAAAAGAGAGAAAAAAATTAAATATAGGAATATTGAAATATTAAAAAAGTCCAATCCTGTATGGTTTAAAAAAGATAGGTTAATAAAAGTAAATTATATTATAAATGTTATCAAAGATAAAAAAAAAATAATCAAAAAACTTAAAGGGCATCATTTTATGAAATATTATGGTACTAAAAATATTGAAAAATTAGCAAAAAAAAACAAGTTGAAAGTAACAAAATTTTTAACGTTGTTAAATTCTAAGATGAGAAAAAACTCTTGGTCTGTATTAGCTGTAGTGAAAGGATAAAATATTATGTTTGAATTAGATGAGCCTTTCGTAGGAAAAGAGGAACTTGCATATCTCAAAGAAGCTATTGAAAGTGGATGGATAAGTAGTCTTGGACCTTTTGTTAAGAGATTTGAAGAAAAATTTGCTCAGTATCATGGTGTTAAGTACGCCGTTAGTTGTGCAAGTGGAACAAGTGCATTATCATTGTTATGCTCTACATTACAACTAAAAAAAGGTGATGAAGTTATATTACAATCTTTGACTTTCACTGCAGATGCGTTTGCTATGCATCAATCTGGAGCAAAAATAGTTTTTGCTGACTGTTCCGATAATAAATTTACCATTTCCCCAGAGGACGTAAAAAAAAAAATTACAAGTAAAACAAAAATTATTAGCCCAACACATCTTTATGGCCGTCCAGCAGAAATGGATGAGTTAAAGAAAATTTGTGATGAAAAAGGTATTTATTTAGTTGAGGATTGTTGCCAAGCAACAGGAGCAAAATATAAAGACAAAATGGTAGGAAGTATAGGTCATTATAACTTTCATAGTTTTCATAATAAACTTATTGCTAGCGGTGAAGGCGGAATGATTACAACAAATGATAAAAAATTAGCAGAGAGATTCGAGAATTTAAAAAACCCCCCATCAGTAAATAGACCAGAAGAAAGAGATGGTTTCAATGAAATTTCAATGAACCATAGAATGAGTAATTTACATGCGGCAGTCGGTCTTGCACAGCTTGAAAGACTTGAGGCAAATATAATTAAAAAGATTAAGATGGCAGAAATTTATGATGAAATTTTTAAAGACGCAGACGGTATTAAAATTATAAAGTCAGATCCTGAAAATAGAACAGTTTGGTGGAGATATACAATTTTGTTAAATCAGAAAATTGATCAGAAAGAATTTAAAAAAAAGGCATTAGAAAAAAATATTGTTGTTAGAGAGGGATATTTGCCCTTACATAAACATCCTTTCTTTAAAGAGCATAATAATTTATCCCTACCTAATTCTGAAAAACTTGGAAGAGAAACTTTTGATATTCCATCTAGCTTCAATCTTAAAGAGAGCGAAATAGAACATATTGGTAAATCACTTAAAGCAATAGTTAAAAATCTGATTTAAAAAAATCAAATGAAAAAAAAAATTATTGGTATTTTTGTTGATAGCAAAAAAATTTCTGGTGGGGCCTATCAAGAACTTCTTTATAATATAGATGAACTTGTAAAAAACGGTGGAAATTATGAGTATAAAATTATCTTTAGTTCTAAAAATTTGAAAATCGACACAAGCAATATTAATGTAAGCTTTTATTACTTAAATATTGGACCTTTAGACAGATACATTTGTTATTTAAGAAATTTTGGAAATTTGACAAGACGTTTAAAAAATATATTTTTTTTTAAAAATAAATTTGAGGAATTTTTAAAGAAAAATTTAATTGACCTAGTATATTTTACTGGTCCATCTCAATATAGTTTGTATCTAGAGAATACCAAATATTTTATAACAGTTCCTGACGTTATGTTTAGGGAGTTTAATGAGCTTCCTGAATTTGTTGATAATGGAGAATTCGTAAGAAAAAATGAGATCTTAACAAAATCATTACCAAGAGCTGTTAAAGTAATAACCAATGCCAAGATTATAAAGGATAAGATATTAAATTTCTTTAATGTAGAAGAAAAAAGAATAATTTTAATAAATCATAGACCTAGTCTTTCAGTACAAAACTTTAATAAACCTAATCAAAACACTCTAAAGGAAATTAGAAATAAATATGATTTACCAAAAAAATATATTTTTTATCCCTCGATGTACTTACCACATAAAAATCATAAAATTATTATTGATGTGATACATGAAATTAAAAAAAATTTTAAAAAAAACCTAGATGTTGTTTTTTGCGGTAATGATATTGGGTATCTAAAGAAAATTAAAGACTATTCAAAAGAAAAAAATGTATTTGATCAGTTTAAATTTTTAGGTTTTGTTGAGGATGAAACTTTACCTTACTTATATTTCGATTCTCATTTAGTTTTAATGACACATATTTCAGGACCAACGATGATCCCACCATGGGAAGCTTTTAAAATGCAAAAACCTGTTATTTTTCCAAACTTAGAAGGTATTAAGGAGGTTTTAAGTGATAGCGTCTGTTATGCCGATCCTTTCGATGTAAGCGAAATCACAGAAAAAGTAGTTCAATTATATGAAAGTGATGAATTAATAAGGGAATATATTAAAAAAGGATCAGCGAAATATATTGAACTACAAGAAGCTAATGAATTTAGAAAAATAATTAAAGAATTTGATAACTTCTTCAAAATTAGATCTTTATGGGATTACGAAGACTATTAATAATTGAGACTCAGAGTCTTAATAAGCTAAAAAATTTTAAGATTTTGATTTTTGACGAGTATTTAAAACATCTTTTAAATTTTGAGGGAAAAAGCGAAGAAAAATATCAATATTATTATTCTATTAATTTTCTAAAAAAAAGAAATTACTACTCTTCAGAACTATTAAGAAAAATGAAAATCTACAGAAGAGAATTAACTAAATGTTTAAATAAAATACATAATAAGAATTTTTCGGAAAAATATTGGGGAATTTTAATTGATCAAGTTATCTTTTATACACTAAACCAAATTATCATAGAATTACCTCTTCTTAGGAAAATAAAAAAACAACACCCAAAAATTCATATTCAAAAAGTAAGATTTAATAACTTCTATGATAACACTTTTGATTTTGTTAATTCAAATCAATTTGACAACAAGCAATCATTCACAAGATTTATGATAGCTAGATTTTTAAACTACTCTGAGACTCAAACTAAAACTGTAAATAAATTTAAAAAAAAAAAAGAAAAAGACAATCTTAAATCCAAATTATTTAGATTTTTCTTTAGAAATTATGTCAAAATTTTTAATTGTAATTTAGTTATAGACAGTTATCTGGGGGCAAAAAGAGACCTTATTATTTTCCTTAAAAGCTTTGGAAGAATTTTATGCATTCCATCAAAATTTTTTTTTAATTATGAAAAAAAACTTATAAAGAAAAATCAATTTTTGAGAAATCAAATAATAGTAAATGAAAGAGATATTGTAGACAAAACTTTTAATTTTTTGATTAAAGATTTTTTACCAGCATCTTTTGTTGAGGATTTTAAAAATTTTTATGAAGAAGGGAGAAAATTTAAAAATATCTCTGTAATTGGTTCAGCGGTGGCAGCAATCAATAATGATTACTACAAATTTATTGCTGCTGAAATTTTAAAAAATCGTGGCAAACTAATTTCTTTACAACATGGTGGATTTTTAGATAAAAAAAAAAAAAGTTTTAACCTAAATATATTTGAGAAGAAATATATTTCTAAAACTTTTCTATGGTCTGGAAAAAATTCAATAAAAGATTTTTTCTTCAGAATTAAAAAAGAAAATAAGATAAGATTAAAAGAAAATTATGAAATTTTAATTTATCCTACAAATAATATTATAAATTTTAATTTTAAATACGCTCCTTTCAGAAAGTTTCACCCTAAAATAAATCAATATTTCGAATTTTTTTATTACTTGAATAGTAATTTAAAAAGGAAAGTAAAAATTAAGCCCATGCAAAATAATATAAGTAATATTTTTAAAAATAATTTTAAAAAGAAATTTAATATTAAAAATAACATTTTTATTAATGGTGATAAAAACATTTTATCAAAATATAAAATTGTAATTATTAATGATTTATCAACACCAATCTATGAACTTTTATATTTACGTATTCCATTTATTGTTATTGACGATGAAATTCAAAATTTAAACAAAGTAACTGATAAAAAGATAAAGGATTTAAAAAAAATCAATGTTCTATTTAATAGCCCAAAAAGGGCATCAATATTTTTAAATGAAAATTACGAAAACATAAATATTTGGTGGGAAACAGTACTTAAAAGTAAAATTTTTAAAGATTTAAATAATGATTTAATGCCGATGAATAAAAACTATAAAAGTCTTGAATCCAATTTAAAAAATCTAGGGCACTAAAATCTTTTTCAAAAATAAGTGAGTTTACTAAATTTTACAGTTTATTATAAACCAACAAAATCTAATATTTTGATTTATGATGCTCACAGCATTAGATTTGCAAGAGTTTTATTTAAGAAAAATAATTTTTCAGTTTTTCACGCTAGGCGTGATGGATTGAGTATTTATATCTTTTTTAAAACCTTGTTTAAAACCGGGATAATAAATTTATTTGATAACTATAAAAAGAATTTCTTTAAGTTTGTTAATCCTAAAATAATTTATACTAGTATAGACAACAACCTTGGATTTTATAAATTAAAAAAACTTTTTCCAAAAGCAACCTACGTAGTAGATCAAAACGGAATGAGAGATAACAAGTTTTATAATTTATCAAAAACAGTTAAGCAGCCAAGAAAAAATTTAAATGTTGATATTTTTTTTTGTTTTGGCGAGAATGAAAAAAAAAGATTAAAAAAAATTATTAACTGTAAAATATACCCTTTAGGTAATACTTTAAATAACTCAAAAAAATTTTCTGAAATAAAGCAATTTAAATTTTTAAACGTTATATTTATTTCAAGTTTAAAACTCTCGAATTCCGAAAAAGAACTAAAAACTTTTAAAAATCTTAGTGATATATGTAAAAAAAAAAGGAAAAAACTTTTTTTTCTTGATAGACGAAGATTCAATTTTAAAAACTTTCTTATAAAAAAAATGCGAAATAAGCCTTTTCATTATTTATCAAATAAAAGTTTTAAAATTAAAAATTTTCAAAATAATAGTATATTTATCTTCAGTCATTCTACGTTAGGGTATGAATTTCTCAGCAAAGGTTTTCGGATAGCTTGTTTCTCGCAAAATTACATAAATCATTTTATTAAAGGAAAGTATAATTTTGCAGGGCCTTTTTGGTCTAATTCTAATGATAAAAAGTCTTTAAATTTACTGTTGAATAAAGTATCCAACAAAAGCAAAGAGGATTGGAGATTAATTTCAAAAAAATATTCTAATCAACTTTTAAAATATGATAAGAATAATTTATCAAAAATAAAAATAATAAATAAACTTATAAAATGATTATAGGGCTAATCCCATCTAGATTTAATTCTAAAAGACTTAAGCAAAAAGCCTTACTAGAAATAGACAACTTACCGCTTATAGTTCATTCATTTAAGAGGGCGTCTTTATCAAAAAAATTAGATAAAGTGATAGTTTGTACTGATGATAAAAGAATAAAAGATGTAGTTGAATTTCATGGTGGGGAAGCAATGTTGACATCAAAAAAGCACAGGAACGGCACCGAAAGAATTTACGAAGCATCTAAAAAATTTAAAAAAGTAAAATTATTTGTAGATATACAAGGTGACCAGCCGTTAATAAATCCGAAATCTATTGACGACACAATAAATTATCATCTTAAAAAATACTCTTTAGATATTGTCCTACCAAGTATGAAACTTAAGGAGAACGAGGTAGATGATAAAAGCCTTGTAAAAAATATCTTTTCAGATAATGGCAGAATTGTTTATTTTAGTAGAGAAAAAGTACCATATAACTATCAAGGATCAAAAAATATAAGTTATTACAAGAATTTATCAATTATATCTTTTAAACCAAAGGCCTTGAAGGATTTTTACCACTTCAAAATGGGTAACTTGGAAAAAACTGAAGGAATTGAACTAATGAGATCTCTAGAAAATGGACAAAAAATCGGTACATTTATTATAAAAGGAAACGATTTCGCAGTTGACGTAAACGCAGATTTAATAAAGGCAATAAATTTAATGCCAAAAGATAAGATTAGGAAGCTTTATTAGACTATTTTGGGCGACATTAAATCAACTGCAGATAAAAAATTTTGTATTTAATTTTGCTAAAAAATATTTAAAATGAACATATGTTAACTTCAAATCAAATTTCAAAATATAAAAAAACATATCAAAAAAAAGGTTATGTTTTAGTAAAGAATTTTATTGATAAAAAAAAATGCAAGAAAGCTTTAAATTGGCTCAACAATAAAAATAAAAAAAAACTTGCAAAGAGTTGGACAGAGCAAGAGCCAGGAGTAGATCTTGCTGTTTTATTTGTTATTCATACATTAAACAAAAATCCAGTTTCAATTTTAGCTAATGATAAAAAAGTTTTGAATTTAGCATCTAAATTGATTGAAGATGAGGTTTATATTTACTCAAGTAAAGTAAATCTAAAAGCTGCTTGGTGCGGTGCAGTAGAGTATTATCACCAAGATTTAGTTTATTGGAGAGATAGAGGTTATCCAAGGGAAGATATGTTAAGTGCTATGGTTTTTTTAGATCCACATGATAACTCAAATGCCCCTTTGAACATTTTTCCGGGTACACATAAACTAGGCTTTATTAAACACGATCCATTTATAAACTTAAATGGATTAGCTAAGTTCATGGTTGGTCCTAAAAAACTAAGTGAATTAAAAAACAAATTTGGCCTCGATACCATAAATGCTAAGCCCGGCGATGTGTTATTTTTTCATATGGGTGTTGTCCATGGCTCTGGTCACAATATTTCTCCAAATAATAGGGCAGTGGTTTTATCTCAATTAAATGCTAAAAGTAATGTGCCAAATGAAGTAGAGTCCAACTCTAGAAAATTTAATCTGCAAAGAGCTAAAAGAGAGTACCTAGAGTCTCAAAGAAGATTAAAGTGGTTTAAAAATAAATTTAAAAAACAATTAAAATCAAAAAAATTGACTTTTCACGCACCAATTGTAGGTCAAGAAAAAAAATAAATTAAATCAAGTTTATGTGTGGTATTTTTTTAGCAATACCAAAATCTAGTAAACAACTAGATCTAGAGGCCTGCAATAAGGCTTTAAATTATCTAAAAAAAAGAGGTCCGGACTGGCACTTTAATAAAGTAATAAATAATAAATTTTTTGGTCAGACAGTTTTATCTATGACAGGTGACAAAAGATTTAATATTCAAAATCATTTTTCCGAAAATAAGCGTTTTTTCACTTTATTTAATGGAGAAATTTATAATCATAAAGAATTAGGAAAAAAAAAAATTCAACAAAAGAATTTCAGTGATACATTTGCTTTAGTAAACTCTTATAACCCTCAAAAAATTGAGAGTCTTTTTAATACTTTAGATGGAATGTTTGCAGTCGTGATTTACGATATTCTTAAAGATAAATTAATTATAGCTCGCGACATGCAAGGAGAAAAGTCTCTGTATATTTATGAGGACAAAAAAATCATAATTGTTTCATCAGAGATAAATGCAATCAAAATTTATATTAAAAAACTTAAAATAGATAACTATTGGTTACAAACATATCTCAATTCTAGACATTTTTTACAATTAGAAAACACTATTTATGAAAATATCACGATTGTACAGCCAGGTCAGATTTTTGAGGTAAATAAATATAATAAAATAATTCATTTAAATAAGATAGAAATTCATAATTTAGTCTCTGAAAATATTTACAATTATAATTCGAAAAGATCTGAAAATGATTTAATTGAGGAATTGGAACATATTTTTAGAAAAAATATTAAACAAATGGTGCCACATAATAGACCGTTCTGCTCAATTTTAAGTGGAGGAGTTGATTCAACTTTAGTATCATATTATCTCTCTGAAATTTCTGCTCCTAAAAAATACTTTTCACTCGATCATTTGGGTAAAGATAAAATTTCAAATAAAATTAAAAAATTTCAAAAATATTTTAATTCTGAGATTAAAAGCCTCAAAATTAATGAAAATTTTTATTATAAAAATTTAATAAAAAGTTTGCAGATTTGTTCTTCACCTATAAATTCCCATGATTTTCCTGGTAAATTAATACTTGCTGAATCTGCGAAAAAAATCAAAACTAAAGCTATTTTTGGCGGTGATGGCGCTGATGAACTTTTTGGAGGATATGAAACATATATTCAAAGAATTAAAGATCATAAAATAAATTACTCAAATTATACAAAATTTATAAATAGCAAAATAAGACTTTCTAATAAGAAAGATATTTTTGAAAATAAATTAAAAAAAAAATGGGAACAGTGTTTAAAATCTTATGATTTTATAAAAAATAAAGAAGATAAAAATCGACTTTCAATGATGCTTAATGATAGTTCCAATCAACTATCCTCTGTTGGTTTAAGAGGTTGTGACTTAATGTTTATGAATCATTCGATTGAATCTAGGTCCCTTTTTTTAAGAAAGGATGTAATCAAGTTTGCGCTTAACCTTCCTCTTAAATTTAAAATAAACACTAATAAGGCTAATAAATTTAAAACTAAAATAATATTAAAAAAAATTTTTCTTAAATATTTTCCAAAAAACTTACTCTTTAAAAAACAAGGTTTTTCTGGTTTTCCAAATGAAACTAAAAAAAAACTTGGGGATTTAAAAAACTTTAAACTAAATAATCTTTTATTTAAAACAGAAAAACTTAATCGAAAAAAATTAGACAAATCTTCAGAGTGGAAAATATATAATTTAGAACACTTTTTAAGATTAAATTTAAATGAAAAATAATAAATATTACAATAGTCTAATAATATTTGATTTTGATGGGGTACTAGTTAATAGCATTAAAGTAATGGAGATAGCATGGAGGGAAGTAAACAAAAAATTCGATTTGAAAATTAGTTTTGACGCATATAGAAAACAAATTGGGTTACCTTTTTATACAATCTTAAATAAATTAGGCATATTTAAAAAACACAAGCAAATTTATCATGTATTTCATAAAATTTCACAAAAAAATCAAAAAAAAATAAAACTATATAATGGAGTTCAACAAACAATTAATTTTTTAAAAAAAAAAGGATACATGACAGCAATAGTAACTTCTAAAAATAGATCTAGAGTAACTAATTTAGTTAAGCAGCTTAAAATACCTATAAAAAATATTGTTTGTCCATCAAAAAAATTTAGAGGAAAACCATATCCAGACCAAGTAATTGAAGCTATAAGAAAAACCAAAAAAAAACCAACTAAAATTTTTTACGTTGGAGATATGAACGTAGACTATCAATTATCGCAAAATTCGAAAGCAGAATTTATCTTTTGCAAATATGGCTATGAGAAGAAAAAAAAAAATTATAAAAATAATATCTCTAAATTTTATGAACTAAGAAAATTTTTTAATTAATAAAACGATGGTAGATTTAGAAAAAAATTTTAAGAATAAAAAAGTTTTGATTACTGGCCATACAGGTTTTAAAGGTTCTTGGCTTACTATGTGGCTATTAAAACTTGGAGCTAATATAACAGGTGTATCTAACGGGGTGCCAACAAAGCCGTCACATTACAGTTACTTAAACTTAAAATCTAAAATAAAGAATAAAAGAATAGATCTAAAAAATTTCAATAAGATAAACAGATTAATAAAAAGTCAAAGATTTGATTATATCTTCCATTTAGCAGCACAATCTTTAGTAAAAGAATCTTACTTTAATCCCAAAAATACTTTCGAGACAAATACAATCGGTACATTAAATATTCTGGAGTCTTTAAAGTCTATAAATTATCAATGTACTGTTGTATTGATTACTAGTGACAAAGTTTACAAAAACTTTGAAATCAACAGAGGTTATCATGAAAATGATATATTAGGTGGCCACGATCCTTACAGTGCTTCAAAAGCTTCGGCAGAGATAGTTATTCAATCTTACTTAAAATCTTTTTTATATAATCGTAAAAATTTAAGGATTGGAATTGCCAGAGCCGGAAATGTTCTTGGTGGAGGAGATTGGTCCAATAATAGATTAATACCGGATTGCATGAAATCATGGAGTAAAAACAAAACTGTAATACTGAGAAGTCCTAATTCAACCAGACCTTGGCAACATGTGCTCGAGGCAATATATGGGTATTTAATATTAGCCATAAATTTAAGAATTAAGCCTAAAATCAATGGCGAAGCTTTTAATTTTGGGCCAAGTAACAAAAAAATTCGGACTGTGATATCAGTGATAAATGTAATTAAAAAAAACTGGACTTATGTGAAATTTAAAAAGAAAAAAAACACTCAAAACAACCAATACGAGTCAACTTTGCTAAAACTTAATTCAAATAAAGCAAAAAAATTTTTAAAATGGAAAAGTATACTAACTTTTGATGAAAGCATAGTTATGATTACCGATTGGTACAAAAATTTTTATGACAAAAGAGATAAACGCAAAGATTTGACATATAGTCAAATTTTAACTTTTGAAAAACTCTTAAAAAAAAGAAATTGATGAAAGTAGTTATTTTAGCTGGTGGATTTGGTACAAGGCTGTCCGAATATACTCACTCAATTCCTAAACCTATGATAACTATTAAAGGGAAACCTATTCTATATCATATCATGAAGCACTATTCTAAATATGGTTTTAATAATTTTTACATAGCTTTAGGGTACAAAGGTCAGATAATAAAAAATTTTTTCAAAAAAAATTCTTTTGGATGGAATATAAAAATGGTTGAAACCGGAAAAAAAACTATGACGGGTGGTAGATTAAAAAGATTAAAAAAATATTTAAAGAATGAAAAATTTTTACTTACATATGGCGATGGATTATCAAATGTAAACATTAAAAAACTGGTTAAATTTCATGAAAAAAATAACAAACTTGTGACTTTAACAGCAGTAAGACCTCCAGCAAGATTCGGCGCGATAAAATTAAAAGGTGATTATGTAACTTATTTTAAGGAAAAATCAAAACTAGATGAGGGGTGGATTAATGGTGGTTTTTTTGTAATAGAGCCAAAATTTATTGATTTAATTAAAAATGATAAAACATTTTTGGAGAGAGAGCCTTTAGAAAAAGCTTTTTTAAAAAAACAATTAGTTGCCTATAGGCATAACAGTTTCTGGCAATGTGTCGATACAAAAAGAGATCTGGATCTTCTAAGAAAAATTTTTCCAAAAAAATGAAGAAAAAGATTCTAATAGTCGGTGGAACTGGCTTTATAGGTTATCATTTATCCAAACAATGTATAAAAAAAAAATGGAACGTTACAAGTTTATCCAAAAGAAAACCAAAAAAGTTTCGTTTTCTAAAGGGCGTAAAATATATATATTGCGATATTTCTAATAAAAATAATTTAAAAAAAAAGCTAAAAGAAAAATATAACTATGTAGTAAATTTGGGTGGAGATATAGACCATAATAACCGAAATAAAACTTTTAAATCTCACTATATAGGGTGTAAAAATCTAGCTGATTTTTTTAAAAATAGAAAAATTGATGCCTTTATTCAAATGGGTAGCAGCAGTGAATATGGCAGATTAAAGTCTCCACACGATGAAAGTTTTTTGGGATCACCATTATCTGCGTATGGTTCTGCTAAATTAAAATCTACCAAATATTTATTAAAACTTTTTAAAGAAGATAAATTTCCAGCTATCATACTAAGACTTTATCAAGCATACGGACCAAAACAGGACATTAACAGATTAATACCAATTATTATATTTAACTCACTTAAAGATAAAAAATTCCCATGTTCTCATGGTAAACAATTTAGAGACTTCATTTATATTGATGATGTAATTTCTGTCATTTTAAAATGTTTATATAAAAAAAAATTATTTGGAAATATTTTTAACATTGGTTTTGGAAAACCAATTAAGATAAAAAAAATTATAAATACCATTTGTAACAAAAATGGTTGTGGTACCCCTTTATTTGGTTTGATTAAATTAAGAAGAGATGAGACGCTCAAAGTTTATCCAAAAATTAAAAAAACTAAAAAACTTTTAAATTGGAAACCAAAAGTTTCTTTATATAAAGGTTTAAAAAAAACATACATTTCTTATCAAAGAGATATAAATAAAAAGATTTTCAATCAAAGATGAAACACTTAAAACCATTAGTTAGTATAATTATGAATTGTTATAATGGAGAAAAATTCTTGCTAGAATCAATTCTAAGCGTAAGGAAGCAAACTTATAAAAACTGGGAACTTATTTTTTTTGATAATTCTTCTTCAGATAATAGTAAAAACATAGTCAAATCTATTAAAGATCGCAGAATAAAATTTTATTCAACAAATAAAACACATAAATTATACAAAGCTCGTAACCTTGCAATAAAAAAAACAAAAGGTGAATATATCTGTTTTTTAGATACTGATGATTATTGGAATAAAAATTTTCTAAATCAATTTATTAAAAAATTTAATAATAAAGAATGTTCTATTGTTTGTTCAAAGTATAAAGTTAGAGACATGAAAAATCACAAAATTTTCGATAACGTAAAAAGAAAATTGCCAAACGTTTTAACAACACAAAATTTACTAAATGACTATACCATAGGAATTTTAGCTATTATGTTAAAAAAAAAAATCTTTAATAAATATAAATTCAATGATAGATATCAAGTAATCGGAGACTTTGATTTATTTATAAGACTAAGTTCAAAGTTTAAAATTTTTAGTCTAAACAAGTCATTGGCAGTTTACAGGCTACATGGTGATAATTTTTCAGAAAGAAAAATAAAAATTTACCTGTCAGAGATAGATTTTTGGTTTAATAATTTTAAAAAAAAAGAACTCAAAAAATATAATTTATCAAAAATTAAATTTTTAATGATTAAACTTAAGATAAAGAGTAAATTAAAAAAGTTGAATTTATTATAGTTTAGGGCGTGTAGTTCAGTGGTAGAACGCTTCGTTGACATCGAAGAGGTCATAAGTTCAATTCTTATCACGCCCACCATTATTCACTATAAAGGCTCATTTTATACTATTTACAAGCTATTTTAAAAATAATATAAGTTCTGGCCTGGTAATTTTTGCGAAGGGGCTACACCCGATCCCATTCCGAACTCGGAAGTTAAGTCCTTCAGCGCCGATGGTACTTTGTCTTAAGATATGGGAGA
>MDTG01121719.1_pt1 | contig 23608 bp, 13 predicted proteins | sample 811421 | NCBI WGS metagenome assembly MDTG01 (sample SAMN05326645, study PRJNA326480) | marine metagenome | isolation source: seawater | place: Pacific Ocean: South East | collected 2011
TCAAACCCAACAGAAGGCAATGATGGCGTTTTTTTGGTGGTCGTCCCTCGCGAACGAATGTAATTGGGCCACACAACGGTGGTGGTCGTCGGAGACTCTCACACCTTTGTCCGGGACGGAAAGAATGGTGCAAAACGATGTACTCGAAGATGCGATTGCAGATTTCAACGAGAAAGAGCGGACGACGACGACGACGACGACTAGGGGTGATGATAAACAAAAAATAGTGGACCGAATGCGAGTGCGCGCTCTGGCTGGGAAAGGCGGGAACGGGTGCGCATCGTTTCGGAAAGACTTTGGCGGGTCGAGAGGACGAAGAGGTGCGGACGGCGGGAACGGCGGGAACGGCGGCGACGTTGTGTTGAAAGCGGTCGGCGTTCGCGGGCCGAAGAGTTTAGGGCACATCGGGAACTTATTGAGAGCGGGAAACGGAGCGAATGGAGGGAAAGAGAGGAAACAAGGGAAGAAAGGAAAGACGAAGGTGATGGAAGTGCCGATTGGAACCGTGGTGTGGGAGGAAGAGGAGACAGAAGGAGGAGGAAGAGAAGACGACGATATCGAGGTGACAAAAAAGATGGTGGCGAATTGGGGATCCTCGGAGCCGGTATTCGATGACGACGATGAGGATGAGAACGATAATCTCGAGAAATACGAAAACAATAAAAAAGACGACGATGTGGAAAAAGAGTACATACGAACCGCACATTTACGTCCGCGCGGGTATAAATACGGCATTTGGCGAGTGCTCGCGGATTTATCCAAACACGAGGACGAATTTACGCTCGCGAAAGGAGGCAAGGGCGGTAAAGGAAACGCCAGTTTTCCAGTCGGGAAAACGGCCGGAGAATACGAACCGGGTGAACTGGGAACCGAGAGGAGAGTGGTTTTAGAACTGAAAACAGTCGCAGATGTCGGGTTCATTGGGTTTCCAAATGCGGGGAAATCCACGTTATTGACAGCGCTGACCAACGCGAAACCGAAAATCGCGCCATACGCTTTCACGACATTATCGCCGCAATTCGGCGCGCGTGAGATTGATTTAGATAAAGATATGGAAACGAAAGTGAGCTTGACTTTTGCGGATGTTCCAGGTTTACTTCCAGGCGCGCACAGGAACAGAGGTTTAGGACACGATTTCTTGCGACACGTGGAGAGATGTCGAGTGCACGCCTACGTCGTTGACGCGACCGGGGGCAGAAACAATAGTACTCGCGCGAAGACTGGTAAAAGTAGGGGTAACAGAGGAGAAGAAGAAGAAGAAGAAAATAGTGAAGGATTATTACCTGAAAACAGCAAAGAAACGAATAAGTTGCCGCACGAAGCCTTGGTTGATTTAGTCAACGAGTTGGAAACCTACAAACCGGATATTACGAAAACAACGCCGGCGATTGTCGTGGTGAACAAAATGGACATGTTGTTCGGTGGTAATGATGGTAAAAAAGGTAAAGATACGACAGAAGTGATTGAGGATGAGATCGTCGCGGCGATTACGACAGCAATCGCATCTCTAGGTAAAGATGCGTCTTTGTGGGAAATTGTGTTTGCTTCCGGGAAAACCGGCCAAAACGTAGACGAGGTATTGGAGGCAGCTTCGAGAGCCTGGAAACGAATGAATAGTGCGAGTAGGAATAATAGTGGCGACGACGACAAGGAGGATAACAACGGTAGTAGCGATAGCGTGTGGTCGGAACCAAATCGGTTTTGATTTCATTACTAGAGATGATAAAAAAATGAACTTTTCGCCTAATTCTTTTTCACCTTCGGCGGCTTCGGCTTCATCTTTCTCTTATTCTCACCGCTTTGACTTTTGATTCTAAACTGCCAAATGCTCAAACCACCGACAATAGCTACGGCAACTGCTGACCAAAACCGCACGACCGCTCTTGGCCATTCTGCCGTGAACAAACCGTTTCCGTGTTTCAGAATTACCAAAAATTCCATCGCCATCGCGGCAATCGCCAACCACGCGTTCGCGCCTAATTTAGCCTTCCAAATCCCACGCTCGTCCGTTATGAAAACGTAATACTCTCTGACGGCAATGTTCGCCTCGGCGAACCAAAGTGCTAACCGCAGAGTGTTCAAAATATGCGGTGGAGGTATGCCATAAATGAATTTCAAGAAGAACGCGTTCAGTTCAAAGGATAAGCACATGCCGATGAGGAATGCGCATTGAATGAACCGAGCCGGAGATTTGAACGGCTGCCATTCGTAACGGTACCAGTTGCACCCTTTTTCTGGGAGGATGTAATCTTCGATCGATTTCCGCGCTACCCGAACAAAGTTTGAGGATGGACGTCCTCGGTTTATCATCTTCTTCTTCTTCTTCTTTCTATTACTATCGTTTTCGTGTTTTAGACGTCTCGAAATTAACGACGACGGCGATTTCTTCTTCCCGTCGTCTTCTTCGTCGCATTCGTCCTCCTCGCTACTCTCGCTCTCCTCTCCCGCCGCCGCGTCTACGACCCCATCACCTTCACTACTTCCTCTACTGCTACTGTCGCTATGAACATCTCTACCAGTCGTCTTTGAGAAATATTTCGTCGCTTGCATCCCGACCCATATCCCTCCGAGGTTACACACCAGCACGTCCAACACCCAAGAATCCCACCAACACTCGTTAAAGTTCTTTAACCAGTGCATAAACGTCACCTCCATCACCTCGAACAAAATCGAATACGCCCACAACAAATGCCAATCGCGAATGGCTAACGCTTTCCCGAACCACCCGAGCACGTGCGCCACAAAAAACTCATCTAGCACGGTGTTTTTCACGTTTTGAAACAAAAACGGTTGTTCGGGAGTCATCACCCGACAATCCGTCGCGTACGTGCGCTCTTCGTACGGATCCTCGTCGGCGTCCGTCGCTAAGTCGGCGTCGAGAAATACAAACACATTTTCTGTTGTTTCCGAACGAAAGAAGGAGAAAAAACGTTAGGTCTACACGGAAGAAGAACAAACTCGATTTTATCTCCGCGTGTGTGTGTCGTCGCGCGCGTGAACGACCACCATAAACGACTACCGCGTACCTCTCGCCGTCTCTCTGGTGTCTTGAAACACCAGAAACACTAAAAAGAGCATGTACATCACGAATCCCCCGTGTGCGACTCTCCACACGCCCGGGTGTGGTCGTTTCATGTGCGTGTCTTGTCCTTGCAGGTAGCTGTATACTAAGTACGAGAGCGACGCGAAGAGGAGTCCTTTTTTGGTCGGGTTTGATGAAGTGACACCCTTGTGCGCGGTCGTCAAAAAGCGCCATCCGATGATTGGACACCGTTGACCGAATTCGAGCGCTTCGTGCGCTAAAAGGACGACGAAAACGAGGAGAAGCGAGAGCGAATTTCGTGGTGGTTTTGCTGCGAAACCCACCACGGGAAGGTCGTGGCGTGACGTCGAGGAGGACATTAGTATCGGGCAAGAAGCGGTTTTCTTCCCGCTTCAACACACTACTATAATGCGTCGAGATGAATGCGGATTTTTTCCTCACAATTTTCCCCTTTAAAAAAAAGTGTTTTTGGAATCCAATTCGCTTTACGTATCGCGCATATATCGTATCAAAGAGACAGAAGAGAGAGAGAGAGAGAGAGAGAGAACACGCGAAGGCGACGACGACGACACATGCACCACGACACCGCGACCGCGCTCGCCACCGTCCTCTCGCTCGGGACGATTTCCATCTCCCTCGCCGTGTATTCCTCCTCCTCCGCATCATCATCATCCGGGAATACGACGAATGGAGGCGCTTCCGTCTTCGCCAAAGGGATGCTCGTGGGCTCCGCGTCGACGCTCGCGGTGCTCGCGTCGAGCGCGTACGTCGCGTTCAAAAGAATCTTTTCGGAAGAAAAAACATTGTTGAACTCGAATACTACAAAGCTTAAAGAAGGCGGGAAAGGAGGAGGCCCCCTTCCTGATGAGGGCGAATTTGGGGAAAAGGAGAGCTTGATTGGCATGCGCGTGAAAGCGCATGAGATGCGGGGATGGCTGATTTTCTGCACTGGATCGAAGGCGAGTCGAACGAAAGGACAGTACACGACGAAAGCAAAAGGGATGGAACGGTATTACGCGACGTTAGACGTGAAAACGGCACGGATGAAACTGGAAGTGGACAGAGGGAGAGGCGGCGGAGGAGGAGGCGACAAAGGGGCGAAGACGACGACGGGCGCGAACGCGTCGACGTCGGAGGCGGACGTCAACTCGGGGAAAGAAGAGAAGTTTATCGATTTAAAGCAGTGCGACGTGTATTTGGTGGAATATCCGGAAGGGAATAAGAAAGAACTGATGTGGAATCATAAGAGGGCAATTCTGATCGCGAGGAGGAGCGATTCGGAAGGTTCTTCTTCTACGACGACTTCTTCCCTGTACGACGGTGAGAAGGTTGTTTGGTTATACGCATTAAGCGGGCCGAGTAAAGAGGCATGGTTTTACGCGCTGTGGAGAGCGATGGATATGGACTCGATGAGGAGAGGTATACCAACGACGAATAGTACTAATAAACAAAAGTTCCCGGAAGATACAAAATCGAGAATCGCGCAGTATTTGCTCGAAAACGCTCGATTCAGCAGAAGTAGTAGTAATAGCAGCGAACAACAACAAGAAGAGAAAAAGGATGAGAAAAACGAATCAAAACAACAACGACAAGAACAAGAAAAGCAGGACGCGTTTTTTGGACACATTTTCGACGACAAACGGTGCGGGCAAACCGTCGATATCATTTCCTCCCGCATCTTTTTTGATTTGGTGCGCTCGATCGATTTTAGGAACGTTCTCTCAAATATGCTGGAAAAGAAATTGAATGAACTTCCCGGTTTACCGAAATACGTGGGGAAATTCGACGTGGAGAAGCTTGCACTAGGAGAGGCGACGCCGAAGTGTAATATGTTACGACCGCTGGACGGGAACGAGGGTTCAAACGCCCCTTGGGACGGCGGATCTTTACCGGGTCGAGGTGTATGCGCCGCGGTGGAAGCGGATTTGAGTTACGTCGGGTTGATTGAAGTGACTATTCGAACGAGAGTAGATTTAGCGCAGTACGCGAAAGAGATTGGGAATTTGTTGGAAGGAGGTGGGGATCCATCGTCATCGGCGGCGGTGGAGGAGGGAAACTACGAGGACGGGAAAAAGGACGACACCAGCAAAAGCGGCTCGAGAACACCGACGCCACCGCTCTCGCCTACCAACTCTGGCAGACTCAAACATAAAACGAAAGAAGAGGTCACTCAAAACGTGCTCAAAGAAATGAAAAAGGTTGTCGAAAACGTCAACGACCGTGTCTTGCAAAAGTTCCCACTGAAAATGACTTTGAGAGTTTCCAGCTGTTCCGGCACGTTTCGATTTTGGATCCCGCCGCCACCGAACGAACGCTTGTGGTGGGGGTTAAAAGGTCGCCCAAGAGTCGATATCTTTTGCGAACCGGCAATTGGAGAGAACAGAATTGCTCACGAGTATATCGCGAAGAAAGTTTCGCATTTGTTGTCCAGCAAGTTAGTTTCGGACATTTGCGATGAGTTGGTGTTGCCGAACTGCGCGAGTGACCCCATGAAAGAATTGATACGGTTCGAACACTTCGTGCCAGAGATTTCGTTAGACGACGCGATACAGTTGTTCGAAGGGAATACTTTGACGACAAATTTACGAAAAGACGACCTCTCGGCGTCGAAGGACGTCTCTCCGACGCATTTACGAGGCGAAAAGAAAGGAGACGAACACATCGCGCTTTCAAAATCGGACTCGGAAAACGCGTTCAGCGCGCAACTGTTACCAGACGCGCCAAAAGAACAACAAGAGAAACGACAATTGCATAAAAGCATTTCCTTGAAGCGCGAAAATAGCGCGAAGAAACGAGAAGAAAAAAATGTCGTGGACGCCACGGCGGAATGGGTACTCTCAGACTCGCACTTCGATTCTCCGCCTTCCTCGACGATGAAAGCGCCGTCATCTTCGCAACCGCTTTCCCCAAAATCACCCACAGGCACGACCATGGTTGGTTTCGGCAACAAACGAGAAGACGTTCTTCGAGCAAAAGGCGGCGGTTCCCCCACGACGACCAATCCGGGAAAAAATCATCAAACCAACCTCTTGGCGTCTCTCTCGCGTTCGATCAAACAAAAAGCGGACCAAAATATAAGCAAAATGAAATCGGATTGGCAAGAAGTACAAAAAGCACTCCAAAACAACGACGTGGAAGGTGCGGTGCACAATATTAAACAAATTGCTTTCAAAAGAGCGAAAGAAACGACGTCCGGCGGAGGAAGTGCGAACACCGACGGCCCGTAGCGACAAAACAGATCCGCGCTAAAAGGCAGTAGAGAGAGAGAGACGGAAAGAGAGAACGCGACGCGAGTACCAGAATGTAATAACAATAATAACAATAAATGCTGCAGTTAAAGTTCTTTCGTGCAGTTTAGCTGTTCGACGCGCGCGTATTCAACCGGCGGCGGTCGAGGACGTGTCGCGTGCTTCTCTTTCTCGTGGTACTTGTGTGTTCTTTTTTATCCAAAACTCCAATTTGAAAATTTTGAATTTTTCCCCAAAATCCATTTAACTCCATTTTACACACTCACGACGGACCCAGCAGGCAAAATCGACGCCGACTTCTTGGGTTGTCTTCCTCTTCCTCCTCATCCTCGACGATCGTCCTCGGCGTGTCCGTGTTGCGCGAACACCACGAACGCGTTTCGATCCTTCGCCGAATCTTTAGCGCGCGCGATCGAGGAGAAAAAGCGAGATAAAAATCGGATTTCAAAAAACGCTCTGAAAACGACGACGACGACGACGACATCGATGGTCGCCCTTTCGGATGCTGAGAAACGCGAGGAGAGCCTCCTGCTGGAGGACGAAGCGTCGTGCGTTCAGAGATGGCTCTCCTTCGAACACGGGAAAAGAGACGAACTATTACGCCGAGAGATCGAACTGTATCGGAAGCTGATTCAACGAGAACTCTCCGAAGAAGGAGGCTCGAAAAATGGTCCAAAAGCGACGACGACGACGACGACGGCGACGGCGTTTTTGCAGTTACAGTTGGATGGGCGTCCGGACGCCGGCGGCGATGCGGATGGGACGGTCGCGCATACCGGTGGCGAAGGCGGCGAGGAGGAAGCTGCGACGACCGCGACGACGGATGACGAAGCGGAGACGTACGACGTGGATATGATCGATCCTAAAGAGTGGATGGTCCCGCCGCAGTGCATCCCGGTGCACGCGAACGTGACTACGTTCGACTGGAAACCGATGTACGAACATACGAAATTTGACGTCATCATGATGGATCCTCCTTGGCAGTTAGCTACCGCGAATCCAACCAGAGGCGTATCGTTGGGATATTCACAACTTACTGACGCGGACATCGCGAACCTTCCGATTCCAGAGTTGCAAGAAAACGGCTTCTTGTTCGTTTGGGTGATCAACGCGAAATACCAGTGGTGTTTGAACCAATTCAAAAAATGGGGCTACGAGTTTGTGGATGAAATCGCGTGGGTGAAGGTGACCAACTCGCGGAGATTGGCAAAGTCGCACGGGTTTTACTTGCAACACGCGAAGGAAGTGTGTTTGGTGGCGAGGCGAGGGAAAGATCCTCCAGGGACGACTTTGAACGGCAAAACGGCGTCGGACGTGATCTTCGCCGCCAGAAGAGGCCAATCGCAAAAACCGACGGAGATTTACGAGTTAATCGAACAGTTAGTCCCGAACGGGAAGTACTTGGAGATTTTCGCGAGGAAGAATAACTTGAGAGATTATTGGGTGAGCGTAGGGAACGAGGTAACTGGGACTGGGTTGCCTCCAGAGGACGTAAAGGCCTTCGCAGAGGTTGGTGCAGTCCCGGCTGCCAAATATGGCGCGGCGGCGCAAAAATAAAACTTTATTACATGTAATGTTGATACAATCGTGATTATTATTGCTTTCCTTCAAGAAATATCCAACACTATTACTAACTACGATTATTACTACTGCTACTGCTACTGCTACTAATATTTTCTACCGAGAAATGTCTCCTCCAATTCGTCGCAAAATGAAACGTCAAACGCGTACCATTCTCTCCACGCTTTGCACACGCGCAAAACTCTCGTCATAAATGGCGGCTTCGCAATGACGCCGCAGAGTTTCAAACTTTCACCTAATATTTTAAAAACGTCTGGTAAAGCGCGTTTGATGACCATTCTGTAACTACTGGCGTGTTTTACCGGCGCCGAGGCGTTGTGGAGGACGTCGGAGAAGGCGTATAGTACAGAGACTTGCGCTTCGAGTTTTTGCGACGCCTTTTGCGCGACCATTTCTTCCTTTAGTTTCGCGATGACTTCTTCCGCGCAAGTCGCGTGATCGATGGCGAACGTCGTCACTTCACCCACGCGTTCTCTTTCGAGCGTTAAAAGTGATACGAGTTCTTCGAATCGTTTTTTGTCAGTCTCGGAGAGTTTATTATGCGTTTCTCCTCGATCCAAGGCGTAATCCACAAGAGGAGCACCAATACCGGCACCATTGGATGTCGGCCACTGCATCGTCGTGTCATTCGCGCCGATGTGACCATGATCACATGGATCTTTTGGTGCTATCGCGATCCCTCCAACAGGCGGTACCCAAACCTTCCCGTTTGGAGCAAACATCCGAAAGGGGTCCGTTCGAAACGTCGTCAACGAATCGCCGTTGGCTAACGAAAATACTCGCCACAGATAATACACCGTCTCTTCGTTCTCCTCGATGGTATCGAACAAAAACGCAAAATTTGGATCTTCCTTTTTCTTCGCTTTTATTCTGTGCTCTAAGCCTTTCCCATCTTCGGCGACGAAAGTCGCGGTGACGTCGATGCGTTTCATTTGCGCGTAATCTTTCGGGAAACGGACTTTAACGATGCCTTCTTCTCGTTCATTCGTGTAATTAGTACCCGACAGATCATTCAAAACAGGCACTCGTGCGGTCAAATGTACTTTTACCTCCCCTCGCGTGTGAATGTTCTCGTCCAAATACAGCATCCTTCGCGACTCGTCGTCGTCGTCGTCTTCAAGATCATCGCCATCGTTTACCTTCCTTTCCGCCGGCATCGGCGGCCACACCTTCTCCATAACAACCACCGCTTCACACAACCTCGCTTCCAACTGCACTCCATAAAACATAAACTGTCCACTATTCATCTTTTCGATCGCATTTCCCGCGCTCGATTTTGCGACAAACGCGACAAACGCTATCGCCGAGGCCCCGTTATTGTACCCGCTCTTTTTTATCGAGAGCGACGCAATCGGTCCAAACACGGCGAATGATTCCAGCACTTTCTTTTCGAACAGTTGCTGATGTCCCCTTTCCTTTGGAAACAAAGACTCGAAATCGTCTCGCGATGGCAGGTTTTTCACGATCACGTTCGTCGACAGACGAAGGGTCGTCCCCTTTTCGTGTTCGGCGTCTTCGTCTTTTTCCTCTTTTTTTTCTTCTTCTTCTTCTTTTTCTTCTTCTTGGGGAGAAACATCGCCTAATTTTCGTCTTTGTTTCCAAAGAACGTTCGCTCCGTCGTCTCCCGCGCCACGGTTCGTACCCTCGGCGTCGGCGGTGGTTTTGACATCTCTCCGCTCCGTCGTTTTTTTCGCGTCTTTCGGCACGAACGAGGGCATGTACCGCGTGCGCACTCTTTTGTCTCCAATTAATTTTGGTACGGGATATGCGTCGTCTGAGTCGTCTGCATCGTCTCGCGTGTCGTTCTTCTCGTGCTCGTCCGAATCGTCGTCAACGTCAAACGCCGCCAACGTTTTCATCCTCTTCTTTCCCTGCTTTGACGGCATGATGTTAGCACGCCGCGCCTACCCCTTTCTCTCTCGAGTGTCTTTCCGCGCGCACAATATGTGGCACATTCTCTGTTGCTTTGAACATATTTAAAAGAAGGACGAAAAATGGTCGAGCGAGCGCTTTGACGACGACGACGGTGATTCTAGCAAGCGATGACATTACAACACGCGCCGCGCGGCTCTTTCTTCTATCTTCACTTCTTACTCTTCCGCTTTCGTCGTCGTCGGTCTTTGCCTTGGCTGCTACTGCTACTGCTACTGCCGCTACTGCTACTGCCGCTACTACTACTATCGCTCGAAGACGAGGACGACGAGTCCGAGTCAGATGATGATGATGATGATGACGATGAGGAAGACGAGGACGAAGCGTTCGCTCTCCTCTCTCTCTCCTTCTCTTGCTCCTTTTTCAAATGTTCCCGCATGCGGTCGGTCAATCCGCCTAATCCAATGCTCGTGAAAAAGTTGATGGAAAATCGCACGTTTTTTAAGGGCGCTTTCGGCATGACGCCTGTGAAATACTCCTGCATGTCTTCCTCAGACATCTTCTCGTTTAATTTTTTTAACCCCAACTGTTCGCTCAACTCTTGAAATAAGATTTTGATGAAAATTCTCGAGGCTGACGTCGTCGTATCTTCCGAGAGTTGGATGTACGCCAAACACGTCCACGACATGGCGTCGGTGGCCAACAAATGCGCGAAAAATTTAGCCACGTTTCGCAATTTGTTTGTTTCTAATCGATGGATGGTGCTGAATTGCTTCATGAAGACGTCGTCGAATAGACTGGCGTACTCTTTGGAAATGAAACAGAATCGTTGCGCTAATAAGCCGTAGTATCGGACAAACGTTCGCTCTTGCGAGCAACATTCTACGAGCATGGTCGCGACTTCAATTTCTTGCCCCGGTTGCAGTTGAATTTGCATCAATTTGTGACCAGCTTCTTCAAAGTCTAAGGAAGACATTATGGTGAGATAAATCGTGCGGCGAAGGTTAACAAGGTTGGTTTCCGTGGCGTCGGTGATGTTTTGGGTTGTCGTCGGCGCAGCGGCTGCCGGTTCGTCATCCGAGCTGTGATCGCTACCACTTTCGTCGTCGTCGTCGTCGTCGTCGTCGGAATCTGATTCATCGGATGAAGAGCTCTCCTCACCTAAAATCTCTTTCTTGACTTCCGAATATTTCTTCTCGTTTTCTTCGTAGTTCGGGTCAAACTTGAACACGTCCAAACTCGCGTTCGCTTCTAGTTCGTCATCTAGCGAGATTTCGTGTACGATTTGATCGTCCTCATCCACTAAATCGAGCTCTTCTGGGACTCCTTTTTTACCTTCAAATCCACTCTTACGAAAGGCAAACAATCCTTCAATCATGAATTGTGTCCGTTTATCGATTTCACCTTCGTGTAAAATGCCTCTGAACCGTTCGAAAATACCGTGCGAGCCTTGCGGCGATAAATCCTGCAACGCGTACCCGCACTCTTTGATGAACTCGATGGCGACTTCAACCGAGTCATCCGTCGGTTGGGTGAGAAGTAAAGTGCATAACTCAAGTGCGAGGAGCTCGTGCACAACCTGATGTTAGGAAAACAGAGAGACGGATTTGTGAATATTGAAAAAGGTACATCTTCGTTTAAAAAAAAAAGAGGAGAGAGCATACGCGCGCGTACACGCGCACACATTTCTTGAACACACAAAAGGCATCAGGGTTAAAAAGCTCGTTTGATTCTCTACTCGTCACGGAAGTTGGAACTACCAGCCTCGGAGTTGGATTTTGTGTATGATCTTATTCATCGTTTGCCCTTCTATGCTATTCAACGATGCGTGCGCGCAGGGCGTATGTATGGAAGAACCTCGAGAAGAGAAGAGAAAAGAAAAGAAAGAGCGACATACCTGTTGATTCACCAAACTCGCCAAAAACTTCGTTGCCGCCACGCACACGCTCTTATCATTCCTCCTGAATGCTCTCCGAAACTGCAACACCACTCTCTTCACGACCAACTCGCCAAGTTCTGGAAACTTTGTATTCGTCACGGCGACCAGCGCGGCGAAGACCGGACTAAACTGCGGCGACGCCATTTGCGATTTCATGACCGATCTGGCAAACAAACCTTTACCTCTCACTAAATTTTCGCTAAACAGTTCCGGCACGATGTTTTTCACGTTCGACGCGTTGATTTTGTTCACCAATCCGTTGATGGATTTTTTGAGCGCTTCCCACGTGATTCTTTGGTACTCTGGACTCGATGCGTCCCGAACGTTGTCCCGCATCATTTGCGCGAGTTTAAACGGAGGCACGTACGCGCCACCCGAGCGACCGTTGGTGGTGTTCGCAGACTTCTCTTCTCTCCCACTTTTCTTCGTCGTCTCGTTTTCCTCCTCCTCCTTTTTTGCCACGATGATTTCGCCCTCTTCATCCAAAGTCTCTCGTCGCCTTCGTTTCGATCGCAAAACGTTCTCTTCTTCAGAGTCGGCGGCGTCATCGTGGTCGTCGTCGTCGTCCTCGCGTCTTCTTCTGTCCGGAGACGACGACGTAAACGACTTTCTTCTTCGGCGAGGAGGTGGAGGAGAGGGCGATCGTCGTCGTCCTCCTCGCGTTGTTGGTTTCATCAAAAGCGTCGAAGAGGAGGAGTAAGTGTGTGCGCGCGTGTTTTCTCTTCGATATTGTGTGAAAATTTGACTTCAAATGGGGCCCGAATTGAACGAAAAAATGCCGCATTTTTTATATCTAAAGAAAGAAACGGAGCATCGTGATGCACTACCACCATCATCATCGCGTCTGGCATCGAACAACAACGCTCGAGTGCAGTCGAAGCGCGTCGCGGCAAGAATACTACCACCAACGTCGGGTTTTCGTCGGCTCGAGGACGAAACGACGCTTTTTTTTGCGTTCTCCTCTTCTCATCGGATGTTCACATTCTTCAACGACATCGAGCGACTTCAATCCTGCGACATCCATTTTCAACGACATATACCGCGACGACGAGACGTTTTCGAAGGACGCGAGTCGACGCGTCGCGAAACGCGAAGCGGAAATGAAACCAGAAACGTATAAGCATCCAGACGATTCGTTTTATGGCGAAATAGACGCGGATTCGATGCTTGAATTGATCGATTTAGGAACAGAAGGGACATTCATGGGGGAAGGGTTGAGATACGTGGACTTGGGGTGCGGCGTCGGGAAGCAAGTGGCGGTACGTTGGACTCTTTATTTTTGTGTCGCGTGTACCACGCGGCGGCGTTTCTGTTGTTGACGGTTTTCGCGATCGCGTTTGTGATTTTTTCTGTTCTTTTGTTCTCGTGTACTCACAAAAGTTCTTCCTTCTGCGGTATTATAGACGGCGGCGTTGTCGGGGAAGTTCGTCAAAGCCGACGGCGTGGAGATATGTCCAGATTTAGCCGCGAAAGCTATAGAAGGCGTCGAGAAGTTACGAAAAAAAATGGAGAAATACAGCGATACTTGCAACGCGTGTGAAATATCCATTTCTCAGGGCGACATATTCGACCAAGATCTCTCTCAATTCGATTTCATCTTTTTCCACGCGACGACGTTCACCGACGGCACGTTGGAGATGGTGAAAGCGAAACTGTCGAGGGAGATGAAAGTTGGCGCGCGACTGGCGATTGTGAGTAAACGGTGCGACGATATCGATAATTTTGAACCTCTGAATACGGTTCCAGGCGGAATTGGATGGAAACCTATATCACAAGTAGACGAAAAATGGCAACTCGACTGTTATCTGTACCAGAAGACGGAAGAGATTGATTGAGATCTCAATATATATTACTCTAGCTACTACTACTGCTGCTGCTGCTACTACTACTACTACTAATACTAATACTGCTACTGCTACTACTACTACTACCACCACCACCACTACTCGAAGACGATTTCTTCCTGCTTTTCTTCTTCCGGTGTTTGCTCTTTTTTTCTTTCTTCTTTCTCTTGCGCTTCTTTTTCTCTTTGCGGTGTTTCTCTTTTTCTTTCCGCACCATCTCGGCTTCAATTTCCGCCTCTAAAAATTCCGTCATTTCCTTGTCCTCTTCGAGTGCATTCTTTTGAGCACCGCTTGCGTTACCGGTATTGATACTTTTGTTTGTAAACTCGATGCGATCCTTATTCTTCTCTCTTTGCTCCAACCTCGCTCTATCCGCAGGTAACACGCCACTTCCGCCTCCCGACGAAACTCTCGTCATCGCCGAAATTTTCTTCTTGTTCGCCGGCATCGCCGCGACGACGACGACTGATGATGTTTGTTTTGCTTTCCTTCGTAACTCCAGCAATTCCTCCTCGACTTTCTCCAAGTACTTCTTCGCGTCCTCGTTCCCTTCTTCCAACTCCAACGCCAACTTAAAATCCCTCCTCGCTTCTTCCAAACACTCCACCCGTCTCGACACCGTCATCTTCTCTGAGTCCGTATTTTTGGCTAAAACCGCACCTCTCGCGACGTGCGCGTCCACGTGTTTCGGGTCTAGCTCGATCGCTCGGTCGAACGCTTTCAACGCAATCATAAAGCGGCCTCTCTTCGCTTCCTTCACGCCCGATTTTGTCGCCTCGCGCGCCCACCCCCATTTGACGTTACCTCGTATTTCACTCAACGTTAACGCCGTTGTGCTGCTTTGTTGTTCACCACTGCCGCTGGTCTTCTTCGCGGGGTCCTTATTTCTTCTCAAAATCCGTTTTCTATCCCTCAGAACTACGGGTAACCCAAAGTGTCTCAGACATTCTTTCGTCGCGTGCGCGGCGTTGAATTCCAAATTCCACTTCTCCAAAGCACAGAGAAATGGAATCTGATTTTTTGCCTCCTTCAACCTTTCCTCTTCTTCTTCTTCTTCTTCTTCTTCTCCAAACGAGACGTTTTTGGGCCGTCGTTTTTGTTGCGCCGTCGTCGGGCGGCTTCCCGCGGGTGGCGACGAGGAAGTCGTTGTTGTTCGTGAAGGGTTTCTGGACTCGTCGCTGTCGTCGTCGCGCGGTGTCCACACGTCTATTCGCCAAGGGGGGCGTTTTGGAGGATTCATCATGTGTTTTTAGGTGATTTTTCTCTTCTGAATTGGAAATGACTCGCCCGGAGCAAAGTCGACGTCGTCGGTCCAAAAGAGAGGATATGGTCTCTAGGCCGAGATGCGTTTTGTGTTGCTTTCTCTCGTTGGTCAAACCGCTTTTTGTCGGCGCTCTTCGTCTATCAAAAGTCGCTTCGCCCGTCGCGCTTTTGTCGACACTATGAGAGGAAAGAAGAAAGTCATGTAAAAGGGAAGAAAGGTAGTGTTTAAGGTGTCATAGAGATCCATCTTTACAAACGAATACACCGAAAGGGAGCGGAACGACGCCGCTCGCGAAAAGTGAAGCGCTCACTCTTCGCCCATCTCTTCTTCGGCCGCGGTTTGTTCTTCCTCTCGCTCCTCTTCTTCTCTTTCTTTTTCCGCCGCCGCCTCCGCCTCCGCCGCTTCTTCTTCTTGTTCTTCTTTGGCTTCTTCGGCTTCCGCCTCCGCCTCGGCTTCCGCTTCTTCCTCTTGCTCTTCGGCGACTTCCTCCTTGACTTCTTCCACGGCCTCGCGCATTTCTTGCCTTTGCTCGCGTCTTTCTCTTCGCTCTTCCCTCGCTTCCGCTCTTTCTTCTCTCGCTTCCTCCGCGATTTCTCGCTCTTCCTCCTTCTCCTCTGCGATTTCTCGCTGGACGTCCTCCTCCGTCTCTTCCTCCGCCGAAACCTCCAAAGTTTCGGACGACGACGACGCAGAGTCGCCCTCGCCGACGCCGGTCTCGTAATCGTCCGCCAACAACTGTCTCGGCGTCCCCCTCTCTTTACCATCACCGTTCGGAGGGTACACGACGCGATCGAATCGCGCGCCGCCGATCCTGTGTGGTCTGCTGGGTCGCGCGTCGTCCAAGAGACGCCTTCCCAATTTAGAGTGAGAGGGCACGTCAGAAAAGCCTCCTCCTCCTCCTAAAAAAGTCGGCTCTGTCGCTCCTCCTCCTCCTCCTCTGTTCGCAGCACCTTTAAGCGTTGCCAGCGACCCGAGCGCGACGAGACCGGCGACGACTTGACGACGACGACAAAAGGGTGTGTCCTGATGATGATTCGACATCTCTCTCTCGAATCTTCTTCTTTTTTTCCAATCGATTTTGAGAATCTCTCTCTCTGTTTTATTCGCGTCAAAGTCGTCAAAGGGTTTCACACTTTTGCGCAGCGCGTAAAAAAGTATCCCCGCTCTTGAGGCAGCAGTCGGTAGTACTCGTCGTCGTGGGGACGATGATGCGTGGTGCCTCTCTCCCTCGTTTTGTGCTGCTGCGCTCTTTTCGTCTCGATGAGAGACCACACAAATAAAAAAGCACACGATAACTCCTCAGGATAAACCTTTTTGTGTCTCTTTTATGTTTAGGGTCTCGTTATAAAAATATTTAGGGTATCAAAACACACACTACACACTCAAAACGCCTCCCCTTTTCGAAGAAGACTTTGAACTCCTTTGACGCCGCCTCTTTGTTTTCAGTGCTGCTCTCTCTCTACGAAGCGAAACGAGATATAATAATAATAACACAGAAGACAACAAAGCAAGAAGCTTTGTCTCGAAGCTTTATTATTATTAGCCGTGGTGCTTTCGGAAGAAGAAGAAGAAGAAGAAGAACTTTGTGTGTGTGTGTGTGCGGGTTTGACAGAAGACATTATTATTGTTTGAGCGAAGAATCAAATCGCATTTTGGACGCCACCACAGAGTAGTAAAAATCGCAATCATCATCGTAATGGGCGTCAAACGAGGAGACGAGAATGAGTCCGTGGGCGCGGCGGAGCGCGCGGCGCGATTCCGGCAGTACGAATACAAAGCGAACGCGTCTTTGGTGCTGCAAGCGGACAAAACGGAACGACGCGCGCACGAACCGTCCGGAATGCCGGAAAGTTTGTGGGGCAGAATCGACGCGAAAGCGTTCGGCGATCGCGCGAGACACCGCGACGACGACGACGGCCGGAAGAAGAAGAAGACGACGACGAACGAAAACGACGACGCAAAATCGTCGAAGAAAGGAAAGAAGAAAAAAAAGAACCACCTCAAAGCGATGGACGCGGAGACGGGTGATGATGCTCTAGAGGCATTCGGGGGGACATTCGGGAAAAAGAGAAAGAGAGGACCCGAGATGAAGAAAAAGGACGTGCTTTCGGCGGAGATGAACTTTAACGTCGGGTATAAACCGAAAACGAGAGAGACGAAAGCGGCGTACGAAGTGCTTCTGAAATCCATGACGGAACAGTTTGGCGAGCAACCGTCGGACGTGTTGAGAGGCGCGGCGGAGGAAGTGCTGGAAACTTTGAAGGACGATTCCATGAACGAGAGAAAACGAAAGGAAGAGGTGGAGAGTTTAGTCGGGGAATTATCGGAGGAGAAGTTTGCCAAGTTAGTCGCGGTAGGGAAAATGATCACAGATTTTACGCCCGCCGGGGAGGAGGCGAATCCAGATGAAAACGGAGAAAACGAAGAAATGGACGACGACGTCGGCGTCGCGGTGGAGTTTGAAGAGAGCGACGAGGACGATTCAGACGATTCAGACGACGAAGATGGTCGGAACAGAGCGGAGTTGAGAGAGTTGAGATCAGAGTCAGAAGACGATTCGGAGGACGACGGGGACGACACCAAAGAAGAGGAGGGAGATTCAGACGACTCCGATGATAACGACGGCGAACAGGAGAAAAAACGACGCAATAAAGAGCACGTCATAATTCGTCCGTCGGAAATTGACGCGTATTATTTGCAGCGTTTAATTTCCAACGCTTTTTCTGTTTCTTCAACCGCAGCAACAACCGAAGAAGAAAAAGAAAACGACCAGACGAAAATGTCCGAAATCGCCGAGAAGGCTTTGCAAGCGTTGGAAGCGCCAGATGACCGATCGCGCGAAAATGAACTCGTTCGACTTCTCGAGTACGACAAATTCGATTTGGTCAGAACGTTGATGCAAAACAGAGACGTCATCTTGTGGTGCACGAAACTCGCGAGAGCGCAATCAGAAACCGAGAAGCAAGATATCGAAAATTTAATGAGCAACGATTCCAAAGGCGCTTTCATCTTGACCGAAATGAAAGCGACCAGAGCGTCCGCGCGAGAGCGACAAGAAAACGTGGAAAACAAAATCCGCGAAGAGGCGAAAAAGTTACGATTAGACGCTCAAAAGAGAAGAGAAAAAGAGCTCGGCGCGAGCACGCATCGAATAGTATTAGAACTGGATGCGCTGGCGTTTCATCAAGGCAGTCGCTTGATGGCCAACGCGAAGTGCGAACTCCCAGAAGGCTCGTTTCGAACTCAAAAGAAAGGGTACGAAGAAGTGCACGTTCCGGCGATGAAAGCGCCACCATTTGCGGAAAATGAAAAACTACGACCGATCGAGGAAATCCCCGAGTGGGCGAGGCCGGCGTTTAAAGGCATGAAGAGTTTGAACAGAGTCCAATCGAGGGTATACGAGACGGCCTTGTTATCGCCAGAGAATATGCTACTTTGCGCGCCAACTGGTGCCGGTAAAACGAACGTTGCCGTGCTCACCATATGCCACGAAATTGGAAAACATCGCGATCCCGACACAGGCGAGATTGATTTGACCAAGTTTAAAATAGTTTACGTCGCTCCGATGAAAGCCTTAGTCGCGGAAGTGGTGGGTAACTTGAGCGAACGTTTGAAAGATTTCGGCGTGAACGTTCGCGAATTGACCGGGGACGTTTCGATGTCCAAGGCTGAAATCGAAGACACGCAAATTATCGTTAGTACTCCAGAAAAGTGGGACATTATCACGCGAAAGTCTGGCGACCGCGCATACACGCAATCTGTTTCTTTGTTGATTGTTGACGAGGTGCACTTGCTACACGACGGTCGCGGGCCAGTCTTGGAATCCATCATTGCGCGTACGATTCGACAAGTCGAAGAGACTCGAAAACACGTTCGATTCGTCGGCTTATCTGCCACGTTACCCAACTACGACGACGTCGCCGCTTTCGCTCGAGTAGACCACGGGAAAGGGTTATTCGTCTTTGATAACTCCTACCGACCGTGCCCGTTGCAATCGCAATTCATCGGTATTACGGTGAAGAAACCGTTGCAACGGTTTCAGCTGATGAACGAAGTGTGCTACGAAAAAGTCGACGAACAAGCCGGTCAAACGCAAGTGATGGTGTTTGTACACTCGAGGAAAGAAACATACAAAACAGCGAAAGCGTTGCGCGACATGGCTATTGAAAATGAAACAATCGGGAAGTACGTCGGTAGCGATACCGCGACGGCAGAAATTTTGAGACAAGAATCCGAAAACGTCAAATCGAACGAGTTGAAAGAGTTGTTGAGATACGGCTTTGCCATTCATCACGCTGGAATGGTTCGAGCCGATAGAACGTTAGTCGAAGAGCTGTTTGCTGATGGGCACATTCAAGTGCTCGTTTCTACGGCAACATTAGCGTGGGGCGTGAACTTACCTGCGCACACGGTCATCATCAAAGGCACGCAGGTGTACAACCCTGAAAAAGGTGGGTGGGACGAACTGTCTTTCCAAGACGTCATGCAAATGATGGGCAGAGCCGGTCGTCCTCAATTCGATACATTCGGAGAAGGGATCATCATTACCCAACACACGGAACTGCAATACTATCTATCTTTATTTAATCAACAATTACCGATTGAAAGTCAATTCGTGTCCAAGCTTGCGGATTCGCTCAACGCGGAGATTGTTTTAGGTTCCATAGCATCCGTAGATGACGCGGTCAAATGGCTCGGGTATACCTATTTGTTCGTGAGAATGTTGAGAAATCCAGTTTTGTACGGCGTGCCGCGATCGGCTGTGGATGACGATCCGACTTTATCCAGTCGAAGAGCGGATTTAGTACACTCGGCGGCGTTGTCGTTGGACAAAGCCGGGTTAATTCGATACGATAAAAGAGGTGGCGGTTTACAAGCCACGGATTTAGGTAGAATTGCTAGTCAATATTACGTGTCTCATGGGACGGTAAAAGCGTTCCACGAACACTTGAAGCCACAAATGGGTGACATTGAGTTGTGTCGTTTGTTCTCGTTAGCGGAGGAGTTCAAATTCGTCACCGTGCGTCAAGAAGAAAAAATCGAACTCGCGACGTTGGCCGAGCGCGTGCCAATCCCGGTGAAAGAGAGTATAGAAGAACCGACGGCGAAAATAAACATCTTGCTCCAAGCGTACATTTCAAACATGAGTTTGGAAGGCTTCTCGTTATCGGCCGATATGGTGTACATCACCCAATCCGCGGGCCGGTTGTTGCGATGCATCTTTGAAATCGTTTTGAAACGAGGGTGGGCACAACTGTGCGAAAAATCGCTCAACTTGTGTAAAATGGCCGGGAAGAAAATCTGGTCCTCGCAGACTCCCCTGAGGCAATTTAAAGCTATTCCAAATGACATTTTGATGAAAATTGAACGCAAAGACGTCAGTTGGGAACAGTACTTTGAATTGACGTCGCAGGAAATTGGTGAGTTGATTCGATTTCCGAAGATGGGCAAAGCGATACACAAGTTCGTCCACCAGTTTCCTCGAATGGATATTCAAGCGCACGTGCAACCAATCACGCGATCGACGTTAAAAGTGGATGTTATTTTAACGCCAGATTTCGTTTGGGATCAACGCTTTCACTCGTTCGTGCAAGGTTTTTGGATAATGATCGAAGACAACGACGGTGAGAAGATTTTGCACTCGGAATATTTCACGCTGAAGTACCAAAACAAAGACGAGGAACATTCGGTGAGTTTCACGGTGCCGCTGTTAGATCCGATTCCGCCGCAGTATTTTATTCGAGTCACATCGGACGCTTGGTTAGGTGGGGATACCGTTATTCCGGTGTCGTTCAAGCACTTGTTGTTGCCGGAAAAGTTTGCCGCGCCGACAGAGTTGTTGGATTTACAACCGATTCCTATTCGAGAGGCCAAGTTTGGGTTTCCCAAGATGTATTCAAAACTCCAAGGTGGTGGTGATGGTTTTAAACTTTTAAACCCGATTCAAACTCAAACGTATCAAACGTTGACCGAGTTCGACGAGAGCGTGTACGTGTCCGCCCCAGCCGGCTCGGGAAAATCCGTCTGCGCCGAGTTGGCTGTCTTACGCGCCGTGGCAACGCACGGCGTGGAAAACGCGAGATGCGTCTACTGCGCGCCCATCGAAGACATCGCCGAAGCTCGATACGCGGATTGGAAAGTAAAATTTGAAGATATCATGGGCATTCCTACGTGCATATTAACCGGCGATGTGCCGACAGATTTGAAATTGCTCGAACGCTCGAGAGTCATTGTCTCCAGCGCGAAGAATTGGGACATTTTGTCGAGAAGATGGAAACAACGCAAGAACGTGCAGAAAGTGAAACTCTTCATCGCAGATGCCCTCCATTTAATCGGGGGTGCACACGGCGCGACGATCGAAGTCGCTTGTTCGAGAATGCGATACATCTCCGTGCAAAAGCAAAGAGAGGAAGAGGACGAAGAGAAAGATAAAAAATCGCCGCCGCAGATTCGCATTGTTGGTTTATCTGCTTCCGTCGCGAACGCGAAAGATTTAGCGGAATGGCTCGGTGTAAACTCCAAGAGACAGTTTAATTTCGCCCCTTCCGCGCGTCCAACGCCTTTGCGTTTGTTCGTGCGCGGGTTCGACGTCGTCAATTACGAATCTCGCGTACAGGCGATGTCGCGACCGACGTATCGAGCGATCAAGACGCACTGCGAGAACAAAGAACCGGCGATTGTTTTCGCGCCGACTAGAAAACACGCGAAGCAACGTGCGTTGGAGTTGCTCTCCTATGCTCTTAACGACAACGACGAAGGTTATTTCCGGAACGTCTCCGCGGAAGACGAAAATGTGTTGGAACAGCTCTCTGAGAAGATTGAATCCGACGCCGGCGTGAAACACGCGATGACTTTTGGCATCGCCGTCATCCACGAGGGGTTATCCAAAGTCGAAAAACAAGCGCTGTTCTTAGCATTCGAGTGCAATGCGTGTTCGTTGATGATTTGCGAAGCCGCGTCCGTGTGGACTTTACGACAAAAAGCAAAACTCGTCGTCGTTTCGGGGACGCAACTCTACGATGCCGGGGGTTCTTCCGCCGCAGATTATCCGGTCGTGGACGTGTTACAAATGACTGCTAAATGCGGTCGTCCCGGAATTGACGAACACGGCACGTGCGTGTTGATGTGTTCTCAGGCTAAAAAAGCGTACTATTCGAAGTTCCTCCACGAGTCGTTCCCGGTGGAATCGCATTTGGATCACTTCTTACACGATCATTTTAACGCGGAAATCGTTACGAGAACCATCGAAACGAAACAAGACGCCGTAGATTATTTAACCTGGACTTATTATTATCGTCGATTAACGAGAAATCCAAACTATTACAATTTAACGGGGACGTCCCATCGACACGTGTCAGACGCGTTGAGCGAGCTCGTCGAAAGCACGTTATCGGACTTGGAAGTGTCTAAGTGCGCACAAATCGAAGAAGACGACGAGACGGGCGAGAACGAAATTTCACCGTTGAATCTCGGTATGATTGCAAGTTACTATTACGCGCAATATACCACGGTTGAGTTATTCGCGGCATCGTTAACCGCGAAAACAAAGTTGAAAGGTATTTTGGAAATTGTTTCTGGCGCGTCTGAGTTTGATTCGGTTCCCATTCGTCCGGGCGAGGTGGAAATCATACGGCGCTTATTGAATCACTCGCCCATCGCGATGACGAATAGGAAAACGAACGACCCGCATGTGAAAACCTGCGCGTTGCTCCAAGCTCATTTAAGCAGAGTATCGTTACCAGGTGATCTCGCGAGAGATTTAGAATCAATCTTACCGACCGCTTTGCGTTTGCTCTTGGCCATGGTGGACGTGATATCCAGCAACGGCTGGTTATCGCCGGCGATGTGCGCCATGGAATTGTCGCAAATGTTGACGCAAGCCATGTGGGATAAAGACGCCGGCGTTTTACAGTTACCGCACGTGACGAAATCTATAGCGTTGAAAGCAAAAGATAAGGACGTAGAATCTGTGTACGAGTTGTTAGATGCGGACGACTCTGTTCGGGAGGACATCTTGAGCGACTTGTCGAAGCGTCAGCTTTCGGATGTCGCGAAAGCCGCGAACAGGTACCCAAACGTCGATTGCGAGCACAAAATCACCAACGCTTCGGAAATTTCTACGAGTTCAACCATCGACGTCGAAGTCAACGTCTCTCGCGAGTGGGAATTCGGCGATTCTGTATCGCTTTTGCCACCCGTCAATTGCAGTTGTTACCCGATCCTGCGCGAAGAAAGTTGGTGGGTCGTCATCGGTGACGAGAAAGAAAACCGTTTATGTGCGATTAAACGAGTCAACGTAGTCAAGAGTTCCAAGGTAAAATTGAGTTTCGCCTCGCCTTCCGAGGAAGGCGCGCGCGCGTACTCCTTGTACTTCATGTGCGATTCGTACCTCGGCGCAGATTTGGAGTTTGAGTTTGACGTTTCCGTCGCAAAAGGCGAAGATCCCTCGGACGAAGACGAAAGCAGTTCCGAAGAAGATGGCGACGCCGACGAGGATAACGACGAGGACGCCACGAAAGATTCGAAATAGCGCTTCTTTTTTTAGAAGCACACAATGGATGCAATAAAAAAACCGGAGTAGACTCGAAAAAACCTTACCACACAAATAAAACCCTAAACAACATTCTGACCTTTTTTTAATTAATTGACCTATGGAATGTCTTCGTCAAAGTCTTTCGTGCGCAGACACGAAAGCGCGTGTGTCGTCGGCAATCGAGCGAACGAACGAACGAGTGAACGAGCGAACGAACGAGTGAACGAGCGAACGAACGAGTGAACGAGCGAACGAACGAGTGAACGAGCGAACGAACGAGTGAA
>MDTG01167519.1_pt1 | contig 23608 bp, 22 predicted proteins | sample 811421 | NCBI WGS metagenome assembly MDTG01 (sample SAMN05326645, study PRJNA326480) | marine metagenome | isolation source: seawater | place: Pacific Ocean: South East | collected 2011
CAGGGCTATGACGACATCGTCATGCTGCGCGACATCGATGTCGAGAGCCATTGCGAGCACCATATGGCGCCCTTCCTCGGCAAGGCCTATGTCGCCTACATGCCGACCGAAGCGGTGGTCGGCATCTCCAAACTGGCCCGCGTGGTGGAGATCTTCTCCAAGCGCCTGCAGACGCAGGAGACCATGACGTCCCAGATCTGCGACGCCATCACCGAAAGCCTCGCCCCGATGGGTACGGCCGTCCTGATCGACGCGGTGCATGAGTGCATGTCGACCCGCGGCGTGCACCACAAGGATGTGTCCACGATCACGACCCAGTTCACTGGCGTCTTCAAATCGGACGCAGACCTGCGCAACCGCTTCCTGCGGATGACCGGCCGCGGCTGAGGCTGGAAGCCACCGTTTTAAACGTGATTTTTGAGGAGGCGCTCGTAACTTTCGAGCGCCTCTTTTTCAATGTCCGCAGCCTTGCCGGTGTGCTCCGGCAGCGGTCCCGGCGGCGCGCCAAAACCTGAGGATTTCCAGACCGCGTCATACCAGTGCGGCGCCCAGGCACCGTCTTCAGGTTTCACGCCCGGTGCCCAGCCAAGCATGGCCGGATCCCAGTCGATACCGAGCGCGTCGCAGAGACGCGGCAGCACTTCAGGCGGGTCGGCCAGCAGCTGGTCCGAGTCCACAACCGGTGGGGCCTTGCCCGTCCGCTCGGTGATCTCCCGATAGAGCCGTTCCTGCTGGGGCACGCCGATGGCGTCGAGGCTGACATCGCCCATTTTCTTCGTATAGGACGCGATCACCCGGCCCGGGTGGCGCACAAGAAACGCATGACGCAGGCCGCTTACCCAATCCAGCGGAAAGCTGTCCAGCATGTGGTGGGTCATCTGCTTCTGGTATTGCAGCGTCTTGCCCGGCGGCAAAGGCGCCAGCAATTCACTCGCCACAGCAGCCGGGTCTGACGATTGCGAGGCGAGGATCTCTTCCTGCATCGGGTGCACCTCCCCCGCCGCGGCCAGCCAGGCCGCATAGAAAGGCTCGTCCACGCAGACGGCTTCCGGCCGCGCGCCGAAGCTGCGCATCATCGTGGTCGACATGTTGCGCGGGCCGGACCACATGGCGATCCGGATCGTCTGTGTCATGTCCACGCTCATGCGATCGGCGTCAGGCTGCGGGCCTGCAGGGCCTTGTAGGCTTCGCGGATCTTTTGCGAAATGGGGCCATCGATGGTTTCGATGCTGCGCCCGTCCACTTCCCGCACAGGTGTCACACCTGCAAACGTGCCGGTGATGAAGGCTTCATCTGCCGAATAGACATCGAACAGCGAGAAGCGTTTCTCGAACACCGGAATGCCTGCCTCACGGCAAACCCGGATGATGTTGCCGCGCGTGATGCCGCCAAGACAGTATTCCGGCGGACTGGTCCACACTTCCCCGTCTCGCACGATGAAGAAATGGGTGGAGTTGCAAGTTGCCACAAAGCCGGCCGGGTCCAGCATCAGCGCCTCGTCGGCGCCTGCCTTGTCGGCCTGGATACAGGCGAGGATACAGTTGAGCTTCGAATGGGAATTCAGCTTCTGGTCCTGCTCGGCAGGCCCTGTCCGGCGCACATGTACCGTGAACAGCGTCACGCCCGTGTTCACGATCTCAGGCACCGGCGTCTTGTATTCCGGGATGATCACAATGGTCGGTTTGGTGATGGTGAAACGCGGCCCCTGATACGGCGTCTTCTTGATGCCGCGCGTGACCATCAGGCGGATATGCACGCCATCATCCATGCCATTGGCCTTCAGACAGCCCATCAGGCGCGCCGTCAGCTCGTCCTTTGTCAGGCCGATGTCCATGTCTATCGTCTTGGCCCCGGCCCAGAGGCGTTTCAGATGTTCCGGCAGGAAAGCGATACCGCCATCCGTCACACGCAAACCTTCCCAGACGCCGTCGCCCAGAATGTAACCGCTGTCGAAAACCGAGACGACCGCCTCGTCCCGCTTCTTCAGGTCGCCATTCACCGAGATCAGGATGTCCGCATTGCGCGGGTCGGTGAGATAATCATGAACGCCGTGGGCGTCGTCTTCCATCATGCGGTTTCCTTTGCACGTGTGCGCTCCAGCCAGCTGGCAATGTCGGCGGCTACTTGGTCCGTTCCCGGTTCATCGACGATCCAGTGCCCGTTCTTCGGATACTCCAGGAAATCACCGGCGACGGGCGCGCGGCTGTATTTCTCGGCGACCTTGCGGACGGCGGAAGCCAGCGTCGCCCGGTCCTTGCCGGCCGCGATTGTCAGGGTCGGGATTTTGACCTTCGACTCGTCGACTTCCACGCCGTCGGTCAGGTCGCCATAGACTTTTCCGGAATCGTAAAGCGCCTCAGCATAGATGTCTTCGCGCAGCCGCTTGGGCACGCAGTTCGTCACACCGAAGTCAAAGCCCGTCCGCCAGACCTTGTAGGATTTCTTCCGGTTCTGCTGGATCAGGATATTGAGGAAGGTGATCGCCACACTCGGCCCGATCACGGCGCAGCCCTTGGGCTGGGCGGGCGTCAGGAAGACAGCCTGCGACACATCTCCCCGTTCGGCCAGAACCTGCGCAATCAGGCCGCCCATGGAATGGCCGATCACGGCCGGTTTCTCCCCGGTCGCTTTCTCGATCTCTTTTGCCTTCGCAGACATGGCAGAGATGTAGTCGTCGATGCCGAGTTCGCTGAGCGACTGGGGCGGATTCGATTTGACCCGGCGGCCCGGAAACAGGGTCGGCGCTTCGCACGTCCAGCCGTCCGCCTCAAAGAACGGGATCATCCGGTCCCAGACATCGCCGCCGCATCCGACGCCGTGAATCATCAACAGGGTCTTTGACATGCCCGTCCCTCCTCTGGCCTGTGTCCGGCCTCAGCCCTGAGGCACCTTGCCGCCGAGGACCGGCGCCGTCCAGCGTTCGAACCGCACAGCCACTTCGGCATAGACCGCGCGCTTGAAAGGCACGACAAGCGACGGAGTCTCTTCCAGCCGCGCCCAGCGCCAGGCGTCGAATTCCGGCGTGTGCCGGTCCAGCCGGACGTCGCTGTCAGATCCCTTGAAGCGGAAAGCGAACCATTTCTGCCGCTGGCCGAGATATGGCCCCGGCAGGCGTTTCTTCAGGTCCGGCGGAAAGTCGTAGTAGAGCCAGTCCTCGGTTTCCTCCAGCGTGTCGACCAGCTTGGCCGGCACACCGACTTCTTCCTCCAGCTCGCGCAGGGCCGCTTCGGCCGGGTCTTCGCCCTTGTCGACCCCGCCCTGCGGCATCTGCCACTGAAAGGAGCCGCGGCCATTGATACGGCGGCCAATGAAGACGTGTCCGGCCTTCGAAAAGAGGGCCAGGCCGACATTGGCGCGATAGCGGTCGGGGTCTTGCTTAACCTGTGTCACCCGTGAGGATTTACAGGAGGCAGCTCGAGGCTGCCAGTGCGAACACTGTCTTCACTGGGATTTTCCGGCTGTGGGGGCATGGCCGCCAGGGCCGAGACAGGCGCCAGGACGATGCCTTTCTGGTCCAGGCCGGCCGTCCAGGTCTTCACCATCTCGATCGTGATCGGAAAAGCAAAGCCGGAGCCCAGCGCCGCACCATTCTTCAGCGCCTGGCTTTCCAGCTCCATGAACTCGGAAGAGATTTCATCTGCCGACAGTTTCGCATCAATCGCGGAATCGGCGCGCACATAGCGAAGGCCGGTTTCACCGGAGAGCTGTTTCATATGCCCGGCATTGAGGCCGCCATCATCGATAAAGGCCAGACCGCGATCTGAAACGGCCTGAAGGACCGGCTTCATCGCCGCCTCGTCATCGGCAATCTTGGAGCCCTGCGAATTGATCAGGCCGAAATAGCCGGTCGAGCGGCTGAGAATGCGGTCGAGCCGTGCCCGGTTGCGTGCTTCGTCCTCGGTGGCCAGCAGGGTCAGCGGATGCATTTTCATCCGGCCGTAATCATAGGCCTCCATCGGCGTCTCGATCAGCACTTCATGACCGGCCGCGCGGGCGCGGTTGATCCAAGTCTGCAGGCTGGTTGCATCCGGCGCGAAGGACAGCGTCACTTCCGGCGGCAATTCGTCGATGGCGGATTTCGTATGCGTCGCATTGATGCCAAGGCCGCCGACGACGATCGCCACAACCGGCTTGTTGCCGGGATTGATGAAGGGCCGGGCATAGGCATCGGCCGGCGCAATGCCCTCTGGCGAAATGCGCGGCAGCGTCATGCCGTTCAGCTGCTCGGTCATACCGGAAATGGGCGCACGTTCCAGCGAGACGACCCGGGTGACTTCCCCATAGGATTCACCGGGTTTGACCAGTTTGCCATTGATGCGGACGCCGCCCTCGTCAGCATCCCCCTGCCCGGCAGGCAGGTCCGCTTCGAGCTCAGCTGTGCGGGTTTCCTGCGGCGCGTCGATACCGAGGTCCGGCCCGGACTCTGGCAGATCGCCCGATCCGCCCTCTTCGCTGTAATCAGGCGTTTCGATCGACAGGTTCGCTGTCGCGATGTCGGTCTTCAGGCGCGTCTTGAGCGGCGGCGCAACCGTGTCCTGGGTATCGAACAGGGCCAGGGTCTGTTTCGGACCGGCTTCCGAGGGATCGCCCGTCAGGAAGATTCCCGCGCCAAGCGCGCCGGCGATCCCGCCGAACACCAACAGGCTGAGACCCGTATGCAAAACGCCTGCGCGCAGCGGTGACGGCTCAGCATCCCGGCGATTTGCCATGTGGCAACCTCGTAATCAAATCCAGTCGACTGTGAACGACCAGATTTGCATCAATCCGGTTAACAGGTTGCAAACGAAGGTTAACCGAATGCTGTTATCCGGCGCGTTTCAGACCATTGCTGGCGGTGATGGCACCGTCCTTGAGCATCTGTTTCGCACGCTCCAGCTGGAAGTCCTTGCCTTCATAGCCTTCCGGCGGCTGCTCGTCCGGCATCTGCAGGGCGCGGCGCTCTTCGCCTTCCTCGTTCTGCAGGGCATGCGGCAGGTCCGCTTCGGAGAAGCGCTTGATCTTGGCCAGTTCTTCCTCGGTCAGGCGCGCCGGCGAGATCGAGACGTCCGGTTCGATACCGAGCGCCTGGATCGAATGGCCGGACGGGGTGTAGTAGCGCGCCGTGGTTAGGCGCAGCGCCCCGCGATCCGCGCCCAGCGGGATAACGGTCTGGACCGATCCCTTGCCGAAGCTGGTCGTGCCGACAATGGTCGCGCGGCGGCGGTCCTGCAGGGCCCCTGCCACGATTTCGGAGGCTGAGGCCGACCCGCCATTGATCAGGACGATCATCGGCACGCCTTTGAACACCTCGCCATTGTGCGCCATGTAGCTTTCCATGTCCGCTGCGCGCCGCCCCTGCGTGGAGACGACTTCGCCGCCCGACAGGAACATGTCGCTGACCGACACGGCCTGGTCCAGCAGGCCGCCGCCATTGTTGCGCAGGTCGACGATAATGCCGCGCGGACGCCCGCCGGTCTCTTCGGAAATGCCATTGACTGCTGCTTCCAGCAGTGGGGTCGTCCGCTCATTGAAGGTCGAGATACGGATATAGCCGATATCGTCCTCGTCGAGTTCCCAGGTCACGGATTTCTGCTCGATGACTTCACGGGTGAGCGTCACATCGAATGGGTCGACGCCATCGCGCAGCACGGTGATGTCGATCTGCGTGCCCTTCTCGCCGCGCATTTCCTTGACGGCGTCATTCAGCGTCTGGCCGATGATCGGCTGGCCGTTGATGGCGGTAATCAGGTCACCCGGCTGGATTCCTGCCCGGCTGGCCGGCGTGTCGTCCATGGGGGAAATGACTTTCACAAAGCCGTCTTCCATCGTCACTTCGATGCCAAGACCGCCATACTCACCGGACGTCTGCACCTGCATGGACTTGAAATCGTCTGCATTGAGATAGCTCGAATGCGGGTCCAGCGAGGTCAGCATGCCGTTGATGGCCGCTTCCATGGCTTCCGGCTCGTCGATCTCCGTCACATAGTCCTGACGGGCGCGGGCCAGAATTTCCGCAAATAATTCAAGTTGCTGGTAGGTCACTGTGCGCGGATCGGAGGGCGGTGGCGTGTTCTGCGGTGCCGCGATCGCAGACAGGCCGACTGCCGTCGCGCCGAGGATTAAACCAACACCGGTGCCAATCAGCAATGAACGCATGTTCCAAACCTCTCTCATGAGTGACCTCATCCGCGTCTTGGTAACCAGTCTGCAGGATTCATGACCGTGTCGCCAAGTCTCAATTCCATATTGAGTTCCGGAGGCGGGTCTGAGCGGTCAGGCATACGGCCCACCGGCTCGCCCGTGGCCACTTTCTGGCCCTCGGTGACGTAGATACGGCTCATTCCGGACAGGATAACATGGTATCCGTCACTCGTCCGCAAAATTAGCATCGTTCCGTAGGACCGGAACGGACGGGCATATTCGACCGTACCGGCGACCGGCGCGGTAACCTGCGCCTCGGCCCGGGTGGAGAAGGTGATCCATTCCGCCTTGCCGCCGGTGTTCAGCTTGTCGCCAAAGGAATGCAGCACATTGCCGGAAACCGGTTGTTCCAGACCGCCCAGCGCCGCCTTACCCAGAGGGCGGGTCGCAGGCGAGACAGGCTTGGACGCGGGGGAGCTGGGCGACGAAGACACAAGGCGCGGCCGGAGGGAGGGTTTCACGCCCGGCGCGGTTGGCGCATCGGATTCCAGCGCGCGCAGCAGGTTGCGCAGCGTATCGGCTTGCGCACCGAGCTCAGCGGAGCGCGACTTCAGCCGTGCGATGTCGCCGGACAGGTCCTCAAAGGCGCCGCGCTTGGCGGCGGCGAGGCGTTCGATCTCCACCTGTTTCAGGGCAAGTGTCGCTTCCGCCGCCTCAAGCCGGGCCTTTTCGCCGCGGATCCGGCGTTCCAGCGTGTTCAGCTCATCGATTTCGGCGCGCACTGTTTCTGTCCGGGCAGCCAGCCGGGGCGTGGTCTCGCTCATCAGGATGGCCCGGCGCACCGCGGTATTCGCCTTGCCGGGCGAGATGACCAGCGCAGGCGGTTTACGCCGGTTGGACGCCGCCAGCGCCGCGAGCAGGTCCTCAAGGGCCTGCTGGTCTTCAAGCAAGCGCATCTGCGCGGTGATCCGCCGGGTGCCGAGATCGGCGAGACTCTTTTCGGCCTCGGCCGCCTGATCTTCCCGCCGGCGGGATTCCATGGCCGCCGCGATCAGGTCTGCATCGACATTCTTGAGGTCTTTTTGCGCATCCTCACCGCTCGCCTGAAGCGCGGCCAGCTTCTGCTCGGCGACGCGCTTTTCGGACTCCAGCGCTTCCAGTTCTTCCCGCGAAAACGTGTCCGGCGCCGCGGCAGCGAGCAGCAGGAGCGAGACGGCCGGCGCCAGGGTGCGGAACACGCGGGCACCGAAAGAATATGCGCGGGAATCGGGCGTCATCCGGCCAGTCTTGCCGAAAGATCATGACCTGCACATTAACCAATTGAGGCCAGCGACCGCTCAAATGCGGAAATTTCATCCCGGATGAGAGCGAGCATCAGCCCGTGCCCTTCCACCGGGAAAGAGGGGTGAAGCAGGCAGACGTGTTGCAGGACCTGCAGGACAGAACGGTACGCATCGTTCCCCACAGAAGATTCCGAGACGCCCGGCCCGTGCAGCACGGCGTTGCGCGCCGTCACCAGCGTTTCGATGCCGCGCACCATCCGTCCGGGCAGTTCCAGCAATTCCGGCGGGTTCAGATACTCGGTGGACCGCGCCCGGCGCAGCAGGAGCGCAATCGGGGCGAACCGGTCTGGCTGGGAGGGGTCTGTTACATCCCCCTCCCCCGCACTTTCATAGCCGGACAGCGCCGCGACCAGTCCGGCCTGGAGGGCAGACACGAGCGCTACCGGCACCCAGCGCATGCGCGGCGGATCTGCGGCGGCGCCTTCAAACTCCCGCCGGGCAAGCTTCAGCCCTTCCAGCACGGCGCCAAGGGCCGGGCCGATCCGCTGCCGCGGGGCCATGGCCGCCTATTCTTCCGGATTGGCCGGTTTGCGGAAATCCCAGCCGGAGTCTGCTGCCATATAGGCGAAGGCCGCATAGACGCTGACATTCTGGCGGAAGGCATCCGGCTCGATCTTGTCGAACGTGTCGTCTGGCGTGTGGTGATAATCGAAATAGTCCCAGCCATCCTGCGCCGGGGTCACGACCGGCACACCGGAGCGGGCGAGCACACCGATGTCCGGACCGCCGCCAGCCAGATTGTCGCCCGGTGCCACTCCATAACGGGCCAGCACGCCCTGGATCTTTTTCGCATAGTCCAGTGCGCCTTCGCCGAACTTCGTCTGGAACTGCCAGATATAGCTCGCGCCATGGTCGCTTTCCGCCGCGAGCACATGCTTGTCCAGTTCATCTGCATGCTGACGGGCATAGGCATCGCCGCCGAACAGGCCGATCTCTTCCGAACCGTAGAGCACGACGCGGATCGTCCGGTCCGGCTTGCCGGGCAGCTGGTCGATCAGCTTGGCCGCGCCGACCACGATGCCGCAACCGGCCCCGTCATCAATGGCGCCTGTGCCGAGGTCCCAGGAATCGAGGTGACAGCCGAGCAGCACGATCTCGTCCTTGTTCGCACCGCCTTCGACTTCGGCAATGACATTGCCGGAGGGCGCGGCATCAGCCGTCTCGACACCGATGTCGAGATTGACGGTCACAGGCCCTCGCTCCAGCAGGCGGGCCAGCTGGTCAGCGTCTGGCGCGGAGAGGGCCGCGGCCGGGATCGGCCCCATCGGCTTTGCCACGCCATCCGGGCCGCGCCGGTCGATCCCGCCCGTATGCGGCCGGCGGAAATGATCTGTTCCGACAGACCGGATCAGGCAGGCGACGGCGCCTTTTGCCGCCGCCGCTTTCGGGCAGGCCGCGCGCTTGGCCACAGCGAGGCCATAGCCTGCCCCTGTCTGGGTGCGGGTCATGTATTCGTCGATGAAAACGATCTTGCCGGCGACGTCTGCGTCATCCGCGGCCAGCATGTCGGCCAGGAGTTCGTACCGGACAATGTCGGCTTCCAGCCCGCCTTCCGGGGTCGGCGCACTGCCGCCGAGCGCCGTGATGATCAGCGGCTGGGCGCTCGCCCCCACAACGCGCGCAGTTTCATGCGTCCGCTTCCAGTACGGCACGGTGAAGTCTTCGACATGGACATTCGCAAAGCCCATTTCGGTCAGCTCCGCGACGGCCCAGTCACGCGCGCGTTTCTCATCCGGAGACCCGGCAAGGCGCGGACCGATTTCCGTTGTCAGGTCCTCGACGAATTGCAGGCCGACATTGTCCCAGGTGCCGGCATTGGCCAGCGAGGTCGCCGTTTTCAGGATCTCCGCTTCCCGGTCGGCGGGCGTCTCAGCGGCCGCAGTCAGCATCTGGCAGGCGGCAAGCGCGCCTATGGCAGCAAGGGCAACAGGTCTCATCAGGCATCTCCGGAATGGTTTGCGCGAACGCTATGCCATTCCGGTGATGGTTGAAACCCGTCCGGGCGGATCAGAGCGCCGCAGCCAGCTCCAGTACTGCGTCGATGGCCGACCGGTCCTTGTAGCCTTCCTCCCGCATCACGGCCTTCACGGTGCCGTCGGCTGCGATGAAGATGATGGCCGGGTGGGGAATGCCGTCATAGCGAGACCCTGCCGGCACGTCAGGATTGCGCAGGTCGAACGCATCGATGGCGGCAGACCCGGTGTCGGAATAGAGGCCGTAAGGCAGCGCCTTCGCCGACTTGAAGTCGGCAAGGATTTCCGGTGAGTCATAAGACACGCCGATCAGAGTCCAGCCTTCCTCGCCGAGCGGGGCCGCCGCCTCTTTCAGGTCGATCAGCTGCTTCTTGCAGTAGGGGCACCAGTCGGCCGAGCGGAAAAATGCAACGACTGTGCCTTTCTCTCCGGCAAGATCGGTGAAGCTGACGGCGCCTTCCGGCCCGATCACGGACACGGCCGGCGCAGGCTGGCCGACGATGGGGCCGACCCGCATCTCCTCGGCCATGGCGGCGCGTTCCGCTTCGGCGGATTTTGCCGCCATCTGAACATCTGAGGGCTCCTGCGCCGCGGCGGCGGCAGGCAGCAAGGCAAGAAGAGACGCGAGAGAGGCAGTACGGATCATGGGCGGTTCCTTTTCTTTGAACTCAGCCCTATCCGCCCCATGGCCGGCAGGCGATGCACGAGCGCGTGAGCTCACGCAGGATTTACCGCCGGGCCCGCCAGTCATCGGCGCTCTGGCCGTAGACATCCCAGTACATGTCGGAAAACGGCTCCGGAGCCTGCGCCTGCCGGAGTTTGCGTGCGCCGAGCCGCTCTGCCACGCGCAGCGAGGCGGCGTTCTTCGCATCGATGCAATGGATGATCTCGTCCCAGCCGAGAATGTCGACCGCATAGTCGATCGCCGCCGAGACACCTTCCTGCGCATAGCCCCTGCCCTGCGCCGCCTTGGTCAGGCCATAGGCGATCTCTGTGCCCGGCCAGCCTTCCGGTTGCCAGGGGCCGAGGCGCCCGATCCAGTTCCCGGTCGATTTCTCGATCACGGAGAACATGGAATAGCCGCGGATCGTCCACGCCCCTGCCAGCGCGCAAAGCGAGCGCCAGACGGTAGACGGCGCCATCACGCCGCCAATGAAACGTGCCGTCTCCTCGTCCGCCATCATGGCGCACATGGGTTCGAAATCCTCAGCCTGCGGCGGGCGGAGGATCAGCCGTTCGGTTTCAATGGTCGGACCGGGAGTACGCATGGGGATCCTTTCCGGGCTGGGCATGAACGATCGCGGATGTCGCCGGATTCTGCGCCTGCCGCAAAGAAAAAGCCCCGCCTTTTCGGGCGGGGCTTTCATGTCTCGTGTGATCAATGTCCTATCGGCGGGACAGGAGCGACAAGATCGTGACGAAGATGTTGTAGAACAGGATGAAGAAGTTCAGAGCACCCCAGTTCGTCATCACGGCAAGGCCGCGCTCGTCTCCTTCAAAGGCGAAATAGGACCGCTTCAGGTTCTGCGTGTCGAATGCAACCAGCACGCCCGAAATCGCCAGCACGCCCACGGTGATCGCGGTTTCAAAGAAACCCGACGGCGGGAACAGGAAGCTGAGCAGCGACATGCCGACAATGCCCCAGAGGGCAAAGATGGCGACCACGCCGATCGGCTGCAGGTCACGCTTGGTCGTGTAGCCGTACAGCGAGAGGGCACCGAAGGCCGTGGCCGTCAGGAAGAAGGCCTTGGCGATGGTGATGAAGGTGGTGCTGTAGACGATGCCCGCGCGGCTGGCCGCTTCGGTATTCATCGTGGCCATGAGCACCCAGACCGACAGGCTGAGGCCGAGCAGTGTCACGATCGTCCAGTAAAGGACCGCCGTGCCCAGCGGCGATGGCCGCTTCATGGCGAAAGCAGAGATCAGGATCAGTCCGATCGGACCGAACTGCACAACCAGGCGGAACGGCGAGAACAGCACGAATTCGGTCAGCGGCGGAAACGTGTTGGATCCGACCAGGAAGGCCAGACCACCGGCCAGCGCGATGCCATAGGCCAGCTTCTGGTAAACGCCCAGCATGAAGGCGCGCAGGCCCTCATTGACCGCCATGTCCATCGAGCCTGCGCCGGTGGACGGCGTATAAGCACGATTGAAATCATTCATAAGTTTCAAGCCCTTTCTGTTCGCCGGGCGGAGAATTTGCCCGGAACATGCACGAAATATGGGAGAGCTTGCCCCGGTTCGCAAGCAAAACCGGACATCCCTGCAACTTGTTCACGTCCCCGCCTGCACCCGGCAGTGAATTAGACTTCAAGGACTTGCCACGAATACTTCTCGTTTAACAAATATATACTTATAGTCCGGGAAAATATGGAAAGTATTCGCAATACTGTTCACGCTGACGCACCAATGTTCCCCGCGCTTACTCGTAAGTGGATTGACTAAGCCTTGCACAGAGTTAATCTGCTGAATCTGGCGCAGTTCCGGCAGTGGGGGCGCCAAAGCACTAGGGGATAAAATTATGGCAGACGCATCGGCTTACGCCGAGAATATCAAGAAATACGCAAATGGTGGGTATAACCAGGCCGCCGCCGAGAAGATCGTGGGACATCTCGGCATCGCCCTGCGCAACAAGGACAGCTCCATCGTCGCCTGCAGCGACTCTGGCGAACTGGACCGTGTGCGGGAAAAGTGGTGCCGCGGGAAACTGGGCCTCGCCGAAAAGCAGGGAGAACTGGACGCAGCCATCAAGACGGTCTGTGATCGCATGAGTGCCGAAGGCGGGCAGAAGTCACGGGTCACCTTCTACTACCTTCTGGCCGAACACTTCGGAAAGCTCACAGAGCTGGCAAGCTGATCCGGCCTGACAGACAAACGGACAAACCCGGCCTCACTGGCCGGGTTTTCTTTGGCCGGGTTTTCTTTTTCCGCCTCAGAAGGCAGACAGCGGATCATGTACAGATTGTTTGCCGCCCTGCCCGTGCCGGAAGAGCTGTGGGATGGCCTCGCCGCCCTGCAGGATGACCTGCCGGGGGCAAGCTGGCGCCCGGAGGAAAACTTCCACATCACCCTGCGCTTCTTCGGCGATCTCACGCACCGCCAGGCTCGCGACCTCGACGATCTGCTGGGAGACATCAGATGCACCCCGTTCGAGGTCTCGATCGAAGGCGCTGGCTGGTTCGGACGGCGCGAACCGTCCGCGGTCTGGGCACGCGTGCGCGAGAACGATCAGCTGCGCAGCCTCTCAGCCCGCTGCGAACAGGCGGCGCGGCGGCTTGGCTTCGAGCCGGATCGGCGCCCGTTTACGCCGCATGTGACGCTCGCCTATCTGCACAATGCCACGCTGGAAGACACCCGCCGCTGGGTCGAACGCCACCATGATTACCGGAGCGGGCCGTTCATCGCAGACCGCTTCCACCTCTATTCCAGCCATTCCGCAAAAGGCCGCCCCAGCCGGTATGAGGCGGAGGCGGACTATGTGCTGGAATAGGTGATCAGATCGCGGGCGTGAAACTGAGGTTCAGTTGCTGGACCAGCGGCGGATTATTCGGCGACATCAGAAGCCAGCCGTCCATCTGCCCGTTCTCACAGGTCCAGGTGAAGGTGCCGCTGAGGTGGCCATTCGCCTTGAACGGCGCATCGGTTTCGCAGGCGCCGGCCTGTTCCTTCAGATCTGCCAGAACACGTTCGCGGACCGGAATGGAGGCATCCATCGTGAAGTTCATGGCCAGCTTGCCTTCGAGCGGCGCAAGGCTGTCCTGCTCATAGACATCGCCGGCGGCCGCATAGGCATCGGCCAGCGCAGCGCTGACGGGCCATTCACGGGACGGGAGTTCTCCGGCCGCTGCCAGTTCAAGCGCTGCCTCCCGCACGATCCGCGACGGGGCGGCATAGGTCCGGTTCGCAAAGGCAAACACCCCGACGCCCGCCTCCGGCATCAGCAGCACGTTCGAGCCATAGCCCGGATAACCGCCGGAATGCGCCATCGTCGTGCCAAGGTCACACTCGGCGCTGACGGCAAAGCCCATCGCATAGGTTACCGCCACATCGCAGGTGTCGCCCTCTTCCAGGCCATCGCGCGCATAGACCCGGGGGAAGCCCAGCCCCTGGGACAGCTCGCGCACGGATGAGCGCTTCACCGGCCCGGTCTCTTCCCCATCGCGAGGCGGCCAGGCATCCAGCAGGAAGGCGACCCATTTCTCGTAATCCTCGGCATTGGTCATCACCCCGCCCATCGCGCCGAACACGCCGGGGCCGAGTGCTGGTTCCTTCGAGAACGCCCCCTCTTCCCAGCGGTAGCCGAGCGCGCGGCGGTCCTGATCGACGGCATAGACGTCATACCCGGTGGAGGTCATGCCCAGCGGCAGCATGATCTCTGTGCGGATATAGTCTTCATACGGCATGCCGGAGACATTGGTGACGATCCGGCCCAGCAAGGCGTAACCGAAATTGGAATATTCATACGCCATCTGCGGCGCGCGGCTGAATGGGACGCCTTCCTTCAGCACTTCGGTAAAGACCTCCTCGGGCATGTCCTGCTGGCGGTCACCCCAGGGATTGTCGGTGACCAGGCCGCTGACATGGGCCAGCAGGTCACGCACGCGGATGCGCGGAGAGTCCGTGGTCGGATAGGTCCAGCCTCTCAGCTCCGGCACATAGTATTCCGCCGGCGCATCGAGATAGAGCTTGCCTTCATCGCGCAGCTTGAGGATGGCGAGCGCCGTGAACGCCTTGCTCATCGACGCAATGGAATAGAGCGAGTCCGCCGTGACAGGCGCCTCGGTTTCCAGGTTCGCGACGCCGGATGTCTTGAAATAGACCAGCTCCCCATCCTTCACGATGCCCCAGACAAGGCCCGGCACATGCTGCTCCGTCTGGTAATCCAGGAAGCGCGCATCGATCCGGTCAGTCACCTCCGCCGGAATGGCAGGCGCGGCGGCGTCCGGCACAGGAACGGCTTCTTCCGCAAATGCCCCAAGCGCGGCCAGCACAAGCACCGATCCGGCAAGCAGGTTTTTCATCGGGTGAAGCTTCATCATGGCAGTCCTCTTCCTTTTTCCCCGCAACGCGCGCGAACAAGGCGAAACCTAACGGCGGTTCCGGACAACCAGCAAGCGCAAGCCGCCAAAAAGCGATGGAAATGGCAATCAGGCCCGCACTCTGGCCCGGTCATCGCCACCATTGCCCGCCTCAGAAGACAGACAAGGAACCAAACCGGCGCACAGACCGTTTGAGATCACAACAGAGATGAAAATCTATTGATCCAACAAAGGACCCCAAATGCCACTTCTGCGAATTGACATGATCGAAGGCCGCTCGGAAGAGCAGATTCAGAGCCTTCTGGATACCATCCAGAGCTGCGTCGTCGACGCCTTTGGCGTCCCTGAGTCCGACCGCTATCAGATCGTTCATGAGCACAAACCAGGCCGAATGGTATTCCTTGATACCGGGCTGGGTTTCACGCGCAGCAACCAGGTGGTCTCGATTCAGTTCTTCACCAGTCCGCGCACGCATGTCGAGAAGATGAAAGTCTATCGGCTGCTCGCGGACCGCCTCGAAAAGGAATGCGCGCTTGATCCGAATGACCTCCTGATCTCCGTATTCACCAATCGGGAGGAAGACTGGAGCTTTGCTCAGGGCGAAGCACAATACGTCACCGGACGCCTGCCATAAGTGTGCCTCTCCCAGTGGGGGCGGCCGCGGCGGGTTCGTCAAACAGGGCTGAGGCCGGCTTTTCCGGGAAAGTGTGAAATGGTGCTGCCAAGACTGATGAACGTTCGAATTAAGAACGGAAAAAAGCCCCGGCCAACTGACCGGGGCTCTCTTGATTGCATCGCAATTTGTTATTCTGCTGGCGGGCTTTCAAGGCAGGCCCAGTAGTCATCGCCATTGTCGGCGATGCAGTTGAAGACCTTGTCGAGCAGGTATTTGCGCTGACCCGACCGCGCGCCGCTGGCAAACATGGCCTTGTCCGGATCGGCCGAACGGGCCTCGTCTTCGACACTCGTTCCGTAAGGCAGGATGATGCGCGGGCTGCCGACCTGCTGCCAGAGCGCATCGACTTCGGCATTGTCCGGAACCCACAGGAATTTCTGAAAGGCGAGCGACGCCATCAGGTAGGGGTCAGAGTCTTCGCCCGCGACAGGCTGCGCCATGCCAAGGTCCTTCAGGCGCGCATAGGCGGCCAATGCCGTATCGACATCCCAGGACGGTTCCCTGTCCGGAATATAGAACAGCCACCCGTCCAGCGTGCCCTCATTGCGGCACCGCGGATTGTGCTGATAACATCCCGGCTTGGTGACCCAATCCGCATCGAAGCCCCGCAGGAAGCTGATGAAGTCATCATCGCCGATACGCAGGCTTTCTGCGAAGAGACTTGTCGTGGAGGCCTCGCCGCGCACCGGCTCGGTGGGCGAAAACCCATGCTGGAACATGGTCGCCAGAATGGCCCGATAGGCGGGGTCGGAAAGGTTCGCTTCCAGGTGTCCCGGAAGCTTCGATTCCTCATAGGCCCCTGCCCGGTTGACCGGATAGCTGAGCGCATCGGCCATGGCATTCACGTCGAAGCCAAGAGCAACAAACAAGGCGGCTGCATCCGGGTCGAGGAAGTCGACAGCTTCGCGGAAGCCGTTCTGATCGAGCGTGTACCCTCGCTCCATCAGTTGCTGGCGCGCTTCAGCCGGTGACAGCTCGGCCAGCTTGTTTTTCTTCGGCATCTTCGCAGCGGTTTTGCCACCGGTTTCTCCGCTGACGGAATTGCTGCCTCCGGCGTCATCACCCGCAGAACAGGCCGGAACGGCCGCGAGCAGGAATGCGGCGAGGACCGCAGAAACGAGTTTCTTCATGGTGAGTGCTCTCCTTCTGGCCTAGCGCGGCCGGATCGATGTGACGACTTTGGTCTTCGCATGTCCGCCATAGAAGATCGTCGCGACCATCTCGTAGCTATCAGACCGCCAGGTCAGCTGACGCTCGCCCTGCACGTGCGGGACCTGGCCATAGGCCGTGAAACCGCCAGCCTGCGGGTCCTTGTTGGTGTCGTTGATCGGCAGGCCATAGACCGCCTTCAGATCATCCGCGACCTTGCCGGGCGACTCGCTGCCGGCGTCCACGCGGTGCTCGAGGGCCGTAACTTTTTTGCTGCTGTCGATTTTTGCGATGAGCTTCTGTCCGGTCTTCAGATTGACTTCGCATTCGCCGCCCGCCGGATTGCAGACCACGCTCCCACGCGGCAACTCGTCCTTGATCGACTGGAGAGATCCGCCCGGCAACAGGCCGAACAGGTTGAGGCCGCTGGACGCCGGTGCCGCCGCTGAAGACGGCGCCGTGACAGCCGACCCGGTGTATTCAACCAGCGTACGGCCATCGAGATCCCGGTTGTTGGCGGAGTTCAGCACCCGTGCATCCAGAATATGTGCCTGAACCATCTGGCCATCGCGCGCCTGCAGGACAAAGTCGATCTCGAGCGAAACGTTCCGGTCGATGTCGCCGTAGCGCTTGCGGGATGTCAGCAGCGCCTGGGCATCATCCCGCGACATGGCAATCCCGTCGATGATTTCGGGATTGTCGAATTTGACCCGGATTTCAGACGGCAGGCCGCAGGAATTGTTGTTGCGGACATAGAAGTAGGTCGTCTTGGAAACTGGTGCGAATTCGAAAACGTTCGTGTCGAAATCATAGTCGCCAAAAGCCTTGTTGGTCCGGACGGTGTAGACATCTTCAAGATTTGCCTCGCCGACGCGGGCCTTCATCATCTCGATCGTTTCGTCGCGCTTGTCCTGGCGCAGGAATTCGTCCTCGCGCGAGCGCTGCCAGACTTCATTGCGGTACAGGCGCATGTAGCAGTCGACATTGCTTTCGTAGTCGAAATAGCTGTCGAGCTTCATCCACGAGTACAGCATATTCTCATAGGCAAACTCCTTCGCGCTTGCCGGGGCGGCGAAGAGCGAAGAGGCGGCAAGGACCGTGGCGACTGCGGCAAAGCTGCCAGCTTTCAGGGTACGTTTCGGATTGAATAGGTGAAGCATGGGAAGGGACTCCGATTCTGCGACGAGAAGAGAAGCGCTGGTGTCAGTTCGCCCGGGAACGGGGAACAGCCAGCATGAGAATTTTCTGATGTGCAGGCGCATGTCGCGCGTGAGGTGAGCGCGGGAACGGGAAGCGTGGTTTTCCGTCAGAGCGAGCGCCCTGCCACAGACAGTCTTGCAATGTGGATCGCCCCTGATTTGCGCCCTGATTGTTCGCAAGTTTGTTCAGCTAACATGAACGTAATGTGAATTTCACTTAAGGGTGCAATCGTCTTCGATTCTGCAGCGGAATCAACAGAACCGGATTTTCGCAAGTTAAAGTTGGGCCAGCGGTAACCAGATCGGTAAACAGGCGCAGCGAAAATTCACCGTCGCCGGATTCCGTAATTTGCGAACAAACCGGAAGAAAAGAATGGTGCCGCTAAGGTGACTTGAACACCTGACCCCCGCATTACGAATGCGATGCTCTACCAGCTGAGCTATAGCGGCTTAAGACCATTCTGAAGGCCCGCCTCATACCGGTAGATGCCCCTTTTCGCAAGACGCTTTTGCCACCCCGGTCAGCGGGTATTTCAGCGGCGCGGCAGGCGCGCTCAGTCATCGTCGGAGGCGTAGTCCAGTGGCGGGCTGAGCGGACGGTCCGGCGCCTTGGGCGCTTCGGCGGCCGGTTCGTCCAGGTCCGGGCCCGGCAACGCAGGCACGCGCCCCGCCTCCAGCTCCCGGCCATAGGATTCATAGCGCGGATGCACAAGGTCGCCGACATCGCCGAAGGCATAGACCAGACGCGACCAGCCCTGCTTGTCGAATTCGAAGGCATTGCCCTTCGGGTCGATGTCCGACCAGTCCGGCTCACGCGAAGCCGACACCGCCATGCGGCCCCAGCGGGCGGCCTCTGACGGGTCGCCATACCCTTTCAGCGCCCGCTCCATCAGCAGGCAGAGCCGCGCGGTCGGGTTCTCTTCCACCAACAGGGCCAGCGAGCGGATCGCGCCGACCCATTCGGCCTTGTCCATGGCGATCTCGGCCATCAGGATCTTGCTTTCGCGGTGGTTCGGCTGGGCCGCGATCAGCGCCTGCAGGCGCTGCGCGATATTTTCCTGGCTGTCCTGCGGCACGAGGCGGCGGGAGAGCTGCGCCAGTGCCGGGTGCGGGCGGGCTTTCCAGCCAAGTTCCAGCACGCCCTGCGCGGCCTTGGCCTTGCCATCCACCATCAACGCCTTGGCGCCATGGAAAGCGGCCGGCGGGAAACCCGGCGCGGAGCGGATCGCTTCGGCCAGCGCCTTCTGGGCCTCGCTCTTGCGGTCATGCGGCAAGCCGGCGGCATGGGCCGTCAGCAGCACGGCGCGGCGGCGGCGCAGGCTGTCGCCCTTGATCATGCCGCGGCGTTCGCCGGTGGTCAGCGTGTCGAGCGCCTTCTCCCACTCCCCTTTCGAGACCTGCAGGTCGAACAGGGAATTGAATGGCCAGTCAGCGGAGGATTTGAGGCCCAGCGCTTCGCGGGCACGGGTCTCAGCCGTCAGCTGGTCGCCGCGTTCGGAGGCCGCCATGGCAGAGCCGCGCAGGCCGGCCAATTGCCCGCCCGGCAGGCGGGTCAGCTGGCTCCAGGCCCGTTCAGCCCCGGCCCAGTCATCGTTCGCTTCGGCAGCGCGCGCTTCCAGCAGCAGTTTCAACCGCTCATCCTCGGCATGTTTGGCCGCCTTGCGGGCGAGCTTCAGCGCCGCATCGGCATCGCCAGCTTCAGCCGCCAGCAGGCCCTCGGTCAGCGCGGCATTTGCCTTGCGCGATTTCGACCGGCGGAGCGAGCGCGCGATCCGGCCCGGCAGCACGAAGATGCCTGACACGACCCACCAGGCCGCCGCCATCAGGCCCGACAGGGCCAGCACGAGCGCCACGGCGGCGCCGGACTTGATGGAAATCTCTTCTGCCCCGATCGGCACGGTCACCTTGCCGGGCAGCGTATAGGCCCACCAGCCGAAAGCGAGGGCCGCGATCAGCACGATCAGAAGCACGAGAAACACGATGATCCGGTTCATGGTGTCTTGGCGCCCCCATCCGCCAGGGCGAGGCGCACGGCCTCCAGCGAGTTTTCCAGAGTGATGCGGCGTTTCGCATCTTCGGTCCATCCGGACATTGCCGTGCCCGGCGGTCCGTCCAGCCGGCTTGTATAGGACACGGCCTCTTCGAGGTCACCCTTTTCGAGCGCCTCGGCCGCCCGCGAGAGAAGCGCGAACGGATCGGCATCCGAGCCGTCTGCCTTGCGGACCGTAACGGCTCCGCCAAAGAATTTGTTGATCCAGCCCCAGCGCCCGGAATCTTCTGTCGGCACCGTGCGCCGCGCCGCGTCGGCCGCTGTGGCAAAGGCATCTTTCAACTCCGCCAGTGTCGGCGCGCCGGATGTGGCCAGCGGGCCGAGCGCGCGTACATCATCCACCGTCGGCAGAGCTGAGCGCAGCGAGCGGTAATCCGATTCAAACGGCTCACCCCGGCGCGAAGCCGCTTCGATGGCGGAAAGAGCAAGCGCCGCTTCGGCGACAGAACTGGCCGAGGCCGCCTCGGCCCGGGCATCGCTCTGCTCCGTCTGCACACGCGCCAGCATGTCCGCGAGGGAGCGGCCCTGTTTGGTCTGCTCCAGGGTCGAGTCGCGCAGCGTTTCGACTTCCCGCTCCAGCGCGGTGACGCGGCTGCTCATGTCAGGCGGCAACGGGCGGGTTTCGATCGCATCCAGCCGGTCGGACAGGGCACCCAGCGCACGGGCGAGGTCTTCGGGGGCAACCGTGTCGCCGACTTCCACCGACTCCAGCGCATCGAGACGGGCCTCGATCGCCGTCAAGTCCACAGGGGCGGACTGCGCCGCAGGCAAATTGTCGATCCGGTTGGCCAGCGCATCGATGCCTGCCTTCAGCGCGGCGCGATCATCCGGGGCAGCCTGTTCCAGCTTGCCGATCCGGTCATTCAGCGCGGCAACTTCTTCGTTTGCATTGCCAAGCCCGCTTGGCATCATCAGGTGCCCGCCAATGCCGATCATGCCGCCCAGGCCGGCGGCCACGACGCTCATCAGGCCCGCGCCCAGCCAGCCCGGTCCGCTGCCGGACTTCGGCGTCTTCCCCTCTTCCGGGGCCAGTTCGAAATCTGCGTCGATCGGTTCTGCCGGGTCGACGGAGCTTTCAGGGATAGAATCGTCTGTCATTTCGAATCCGGTTTCTGGCTTCGCACACTCGCACAGGATTCCGGCGGCTCAAAGGCCGTCCGCCACCTTGGCGAGGACGCTAAGCAGCGCGTCTTCATTCGGCGCATCCGCAATATGGATCGCGGCAACCTCGCGGCCCTCCAGCGGCCGCACCGCCGCTTCCGAGATGGCGACGATGATGGCATGTTCCAGTCCGCCCGCTGCCCAGGCAAAGGCCGCCGCGGCTTTCGCCGAATGGATCAGCACACAGGCCGGACCGGCCGCAAGCGCCGCTTCGGCGTCCGGGGTCAGGTCTTCGGACGGCCGGGTTTCGTATAGCGCGAGGAAGTCCGCTGGAATGCCGCCCTGTTTCAGCCGCGCAACGAGTTCACCTGCCGCCGCCTCATTGGCAACATGCAGCACGCCTTCGGTGCCTTCCGGCAGGGCGACCAGAATGTCTGCCGCCAGCGCCGCCGCATCGCCCGCCCCTTCATAGACGGCCGCGAAACCGGCTTCCCGCGCCGCCGCCGCCGTGGAGGGACCGACGCACCAGGCCTTGGCTGCCCGCAGGGTGCTGGCCTCTGTAAAGAAACGCACGCCATTGGCGCTGGTGAAGACGAGGTGCTGCACGGCCGAAAGGTCCGGCAGGTCAGCCTTCAGCCGGGCGAGCGACAGCATGGGCGAGGCGATGGCCGGCAGGTCCATCGCCTTCAGCCGGGCCATGGTCTCGGAGGCGCCGGGCTCGGCGCGGGTCACGATGACCGGAAGGCTCACCAGTCCCCCTCGAAGGCCGGCAGCTGGCCGCCCGCCTGCTGGCGGATGTCATTGGCGATGTCCTTGCCCAGCGCTTCGAGCTGCACTTCGCTCGCGCCCTTGCGGCAGGTGCCTTCGGCGCGCCAGCGGGCGCTGCCATCCATGGCGAGGACTTCACCGACGAGGTGCCATTCCTCGCCCTTGTCGAAGGTGTGCGCGGCGATCGGCGTGCGGCAGGACCCATCGAGCGCCAGCAGGAAGGCCCGCTCGATCATGGCTGCTGCGGCGGTCGGCACATGGTTCAGTCTGTGCAGCACGGCGGCGGTGTCGGCGTCGGCATCTTCGCGCATCACCACGCCGACAATGCCCTGCGCGGCAGCGGGCAGCATGTCTGTCAGCGGAATCGGCGTCGCCACTTCCGGCTGGCCGAGGCGCGTCAGACCGGCCATGGCGAGATAAGTCGCATCCGCCAGCCCCTCTTCCAGCTTGCGCATGCGGGTCGCGACATTGCCGCGGAAGGTGACGATCTCGAGGTCCGGCCGCATGGCGCGGGTCTGCGCTTCCCGGCGCAGCGACGCGGTGCCGACCTTCGCGCCCTTCGGCAGGTCCATCAGGCTTTTCGCATGCGGAGACAGGAACCCCTCGCGCGGGTCTTCCCGCTGCGGGAAAGCCGCGAACACCTGGCCCGGCTCCAGCACGGACGGCACGTCCTTCAGGCTGTGGACGGTGAGATCCACGTCGCCGCGCGTCAGCGCCGCATCAAGCTCGCGGGTGAACAGGCCCTTGCCGCCGGAATTGATCAGCCGCTCGGTCGTCAGCTGGTCACCCGATGTGGTGAAGGTGACGATCTCACCGATCATGGCACCGCCGGAGGCCGCCTCGATTCCGGCGGCGATCTGATTTGCCTGAATCAGGGCCAGCGGCGAACCACGTGTTCCGATCCGAAGCGTTCTGGGGGAATTTGTTTCAGTCATTCCCCTCCCCTAGCGCCGGGCGTGCCGCTTGCCAATTGACAGAGCGCCGCGGAAAGGGCTACGACGTTTTATCGTTTATCGACAAATCCCCTTTTCGGAGACCCTCATGATCAAACCTGCCGTATCAGCGCTGGCGCTGGCCCTCGCACTCGCCGCCTGCGGACAGCCGGCCGACAAACCCGCCGCCGCGACTGAGCTGACCGCCGACCAGAAGGCCGAGATCAGCAAGGAGCTGAACGAGTGGTTCGACGCGAAGTATGAGGAATCGCTGCAGGAAAGCCCGATCATGATGACCTTCCTTGGCCGGAAGGACCTCAACGACAAGATCGACTGCTTCACCCTTGCCTGCGCCGATGAGCAGCTGGCCCGCCAGAAGGCCGCCGTCGAGGAAATGAAGGCGACCTTCAATTATGACGACCTGTCGGACGCCGACAAACTGTCCTGGGACCTGTTCGAATACCAGTACAACCAGGCCGCCGAGGCTGCGAAGTTCCGCTATAACGGCTTCGTCTATGACCAGATGAACGGCCCGCAGGGCTTCATTCCGCAATTCCTGATCAGCTTCCACAATGTCGAGAATGCCGACGACATGCGTGCCTATGTGTCGCGTATCCGGGAAGCTGCCCGCGCCCTGAACGAAGCGACCGATGTCGCCCGTGAAAGCGCCGAGCACGGCACGCATGCGCCGAAATTCGCTTATGAAGGCGTGATCGACCAGTCGCGGAAAGTCATCACCGGCGCGCCGTTCACCGACGGGCCGGACAGCGCCCTGATGGCTGACGTGAAGTCCGAACTGGCCACGCTGGTCGAGAATGGCGAGCTGACCCAGGAAGAGTCCGACGCCATCCTCGCTGACGCAACCGATGCGATGACGAATGATTTCCTCGACGCCTTCGACAACATCATCGCCTTTGCGACCGAGGACATGGCAAACTCGCCGGATTCCTCCCAAGCCGTCGGCGCCTTCCTGCAGCCGGATGGCGAAGCCTATTATGAGGAGCGCCTCGCCAACAACACCACCACGTCGATGACCGCCGACGAGATCCACCAGATCGGCCTTGCCGAAGTGGACCGGATCCATGCCGAGATGGAAGCCATCAAGGACAAGGTCGGCTTCGAGGGCACGCTGCAGGAATTCTTCGCCTTCCAGCGCGACTCCAAGGATGATGAGCGTTTCTACTATCCGGACACGGATGAGGGCCGCCAGGCCTATATCGACGACGCCACGGCGAAGATCGAGAACATCAAGGCCAAG
>MDTG01011142.1_pt1 | contig 23606 bp, 21 predicted proteins | sample 811421 | NCBI WGS metagenome assembly MDTG01 (sample SAMN05326645, study PRJNA326480) | marine metagenome | isolation source: seawater | place: Pacific Ocean: South East | collected 2011
ACGTTGATAGGCTGGATGTGGAAGCGCAGTAATGCGTGCAGCTGACCAGTACTAATAGCTCAATTGGCTTGATTTATGCACTGAAAAAAATTTTTGTTTATTGATTACAATTATTTATCTAAATAAGCTTTTACATTTAAACATGTAATGTTAATTCTTAATAAAAAACTTATATAATTGTGAATATTCTTGGACTTAACCTTGGGCACGACTCTTCATGTACTTTGATAAAAAGAGGTAAAATAGTTGCTGCCTGTGAGGAAGAGAGATATACAAAACATAAACATACAAGAACTTTTCCCATAAACGCAATTAAAGATTGTTTAAAAAAAGGTAAAATTAGAATTAGAGATGTTGATATTATTTCTATTGGTTTTTTACCTGAAAAATACGTTAAAGAATTTTATTTTAAACAAGTTCTAGAAGACAACAGCAAAATAGGTTTGCTTAAAGATGGGTTTAATAGAATTAAAGAAAACTTAAATTTAGAAAAAACTATTAGAACAAAGTTAAATTATAAAAAAAAAATTGAATTTAACAGCCATCACCACAGTCATTTAGCCAGTGCTTTTTATCCTAGTGGGTTTAAAAATTCTTTAATTATGTCATTGGATGGAATTGGAGAGTTTGAAACTGGCTTGGTTGGTATAGGCAGAAAGGATAAAATCAAAATAATATTTGGTGAAAATAAATTTCCTAACTCTTTAGGATTAATTTACGCAGCAATTACCTATTTTCTTGGCTGGAAATCATTTTATGACGAGGGAATAGTTATGGGCTTAGCTCCATTAGGAAATTATAAAAAAAAAATACCAAATTCTAATAAAACTTATATTCAAACTTTTAGAGAAATTATAAAAAAAAAAAAATACTTAAATTATGAAATTGATAAAAGTTGGATTACATATCATATACAAAGAGATACATGGTTAAGTAGTAAATTTTTCAAATTATTTGGAAAAAAAAGGACTCCAGGCTCGAAGATCAACGAACATCATAAAAATATTGCTGCTGCATTACAAAAAAGAATAGAAGAAATAGTAATTTCACAACTAATTATATTAAAACAAAAATATAGATGCGAAAATCTTTGTATAGCAGGTGGTGTTGGATTAAATTGTTCATTAAATGGAGCAATTCATGACAAGAAAATTTTTAAAAAAATATTTATCAAACCTGCTAGCGGTGATGCAGGAATTTCATATGGATCTGCATTAGTAAGTTATTTTAAAAAAAACAATGTAAATAATTTTAAAAATGAAGATTTTTATTTAGGTTCAAATTTTTCAAATTCTCAAATAAAAAAAGAACTTCTTAAGCATAAAAAGAAATTAAAGTTTAAATTATGTAAAGATATTACTAAAATTTCAGCAAAAATTATTTCAGATAAGAAAATTTTAGGATGGTTCCAGGGTGCGGCAGAGTTTGGACCAAGAGCCTTAGGAAATAGAAGTATTTTAAGTCAACCTTTCCCAATTACAATGAAGGATCATCTTAATAAAAATGTAAAATTTAGGGAAAGTTTTCGACCATTCGCACCTGCTATCTTAGACTATAAGGCTAAAGAATTTTTTCAAATGAACCAAGAAAGCCCACACATGCTTATGGCTGTAAAAGTCAAAAAAGAAAAAAAAAAATTAATTCCAGCTGTAGTTCATGTAGATAATTCATCTAGAACACAAACTGTATCAAAGAAAAATAATAAAAGATTTTATAACTTGATTAATAATTTTTATAAAATAACGAAAATACCTGTTTTAATTAATACATCTTTCAATATTAAAGGCCAACCAATCGTTAATGATCCTAAAGATGCAATATTATGTTTTTTGAAATATAACATCGATTATCTAGCGATTGGTGATTACATAGTTGAAAAAAAATAGCATAAATTAAATGAAAAAAAAATTTATACCATTTGGTAAGCCCTACATAGGTAATGAGGAAATTAATTTTATAACAAAGGTTATCAAATCAAAATGGATTGGAAGTGGTCCTATAACTGAGAATTTTGAGAATAAATTTAAAAAATATAAAAAATCTAAATACGCATTATCAGTCAATTCCTGTACAGCTGCCCTACATTTATCTCTAATTTATTGCGGAATTAAATATAATGACGAAGTTATTACAACACCAATGACATTTGCTTCTACAATAAACTCGATTATATTGAGTGGAGCCAAACCTGTTCTTGCAGATATTGATCCCCAAACCTTTAATATTGATCCCAAAGAAATAGAGAAAAAAATAACAAAAAAAACTAAGGCAATTTTAATTGTTCACCTTGCAGGTTTGCCTTGTGATATGAAGAGTATATTAAAGATTATTAGGAAACATAAACTTAAATTAATTGAAGATTGTGCTCATGCAATTGAAAGTAAATATTATAATCAACACGTGGGTAATTTTGGTGATACTGGCTGCTTCAGTTTTTATACGACAAAAAATTTAACTACTGGTGAAGGTGGAATGATAGTTTGTAACAATAATCAAATTTACAAAAAAATAAGAGTTGCAAGATTACATGGTTTATCAAAGGATGCCTGGAAAAGATATTTACCAGAAAGTGTTAAGGCGCCTGTTAAGTTTGAACATTATGATGTTACTGAGGTAGGTTTAAAATATAACATGATTGATATAAATGCAGCAATGGGTATTGTCCAATTAAGAAAAATTGAAAAATCATGGTTAAAAAGAAAAAAGATTTTTCAATTATATAAAAAAAAACTATTTAATTTACCAATAAAAACTCAAATTTTTACAAACAAAAATATCAAACACGCTTATCACTTATTTCTTTTAGTTATTGACAAAAGTAAAACAAAAAAAAATAGAGATGATTTGATATTATTTTTAAAAAAATACAATATTGGATGTGGAGTAAATTATAGAAGTGCTACGGATATGAGTGTATTTAGAAAAAAATTTGGTTGGAATGACAAAACTTGTAAAAATTCAAAATATTTGGGTGATAATACACTAAGCTTACCGTTATACCCAGATTTAACAATCAAGGATGTGAATTACATTTGTGAAAAAATACAAAAGTTTTTTAAATCATAAAATAGTTTTTAGATGTGATGCAGCTGATATTCCAGAAATTGGATCTGGTCATGTTTACAGATCTCTAATAATTGCAAATTATTTAAAAAAAAAATTTCGTTTAAAATATAAGCAAATAGTTTTTGTGATTAAGGTTAAGGGCAAGTATTCAAAAAATCTTGAAATATTAAAAAACTATAATTTTAAAATAATAGAAATTCAGTCTAAAATAAAAGATTATTCAATAGATGAAGTAAAAGAATTAAAAAGATTAAAAGCAAATTTAATAATTATTGATAGATTGGGTAAAGTTACAAAAAACTTTTATGAGGAAATTAAAAATAATTTTATAAAAAAAATTATAATTGACGACTCTTCAATTCAACGAAAATTATTTGACGTAAGTTTAAACCCATTGATCCAGAATGTACCAAACTTTAAAGGGCAGAGAGTTGGATATAAATATTTAATTTTAGACATCTATAAAAAAATTAATTTTAAGATTAAAAATAAATATAGAAATATATTTATGTTTTTTGGTGGGTTCGATAATAAAAATTTAGCTCAAAAAGTAATTAATTCTCTAAATTCAATTGAATTTAAATTAAATATTTATTTACCATTAGCTTACAAAAGTTTGGTTAGAATTAAAAAAACTCATCATAATTTAGTTTATTTTAAAGCAAATGAGTATTTTAAAAAACTTAACAAATCAAATATTGCAATTGTGTCAGGTGGAATTAGTTTATTTGACTCTATATTAAATAAAAAAAAAATAATTTGTATTCCTCAATATAAACATCAAGAAATAAACGCAAAAAAAATTTCGAAAACTAGAGCAATTAATTACTTAAATTCTGAAAATAAAAAATTTGATGATAATTTAGTAAATCTTATTTTAAAAATTTATAAAGACGAAATATATCTTAAAAAAATAAACACTATTCAGGAAAGAATAATTGATATAAAAAAGGTTAAAAATACTCTTGAATTATTTTCAAAGACTTATGCTAAATCGAAATATTGATAACTTTTTTAATTTTAAAGAAAAAATATTTTTAATTACAGGTTCATCTGGTCAAATAGGATCTTCATTTTGTAAGTTATTTTTAGATTTAGGTGCAAAAGTTTATGGTATTGATACTAGTAAAAATAAATTTAAACACAAAAATTTTTTTTTTAAGAAGGTCGATATAACAAAAAAAAATATAGTTCAAAAAGTTATTCATACAATAATTGCAGAAAATAAAAAAATAGATGTCATAATTAATAATGCTGGATATTCAGTTTTTACAAAATATTACAAAAGAACGAAAAAGGAGTTAGATAAAACAATCAATGTAAATGTTATAGGAGCACTGAACATAATAAATTCTTATGTAAAAATTCATAAAAATAAAAAATTAAAACAATGTAACATAATAAACATAGGTTCAATTTATGGATTAATGAGTCCAGATTTTAGAATTTATGGAAAAAGTGGAAATTATAATTCTGAAATATATGGCGCAACAAAAGCATCTGTAATTCAACTTACCAAATATTATTCAGTAATTTTATCTGATTTAAATATTAATGTTAATTGTTTATCACCTGGCGGTTTATATAATAATATAAATCCACAGAAGGCATCCTTTATTAAAAATTATTCATCTAGAGTGCCTAAAGCAAGGATGGCAAATCCAGAAGACTTACACACAGGGATTATTTTTTTAGCTAGTACAAAATCCAACTATGTCAGTGGACAAAATATTATAATTGATGGAGGCTTGAGTTCATGGTGAAAATTAAATTCTTTAGTAATCTTAATAATTTTCTTATTGCAGAAGCAGGAATAAATCATAATGGAAAAGTAAAAACAGCTTTAAAACTGGTTGATGTTGCAAAAAAAAGTGGTGCTAGTGCAATTAAATTTCAAACATATATTACTGAAAAAAGAATTAAAAAAAAATACAAAAAAATATTTGATATTTTAAAAAAATGTGAATTAAAATTTAATGATTTTAAAATTATAAATGATTATTGCAAACATAAAAAAATAGATTTCTTTTCTACACCCTTTGATAATGAGTCTGTAAAATTTCTCGATAGTTTAAATGTCAAATTATTTAAGATTGCTTCATTTGACATAGGAAATTATGAATTGATAAATGAAATATTAAAGACTAATAAACCAACAATAGTTTCTACGGGCATGGCAAGTCTTAAAGAGATCGATAAAATATACAGTAAATTTAAAAAGAAAAAAATTGATTTAGCCCTACTTCATTGTATTTCTTCTTACCCAAATAAAGATGATAGTTCATATCTTTCTAATATAAATTTTTTAAAAAATAGATTTAAATGTGAAATTGGAATTTCTGATCATACCAATGATATTAAAATTCCTATATATGGAAATTTGCTTGGAGCAAAAATAATTGAAAAACATCTTAAAATAGATAAAAAACATAAGTGCGTTGATGCACCCGTGTCAATTACAGGAAAACAATTCCATGCACTTAAAAATGAAATAGAAAATATTACAAAGATTTTAAGCAAGGCTTCTTTTGGAACAAGGAAAGAAGAAAAAGGATCAAAAATATTTAAGCGTAATAAAATTTTATAAAATTTTATGAAAATTCAGATTTTAACCGATAAAAAATCGTGGTTTTACAAAAATCAAGATAAAGTTCCAGCTAAATTTAAAAAGCTCACCCAAAAAAAATTAATAAGCAGCTATTTTAATATAAAAAAAAATTATGATTTAACATTTATTATTAGCTATTATAAAATTATTCCAAAAAAATTTTTGTCTTACTCAAAATATAATTTGGTAGTCCATGAATCAGATTTACCAAATGGGCGTGGTATGTCACCTTTATATTGGCAAATATTGAAAGGAAAAAAAAAAATAGTCTTTACTTTATTTGAATGTTCAGAAAAGATGGATGAGGGAAAATATTATATTAAAAAAACATTTTATTTTGAACCCACTCTTCTTTTTGAAGAAATAAAAGAAAAGCAACTTAAATTTGCTTTCAAAATGATTGAACTTTTTATAAAAAAATATTCAAAAAAAAAAAATATAAAAAGTTTTAATCAGAAAGGAAAAGTATCTTATTTTCCCAGAATACCCTCTTCATTCAGTGAGCTTAACATTAATAAATCAATAAAGTCACAAATTAATAAGATAAGAACTAGAGATAATAAAAATTTTCCCTCATATTTTATTTATAAAAAAAGAAAATATACAATTAAAATAAACTAGTTTATGAAGAAAAAAATTACTGCAATTGTTCAAGCAAGAATAGGCTCATCAAGATTGAGAGGAAAAGTTTTAAAAAAAATTAATAGTAAAGAAACTATAATTTTATTATTAGAAAGACTATCTAGAGCAAAAAAAGTAAATGATATTATTGTTGCTATACCAAATACAAAAGAGAATGATGTGTTATTTGAGGTTCTTAAAAAACATAATTATAAAATATTTAGAGGAAGTGAAAAAAATGTTTTGAAGCGATATTATGATTGTGCAAAAAATTATAAAATATCAAATATACTAAGAATTACCGGAGATTGTCCATTAGTTGATCCTTTATTAGTTGATAAAGTGGCATCAATTTATTTATCTAATAACTATGATTATGTATCAAATATCGAAGATAGAACATTCCCAGATGGAATGGATATGGAATTTTTTAATTTTAAAACGCTTTCTAAAATTTTAGCTAACGTAATTTCAAAATATGACAAGGAGCATGTAACCAAATATGTTTTAAGAACAAATATTTTTGATAAATATAATTTCAAACAATCAAAAAATTTTTCAGATTTGAGAATTACCTTAGATACTAAAGATGATTTTTTATTAATTAAAAAAATATTTGAAAATTTTAGAAACAGTTTATTTTCATATAATGATATTATTAAGTATTACCAAAAAAATAAAAAAATATTTATAAAAACTAAAGAAGCCTCTCTTAAACAGGAGAGAGAAAATCTTTCACAAGGTCAAAAAATATGGAGCAAAGCAAAAAGATATATTGCAGGAGGCAATATGCTTTTTTCAAAAAGACCAGATGTTTTTCTACCAAATAAATGGCCCAGTTATTTTAGAAGTGCAAAAGGATGTGTGGTCGAAGATTTGGATGGAAAAAAATATTATGATGTAAGTATAATGGGTATAGGTACAAATATCTTAGGTTATTCAAACACTGATGTAGATAATGCAGTTTCTAAACGTTTATACAAGGCAAACATGACAACTTTGAACTGTACCGAAGAAGTTGAATTAGCAGAAAAGCTTATAAAAATTCATCCTTGGGCAAGTAAAGTAAGATTTGCAAGATCTGGTGGTGAGGCCAATGCTATTGCTGTGAGACTTGCAAGATCATACACAAAAAAACAAAAAATTGCTTTTTGTGGTTATCATGGATGGCATGATTGGTATTTGGCAACAAATTTAAAAAAGAAAAGTAATTTGAATGAACATTTGTTACCTGGATTAAAGACCGGAGGTGTTTTAAAAAAACTTAATGATAGTATTTTTCCTTTTAAATATAACGACTACGATGGTTTATTAAATTTAATCAAAAAGTATCCAGATATTGGAATAATAAAAATGGAAGTAATAAGGAATCAAAAACCTAAAAAAAATTTTTTAAAGAAAATCAGAAAACTTGCAAACGAGAGAGATTTAGTATTGATTTTTGATGAATGTACAACAGGATTTAGGCAAAGTTTTGGAGGTATTCATAAAATTTATGGTGTTAATCCAGATATGTTGATGCTAGGTAAAGCTATTGCTAACGGTTTTGCTTTAACAGCTGTTTTAGGTAAAAAAGAGATAATGGAAAGTATAAAAAATACTTTTATAAGCAGTACTTTTTGGACTGAAAGTATTGGACCAACTGCAGCATTAAAAACTTTAGAAGTTATGGAACAAAAAAAAACTTGGCGATATATAACAAATCTTGGAATTTATATTGTTTCACAATGGAAAAAATTAGCAAAAAAAAATAAAATTAAAATAAAAATTTCAGGTATACCAGCTTTAAGTTCTTTTGTTTTTTTGAGTAAAAATCATCAAGCATATAAAACGTTTATAACGCAAGAAATGTTAAAGTATGGATTTTTGGCAACTACTACTATTTATGTTTCGGTCGCTCACAATAAAAAAATTTTAAAAAAATACTTTTATTATCTAGATAAATTGTTTTTTATTATTTCTAAATGTGAAAAAGGTGATGACATACATAGGTATTTACTTGAGCCAATTTCAGAAACTGATTTCGCGAGATTAAATTAATGAACATAAAAAAAATAGTAGAAAGATTATATCCGTTTGATTATTCAATCGCAGGAAAAGGAAATGATTTAGCTATCAAAGAATTTAAAAAATTTTTACCTTTTAAAGTACATTCTTTTACAACTGGAAAATCTTTTAACGGTTGGAAAATACCACATTCTTGGAAACTCAAAAAAGGATTAATAAAAGATGGTTCAAAAGTTATATTTGACGCAAAAAAATCTCTATTCGGTGTACCTGTTCAGTCTCCAAGTTTTTCAGGTGATGTGTCATATAAAAACTTGGTAAAGCATATTTATACTTCGAAAAAAAAAAATTATGCCACTCCTTATAATTGGTCAGGTTTATATAGAAATCAAAGGCCAACATGGGGTTTTTGTATGCCTGCTTCTCAATTAGCAAAGTTAAAAAAAAAAAATTATAAAGTAGAAATAAAAACTGAAATCAAAAAATCAAAAATGAAAGTTTTAGAATACACTCTAAGAGGTAGGAACGATAATACAATAATAATTAATGCTCACAACTGCCATCCATTTCAGGCAAATGATGATATATCTGGATGTGCACTTGGTATTAAACTGTTTCAAAAGCTTAAAAAAATAAAAAATAGAAAATTTACTTATACATTATTAATAGCCCCAGAATTGTATGGACCAATATTTTGGTTAAACAAGATTAATAAATCAAGAATTAAAAATTTAGACTATTCTATTTTATTAAAGTCAGTTGGAAATAATAATAGTATTAAACTCCAACACTCAGTAATTAAAAATACAGAAATTGATAATTCTGCCTTGAGAGCTCTTATAAATTCAAAAGAAAAATATACTACAGGAAATTTTAGAACTATTTATGGTAATGATGAAATAGTCTTTGACTCTCCTGGTTACAATATTCATACAATTTCACTTACAAGGTCTCCTTTTCCAGAATATCATACAGATTTAGATACACCAAAAATCATTTCACAAAAAAAACTTTCAAAAACTTTTTCTATTTTAAAATTTATTATTAATGATTTTGAAAAAAAAATTAGATTTAAGAATAACTTTAAAGGTGTAATTGCTTTATCAAATAAAAAATTTAAATTGTATTTAAATGCTGAGTCACCAGGTATTGATAAAAAGAAATATACCTCAACAAAAAAAAGTTGGAACTTACTAATGAATAATTTACCCTCATTTATAGAACAAAAAAAGTCTGTTGAGGAAATTGCACAATATCACAATCTTCCTTACAAACAGGTATTGTCTTACTGTTCAAAATGGGAAAATAAAAATTTAATAAAAAAATATTAAATTATTTTAAACCAATTGAGTCAAAATACTTCTTTAATTTGGAATTTTCTAGATTTTTATGTGGAGTTGTAAACCTGTCTCCTATTTTTAAATCATTTATAATATTGTATTTTTTTTCATTTAGGACTTCTTCAATAATTAAACTACCAAAATTAATTGCAACCACGATCCAATTATTAGTTTTTCTGTAAATCATTCCATATTGATAGGGATGAAAAATTTGTTCTGAACGTGTCCAAGTGACTGACTTTATCTTTACTTTTTTATTTTTATAAAAAGTACTAGCACCATCGTATGGATCATCAAAAGCACATATAAAATTAAATAGATCAATATTTTTTAAATTCCAATCTATCCATCCGTTTGTATTAGTATGAAGTCTTGGAAAATAAGAGGACAAATATTCAGGTTGTCCCAAAACATCAAAATCTTTTTTATTTATTATTTTATTTAAGAATTCTTTCATAAATTCCACCTCTTGATTTAGTTGAAATGAGTAGTATTCACTTGGTTTTTTAAGAGAGTGGGGAAATATAAAATTTTTATGAAATAATATTTTTCCTTCATCAATCTTAGAATTAGAAATTAAGTGGAGCAAACATATACCTAACTTATCTTGGTTTAATATCCTCCAACTAAAACCACCACCCCCCCTATCTAAGGGAAGTCTGGTGCTATGAGAATTTATTAATTTATTCTTAAATAAATTTTTTAAAATATTTTCTTTAAATATCCAAACTGCGTCAAAAGAAAAATACAATGTTTCTCTATTTTGACCAAGAATTTTTTTTATTTTTTTTTCTTCTATTTTATTAAATTTATAAACAGGTCCAATTTTTTTTAAAAGTATTTCTAAATTTTGTTTTTTTTCAATAATTTCATTCGCATGTCTTGGTGCTATTACTGAAATTACTTTTAAATTTTTATTTTTTGCCATTTTGGCAAATTCGTACATAAGATGACCACCACCTATTAAAAAAATTCTAGATATTTTTCCAAAATTTATCATTTTATAATTTAGAATGTTTTTTTGAATTTTGAATTATTTGGTTATGAGTCATTAATCTATCTCCAATTTTAATACTTTGTAATTTTATGTTTTTATCTAAGTTAGCTTTAATTATACCTTTTTTAACTGCAATTATTAAACTTTTTTTACTTTTATTTAAAATCAGACCAGCAGTGAAAGAATGGTAATTATTTTTTTCAACTAATGATGCATTTTTTAAATAAATTTTTTTTTTGTTTAAAAAAGTAATTGCACCTAAATATGGGTCACTAAATGCATTAATAAATCTTGTTATTTCACCCGCAGAATTACTCCAATCAATAAATCCATTATTATTGTTTTTTAATCTAGGAAAAAAGATTGATTTTTCTTCATTTATTTTCTTCAATTTTAAAGAATAATTTTTTTTAATTTTTTTTAAAAAATTTTTTAAAAAACTAATTTCTTTTTTTTCAGAAAAAATAAAAAAATCTTTTGGAATTTTTAAATTTTTTGGGTATTTATAATTGAATTTTAGATAATAATATCCACTATCACTTGAGCCTTGAATTGTATTTTCATTTACGCTTTGTAAGAAACAACCTCCTTCTCTTTCATCATTTAAAATCATCCAAGAATAATGAGCTCCACCTCTATACTTGGGCATTGGAATTCCCATGAAATCTAAAATTTTACCATTAAATTTAGAAAGTAATTTTTTTTCAATATACCATGGTTGTCCAAAACCTATACCTAAACTTTTTGGAGTTATGATTTTAAAAATCTTTTTATTTTTATTAATGTTTTCTGTTGAAATGAATTTTATTTTATTGATTTTAAGATAGTTTCTTAACGTTCTATTATCTAATAGACGGTCATTTAACATTCTTTCATTGGTAAAATAATGATAATTAATTTTATTTTCTTTCAAATATTTTAAAAAAGATAAAGAATTAACTGATCCACCCAAAACTATGATATGATTTATATTATTTAGTTTCATCTATAATGATAATGAATATATAAAACACAAATTTTATGAAAAATAAATTAAAAATTCTATTAGTTGAGCTTAATTCTAGTATGGTTTCGAATAAATATGTAGACTGGTTAAATTCTCCTGAAATAGTAAAATTTACAGAACAAAGATTTAAAAAACACTCTTTAGATAACGTTAAAAATTTTGTTATATCCAAAAAAAAATCCAAAGCTGAATTTTTGTATGGGATTTTTATAAATATAAAAAAACATAAAGTTCATGTAGGGAATATAAAACTTGGACCAATTAATTTTCATCACATGTCGGCTGAAATTTCATATTTTATTGGAGAAAAAAATCTTCATAATAAAGGAATAGCAAGTTCAGCAATTAAAGAGGTTTTATTAATTGCAAAAAAAAAATTTAAGTTAAAAAAAATTACTGCTGGAGTATATTCCAATAACACTTTTTCAAAAAAAGTATTAATTAAAAATAAATTTAATTTAGAGGGAATATTAAAAAAACAATTTAATTTTAAAAATAAAAGAGTTGATAAGTTAATTTATGGCAAGACCTTAGCTTTATGATTGGTATTCTAGATTTGCAAATTTGTAATTTAGCCTCGGTTTCAAGTGCTGTCTATAATCTGGGTTTTGATATCAATATTGTTAAGATTAATGAAAAAAATAAATTAGATGAAATTTCTCATTTAATTATTCCTGGCGTTGGTTCTTTTTCAAATATTTCAAACGAATATTTTAGAAATCCAAATTTTAATTTGGAATTAGTAAAGCATGTAAAAAAAGGAAAACCATTGCTGGGAATTTGTTTGGGGATGCAGTTTTTAGCAACCGAAGGATTTGAAAATATTAAGAGCAAAGGTCTGAATTTTATTAATGCTACAGTGGACTTAATGGACTCAGATAACTCTAAAAATTATAATCTTCCCCATGTGGGATGGAATGAAATAAACATTATAAAAGATCACAAAATATTCCAAGGAGTAAAAAATAAAAGTAATTTTTATTTTGTTCATTCCTATCAAACTATATTAAGAAATAAGGATAATCTTTTTGCAGAAACTAAGTATTTAAAAAATTTTCCTTCAATCATCATAAATGAAAATGTTTTTGGATTTCAATTTCATCCAGAAAAAAGTTCAAAAAACGGTTTAAAAATTTTAGAAAATTTCTGTAATCTTAAGTCATAATGTTAAAAAAAAGAATTATTCCTTTATTATTACTAATGGACGACAGATTAGTTAAAACAGTTAATTTTGATAAATTTAAGGATGTTGGAAATCCAATCTCAACTGCAAAGATATTTAATGATTCTGATGCTGACGAATTAATTTTACTTAACATAAACAGAACTAACAGAGTCTCATCTGTCTTGATACCTGTATTAAAAAAAATCTCTGAGGAATGTTTTATTCCTATAGCTGCTGGAGGTGGTATAAATTCGATTGAAGATGCAACTGATATAATTAAAAATGGAGCTGACAAAGTAGTTCTAAATTCTATTTGTTACAATAATTATAATTTTGTTAAAAACTTAGCTAATAAATTTGGGAGACAAGCAGTTGTTGCAAGTATAGATGTAAAAAAAATTGAAAAAAAATTTTACTTATTTTCAAACTGCGGAACAAAATTAAATAAAATTTCACTAGATGAACATGTCCAAAAACTCATAAAAAATGATGTGGGGGAAATTATGATAAACTCAATAGACTGTGAAGGTACAATGACAGGTCCAGATCATGATCTAATTATGCAAGTCAGTAATAATTGCAATGTTCCAATTATATATTCCAGCGGTATTGGAAATTATGATCATATTAAAGATGTCTTTAAAATGGCAAACATTAGTGCTGTCGCTTGCGGAAGCTTGTTTAATTTTACTGATAGCAATCCTATTAGAACTAAATCTTATCTTAAAAGCTATGATATTAAATTACGGTTATTTTAATTGAAAATGATATAGATCTATCTTATTTATAAAAAATTGATGGGCAAAAATTTTTTTCTAAAGTCTTGTAATAGCTGTATGTTGCCAGAAACATATGAAACTTTTGATTTTGACAAAGATGGAGTATGCAATGTTTGCAATAATCATAAACATCAAAAATCTAAAATTGATTGGGATTTAAGAGCTCAAACATTTGAAAAATTGGTTGAGGATTTTAGGGGTAAGGGAGACTATGATTGCTTGGTGCCTTACAGTGGAGGAAAAGATTCGACTTATGTTTTATATGAAATAGTTGTTAAACATAAACTCAAACCATTAGTGATTTCTTTTGACCATGGTTTTTTTCGAGAACAACATTCAAAAAATATTGAAAGAACTCTGAAAATTTTAGGGACTGATTATTTGGTATTTAGACCAAATATGAGGGTAGTTGGAAAGCTAATGCTTGAGTCCCTCAAAAGAAAAGGAGATTTTTGTTGGCACTGCCATACAGGTATTTTTGCTTATCCAATGCAAATAGCTGTTAAATTTAATATACCTCTCATAATTTGGGGAGAATCTTCTGCTGAATATACAGGCTATTATGATTTTGATGAGGAAAAATTTGAAGAACAAGATGAGGAAGCTTTTAACAGATATATTAATCTTGGTATCAATGCCGAGGATATGTATGGTTTTATTAAAGATGGAGTTGTAGAGGAGAGAGATTTAGCTCCTTTTAAATATCCAAAGCTTCGAGATTTAAAAAGGATTGGTTATAAAAGTCTATGTTATGGTACTTTCATTAATTGGGATCCTGTAAAGCAAACAGAAATAATTCAGAAAGAATTAGGATGGAAAATGGATCAGGTAGAAGGACTTGCTCCAGAATTTTGGATGGAAAAAATTGAATGTAGAGTAAATGGGATAAGAGACTGGTTAAAATATGTTAAAAGAGGCTTTGGAAGAACAGCACAATCAGTTGCAAGAGAAATAAGACTTGGAAAAATTACCAAAGAAGAAGGAAAAATTTTAGTTGATAAATATCATGCAAAAAAACCAAAAAGTTTAGAATATTTTTTAAAAATAATGAATATAACTGAGAAGGAATTTATGGATATAGCTTTGAAGCATCAAATATCACCTTGGGAATATGATGAAACCAAAGTAACTGATGGAGACAAACTACATGATCAAGATAATTGGGATGATACACCTTTAAGGTAGAAATTTAATATCCTTATGAAAAGTTTAAGTATTTCCAGTAAAAAAGATTATAATAAAAGTGAGCTATCTCAATTTAAGAAAATTTATCAATCTACAATAGAATTTAGTAAATTCTTACATCATCAATTTATAAATAGTAGAAAGGTATTAGATGTTGGAACTGGTATAGGAGGAACGCTTTCATTTTATACTAACAAATACAAGGATATAGACTTTATAGGTTCAGACTATAGAGCAAAATATGTAAATCAATCTAAATATATTTTTAACAAATTAAAAATAAATCAAAATGTAACATTTCAGAAAATAGATATTTTAAAAAAAATAACTAATAAGAATTTAGATAAAATTGACGGTATTATAAGCGAAAAAACTTTTTGTACATTCAAAGACATAAGTAAGCCTTTAAATAATTTAATTAAATTAAAACCTAAATGGATAGGTATTAACTCACTATTTTTTGATGGTTATATGGATGTAATCATCCATCAAAGACAATTGTCCCCAACAACATTCAATTCATTAAATAATGATAATGATCCTGATGGAGACTTTAACATACATTCTTTAAAAAAATTAAAAAAATTGGTTAAAACTTATGGATATAAAGTTTCGAAATGTAAAAAATTTTACCCTAAAAAAAAATTAAAATCTAATCGATTAAAATTTGGAACTTATACAATTAAAACAGAAATGAACAAAAATACCTGCTTTACAGGACCTGTGCATTTACCATGGTATTTTGTGTTAATCGAAAAAAAGAATTAAATTTTTTTAAAATTTCGATTATAAGTTTAATATTATTTAAATCAAAGTGACTATTGAAGTAAAATTAATTCAATCAAACTATTTATGAATGTTTATATACTGTTTGAGCTAAAGCAAAGAGAGCTATTGTCAAAGCTTTTGTTAGCTATTGACTCTGCTTCTAAAGGAAATGATGTTTATTTAGGTAGGATTAATCCTTATATCCAAAGAGGATTCTTTAATCCTGGAATTGTTCATCTCAAATCTATTACACCAGGTGATACCAGAATTAAAGAACTTGAATATTTAAATAGAGAAGGTTTTAAAATAACAAGTCAAGATGAAGAAAATGGTTTTATAGACCGTAATAGTAATTATAAAAGTTATAGATATTCTTCTAGAACGATAAGTCTAATAGACAAAGTTTTTACTTGGGGACCTTTTGATTATAATAATTTAGCTAATTTTTATCCTAATTATAAAAGTAAATTTATAAAGTCTGGTAATCCAAGAGTAGATTTTTGGAGAAAAGATTTTGAAAAATTTTATAAAAACATAAAATATATTGGATATGAAAAATATATTTTATTAAGTGCAAATTTCGCTTTTGTTTGTCAACACAGGACTTTGAAGGAAGAACTTAATTTTTATAAAACCTCAGGATACTTTAATAGAAAAGGATTTACAAAAAATGATGTAATTATGTGGTATAATGATAGTTTCAAAATTTTTGAAAAATATAAAAAAGCAATTAAAAAAATTTCGAAAAAGTTTAAAAATAAAATAATTATTATTAGGCCTCATCCTACTGATAACCCAAAAAAATGGGAAAAACATTTTAAAACTGATAGAAATGTTAAGATAATCTCGAGAGGTTTTATTGCTGACTGGATACATAAAGCTAAAGTTGTAATACATGCTGGTTGTACTGGAGGGCTTGAGGCTTCATTAAGAAACAAAAATACCATATCTTTTTACCCAACTAAATCTAGCCACGGTCATCCTTTTGCTGATTTATTTTCAAAAAAAATAATTAAGGAAGAAAAACTTTTAAATCATTTAGAATATATTTACTCTAATTCAAGTTGTGACTTTAAATTTAATAACAAATCAAATAGTTTTATTAAAAAAAGAACATTTAATATTTTTGGAGATCCTTCATACAAAAAAATATCCTCAACATGGCAAAAATTAATAAACAAAAATTTTAAGCGAAATAACCTTATATTATTAAGGTTTAGTTTTAAGATAAGAGATTTAAGGCTGAAATTACTGGGCAAAAAGATAGGAGATAATAAATTTAGTTATTTTGACAAAAAAGAAGTATTTGAAATAGTTTCAAGACTTAAAAAAATTGATAGAAAATATAATAATATTAAGATTGATCATATAAAATCTGATATTTTAAGAGTATATAAATAGAAATGAATTTAATTTCTCGAGGTATAAAATTAATACCTAATTCAAACAAAAAAAAAATTCATAAAATATTAGCTATTCAGTTTTTTAAATTTATTTTTGAGATGTTTGGAATTGGCATAATAGTTCCAATAATCTATTTTTTAGCAAAAGGAAATCAAGCAGTTAATGAATTAATAAATAAGTACGAATTTTTTTCACTTATACCTGATAAAATGTTATCAGAAAATAACATAATTATTTTTATTTTATTCTCTGTAATAACAATTTTTGTTGTTAAATTTGCATTTACAGTATTCGCTACCCTATATGAACAAAAATGGACCGAATCTGCGAATGTAAAAACTACTTATGATTTGTTTGATTTCTATATTTCTGACTCTTCTCAATTATCAAACAGAGAAAATTATAATCTAATAAGAAATTTAACAACTGAAATTAATAACTTTTATAAATTTTTTGTTCGTGGTTTCATCCAATTTTTTGGTGAGTCAATTAAATTGTTTGGAATTTTAATTTTTTTACTAATTATAAACCCGAAAATTTTAATTTCTGGTTTATTCATTTCATTAGTTATGACATTAATTTTTTATATTTTTTTTAAGAATAGAATTGAAATTTATGGAAAAAAAAAAACTATAAATTCTGGATTACTTATAAAACATATCACAGAGGGTTTAAACTCAGTAAAGGAAATAAAGCTTTCAGAAAACCCGGATTATTTTTCTAATTTATTAAAAAAATATGCCAATGAAAATGCTGAAATTCAAGTTAAATTTTCAATGCTAAATACCTATCCAAGACAAATTTTAGAAGTTTTATCAATAATAATAGTATGTGTTCTGATTTATTATCTTACGATCTTGTTTCCTAATCAAAATACTTCCTCTCTATTTTATTTGGGAGTATACATCGCTGCTTTGTTTAGAATTATTCCTATAGTAAATTTGTTATATCAGTCAATACAACAAATATCATATTCGAAAAGTTCCTTCCAAGTAGTTGAAAATGAAGTAAATAAAAAATTATCTACAGTATTTGTTAAATTAAAGAAAAAAAATATCAGCAATAATATAAATGTTGAAAATATTAATGTTAAAAATTTAAGTTTTAATTACGATAATGCTAAAAATCAAAATATATTAGAAAATATAAATATAAATTTTGAAAAAGGTAAAGTTTATTGTTTAACAGGTAGATCTGGATCTGGTAAATCAACTTTTATAAATTTATTAATGGGCTTCATTGAGCCAAAAAAAGGAAATATAATTATTAATTCAGACATAAATATTCATAAAAATATTTTAGATTGGCAAAAAAATATCCACTACCTATCACAAAAGGTTTTTCTACTTAATGAATCAATAAAAAAAAATGTAGCTTTTTCACAGAATGAGGAAAGTATAGACGAAAGTAAAGTCCTAAAATCTTTAGAAAAAGCAAATTTGACAAATCATATTAATGAATTGCATGATGGAATTGAAACTACAATAGGAGATGATGGTATAAAATTATCAGGTGGTCAAAAACAAAGACTTGGAATTGCAAGAAGTTTTTATTTCGATAAAAAAGTTATAATTTTAGATGAATTTACTTCTTCTTTAGATTTTGAAAATGAAAATTTAATTTTTGATGAAATATTAAATGAGAAAAAAGATAAAATTACAATAATAGTAAGTCACTCCAAAAATATTATCAAAAGGTCTGACTTAATTCTAAATGTTGAAGACAAAAAAATTGAGTTAATTGACAATTAACTTATTATGAAAATCGGAATTTTATCTGCAATGAAAAAATGATTGAAATATCAATAAAAAAAGAAGATTTTTCTATATCAGTACCAATCTACAGATATAAAAAAACTTATTTTGAAAATCAATATACAGTCTTTTATATAGGAAATTTTAGATCCCCAATAACGAAAATTGAAAAAATAATTGATAATTTTAAAGAAAAAAATTTTGAGGAGGAAAATATTGAAAAAATTTTTAGAGAGGTAAATGGCATCTGTTGTCTTGTGATTCTTAATAATAATAAAATAAAGGTATGTCCATCTATTTATCATCCTTACTTAAAAATTTTTAAAACAAAAGACTTAATTTTAATTACAGATAAAGAGTTCAATTATGAAAGAAAACTCTCTCAAACTAAATCTTTTTTAAAATTATTTTCACATCATTCGTATTTTATCCAATCTGGTATTTCTAACGATGTTTTTGACTTTATTTGCCCAGGTTCATTAATTACGATTAATAAAGACAATTTAGATGATTTGAAATTTTCATGGTATTTAAATTTTGATAAATTTTGTTCAGATGATAATCATGAAAAAATAGCAAAAGATTTAGCAGAAAATATTGTTAAAGTTTTTGACAATTTAGACGATACTAGAGAATATTTATTAGCACTTTCAGGTGGTATAGATTCAGCTTTATTATTAGCAGCCGCTAATCAAAAAAAAATAAATATAAAACCATTTCATTTAACAAGAGCTATTTACTCAGATGAATTAAGAACTGCTAGATCTGTTTCAGAATATTTTAATAAAAAATTAAATTTAATCTATACTTATGATAAAAAATTTTCAATTTTAAATAAGAATGATAATATTAAAAAAATAATTTATAATAATTATTTACTCTCCAAAACTGACTCAGTTTACTTTCCTTTAAATAACGCAGATAGTTTTGTTAATTTTAAATTTTCTGGAGAACATATTTTTAATGGAGATGAATATCCAACTCTCTTAACAATTGATCATTTTATGTCATATCCAGATTCAAATAAAAATAAAATTATGGGATATCAAATAAATAAAGACAAAAGATACCCTTATTCAATTAAATTTTTAGAAGAGTTAAAAGAAAAAAAAGTTTTAAATAATTTTTCCAACTTAAGAAATACTTTTCCAAATATTAATTCATATTATTATCCAATATTAGCAACTTTTTATGAGCAGTCCCCACAAATGCTACTTAAGTTTACTGAAAATAGTTTCGATTATTCTAATTATAAGGAAAATGTAATTAAATTTGGTAATAATGAACAACTTTATAATGTTCAAAATATAAAAAAAATTAATACAAATTTAATTATAAAAAAAATATTGCTAAGTAATTTTTTTAATAAAAATTTAAAAGTAGCAAATAGCAGAACTGCACAAATACTCATAAAATTGTTAAAATTTCTTGGAGGAGCTGGAAAATCAATTCATCAGAGCTCGAGATTAAATTTTACAAATAATGTGATGGAATCAGTAGGTTTAAATAGTTCAATTGTTCTTAAAGAATTATCTACCATAATTGATGACAAATTAGTTAATTATTCAAAATGGCATATATTTAAGGCTTTCGAGATTTTATCTGGAACGAAATTTGAAAATCTTTACAAAATTGAAAATAACAAATCTGTAAGATATTTAATTCCAAGAATTAATCTAAGACTAAATTCAATAATAAAAAAAACACCAGAATGGGATGACCGATATGCATTAATAAATAATAAATATTTAGATGAGTTTCTGCATGAAAATAAAGTGAGAGAAAAATTTAATGATTTTAAAGAATCACATGAGTTGGGTAAGTACATCTATGATTTCCCTAATAAGGATGAAAGGAATAGTTTAATCAACACACAAAATAATTTTTGGAAGTTAAATAATATTATGAATATAGTAGCTAATATAGATTAAAATAATTTCATGAAAATCAATAAAATATATAACAATGCAAAAATGAAAAATCCTTCGAGGAAAAGGGTCATAGCAGAGAATTATGTATTAACAAATATATTAGTGAAATTGATTACCCCTTTCATTGCTTATATTTTAAAAAAATTTAATATTTCACCAGACTCAATTACAATTATTAGTTTTATTTCATTAATCATTGCGAGTGGTTTATTTGTTTTTGATAATGGGCATATTGCTTGTTTATTTATTATACTTTTTGGATTTTTAGACTCTCTTGATGGAGATCTTGCAAGATTAAACAAAAAAAAATCAAAATATGGTGCTACTTTAGATACTATGGGGGCAGATCTATTTTACTTTTTTATTCCATTTTCTGTGTCTTTTTTCTTATATAATCAAAATTTCGAAAGTATTTTTTATAATGAGGAAATAATAATTATTGGTTTCCTAATATCATTTTGTCTAATTTTTTATAGGCTCATTGGATTACGTAATTATATATTATTTCTAAATATAAAGTCGTTAGAAAAAAAGAGAGTTGACTATACAAAAAAATTTAATTTTTTAAGGAATATTTTTTTATATTTTGATCACGAATTTATTAGAGGAAATTTTTTTAGTGAGCCAGGTTTTATTTTAAATTTTTCTATTTTAATTTTTATCAATGAATATCAAATTTTATATTATTATTTATTAATTATTTTTATTTATACTTTTTTTAGAGTTCTTAAAGTTTTTTTTGCAACAATTATTTTATATAAAGGAAAATAGAATGTGTGGGATTTTTGGAAGTATTTCAATTAACAAAAATTTACAAATTAATAGAAAATTATTTTTAAAGTCACTTTCACTTCTTTCACATAGAGGGCCAGATGACGAAGGTCATTTCATTAATAATAAAATTGCATTTGGACACAAAAGATTAAGTATTATTGATCTTTCGAAAGGTGGCCATCAACCTATGTTTTCTAATAATAAAAGCAGTGTAATAACTTACAACGGCGAGATTTATAATTATAATGAACTAAAAGATGATTTGAAATACAAGGGTTATAAATTTCAAAATAAAACAGATACGGAAGTTTTACTAAACGGTTTAATTGATGAAGGTCCAAAATTTGTAACAAAATGTAATGGGATGTTTGCATTTGCATTTTATAATAAAAATACAAGGTCGTCTTATATTTTTAGAGATAGAATTGGCATCAAACCTCTTTTTTATAGTATTGACAATGAAAAAGTTACCTTTTCTTCCAACTTAAAAGCTATTGCATCTTACTTTCAAAATCAAAATAGAATTAATGAAGAGTCTATATCTGCTTATTTTTCTTTTAGACAACCATTAGGAAACAAAACATTCTATAAAAATATATATTCACTCGATCCAGGTCATTATATTGAGATTAAAAATAAAAAAGTAAAAATAAAAAAATATTGGGATCAAAAAAAATTTTTTTCACAGAATAAACTAGATAAAGGGGAAAATTATTATATTGAGAAATTATCCGAATTAATAGAATCGTCAGTAAAATACAGGTTAATATCAGATGTGAAAGTTGCTTCGTTATTATCTGGTGGTCTGGATTCCTCTATAATTGCGGCAATAATAAAAAAACAAATTGGAAAAAATTTCTTAGCTTATAGCATTGGCTATTCTTATAAAGATTATAACGAATTTAAATACTCAAAATTAGTCGCAAAAAATTTGAATATGAACCACAAAATAATTTCTACAACAGCTGAAGACTATTTTGATGATATGAATAAACTGATTCAAATGAGAGGATCACCTCTAACAATACCAAATGAAGCAAGTCAATTTAAACTTTGCAATGAAATAAAAAAAAAGCAACAGTTGTTCTATCTGGCTCAGGATCTGATGAATTATTTTGTGGATATGGAAGAATTTTTGGTTCTGTTGAAGATTTTGAAAAAATTAAAAATTTAAGTATTTTTAAAAAAGTATCTGAAAAAAAAAAGTTTATAGAAAATATTAAATTAAGATATGGAAAAAAAAGTTTTAAAAATATTACAGATCATTTTTTATCACTTTATTCATATACAAACGAAAAAATAAAAAATGAAATTTTAAATAAAGATATTAATAAAAATAAAATTAATTCAAATATATTTAAATTTTTTTCAAAAATATTTGAAGATAATCAATTAGACAATTACCTAGATAGAATGCAATATTTTTTTCAAAAATATCATTTAAAAGGTATCTTAGAGAGAGAGGATATGTCGTCAATGGCTAGCTCTGTAGAATTGAGAGTTCCTTTTTTAGATCATAGAATAGTTGAATTTGCTGCCACAATTCCAAATAAGTACAAAATGAAAGTATTTAAAAAACAACTAGAATTAACTTCTGACAAAAGTTCCGAAGTAAACGATGTAACCAAATATATTTTAAGAAAGTCTTTTAAAAATGAAATTCCAAAGCAAATTTTAGATAGAAAAAAAATAGGATTTCCTGTGCCATTACACACTTGGATGAGTCAGAAAAAGATTAAAGAAAGAATTTATGAAACTTTATTAAGCTCTAAATCACAAAATAGAGGAATTCTTAATACAAGTTATTTAAATAAATTATTATCTAGAAAAGATATTTCATTATTTTCAGGAAGTTCAAAAATATATCAGTCAAGCGTGGCACATAAAATATGGATGTGTTTTAATTTAGAAACCTTTTTTTTAAATAATGAGTAATTTTTATTAGATATAAATTTAAATTATGTTACTAAGAAATTTATTATGAAAAACGTAACAATTGAAGAACTAAGAAACTATTGGAATGGAAAAAGAATTCCTCAACAATGGTATTCAAATAAAAAACCTTTGTCACTTCAATGGTTTAATGAAATTTCATACAAAAGATATAATGTTTATTATCAATATTATAAATATTTTGCTGAATTTGAACATCATCAGGGCGAAAGGATCTTGGAAATAGGGTGTGGATTAGGTACTGACAC
>MDTG01191282.1_pt1 | contig 23605 bp, 10 predicted proteins | sample 811421 | NCBI WGS metagenome assembly MDTG01 (sample SAMN05326645, study PRJNA326480) | marine metagenome | isolation source: seawater | place: Pacific Ocean: South East | collected 2011
AGAAAAGATTTTTCAAGAAGATGAAATTTATTTGGATAGTCTAAAACCCAAAAGTAATCTTTTCCTAAAGATTGGATTGAAAAATAAACCAGCAAATATGAATTTTCAAATTTCTGGATTAGTAAATGGAGAATCTGTTGCAGCCGCTTCAAATAAAACAATAAATTGGGAAGAAGAATAGTTATTTTCCTCTACGATTATTGGCCTCTTCAATTATACTATCTTCGAGAGATTGAGAGTTACTAATATCAGATTTTAATTCTTTTAATTTATTTTTTAAAGACCTAGAAATCTTTTTTGGAATTTCTAGTTTCAACAATACGGTAACTGATCCTCTTCCTCTACTTGATCTCATGTGTGGCAAACCACGTCTTGGTAATGCTATTGTATCTCCAGGTTTGGAATTTGGAGGTATTTTTATTTGGAGTTCTTTACCATCAATATGAGGTATTGTAACGGTAGTTCCCAATAGTAGATCTGCATAATTAACAGGTAACGCCATTAAAATATCTGCTCCATCTCTTTCAAACCATGGGTGATCTAAAACTTCTATCTCAATAAATAAGTTTCCATTTTCTCCGATGTTGCCTCGAGGGGGTTCTCCTTGGCCAGAAATTTTTATTCTATTTCCTGATGCAATTCCGGGAGGGACAGAAAATTTTATTTTTTTATTTTGATAAGAGTTCCCAGCGCCATTACAGGTTTTACAAGGGTTAGTTACTATAGTTCCTAATGCATTACAAGATGGACAATCAGAAACCACTTGTTGTGCAAAAGGACCTACTCTTTCTATTCTTTGAACTCTTCCTCTTCCGTTACAAGATGGACAGGATCTGGTGCCATTAGGATCTCTGGAACCACTACCATTACAATTGTTACATGACGTTAAGGCTTCAATTTCTAGTTCATCCTCGAGTCCATCATATACAGATTGAAATGGAACTGTATGCCTGACAAGTAAATCACCTCCTTTTTTTCTACGATTGTTGGACCGGGAGTTACCAAAAATTTGTCCAAAAATACTCTCAAAGCCCCCTCCAAATAAATCATCGATATTGATATTGACTCCTTGAAAGCCTCCTGGGCCAAATGGAGAACCTCCAGGCCTGTTGTGTCCATAGGTGTCATATTTTCGTCTTTCTTCTGGATTTGATAGAATAGCATATGCTTCTTGAATCTCCTTGAACTTATTTTCAGCACTGGGGTCATCAGGATTTTTATCAGGATGGAATTTCCTAGCAAGACTCCGAAATGCTTTTTTGATTTCGGATTCACTAGATTCCTTGGAAATACCAAGAATTTCATAGTAATCACGCTTATCTACCATATGAATCCCAACCTCTCCTAAACACCGACTTTTTTCAACCGTTCCCTTTTCAAGAAAGATAATTACCACAAGCTCCGCAATAATTTGTTTCCCCATCATTCAACGAATGACAAGAATTACATGTTACTACTTTGTTGATTCTCTTTAACCCTGATGTATTCCATTTATCATCTAGGGCAATATCAGGTTCTGAATATAATTTCGGTTTGATATTATTTTTACTTTTGTCTATCTCTCTTAATGCAGCATTATCAATAACCTTATCCAATATTGATTTGAATTTTGAAAATAAAGTTGTTTTTGTATCTCCATGATCATTTTCTTCAAAAATTTCTTTATCAGGTAATATTTCTAGATTTTTTTCAAAATCGTTCAGTGAATTATCATCATATTTTTCATTATTGATATTTCCAATCTGTCCCTTCATTAACTTTTCAGATTTTAAAGCATTCTTACCTTTGAAATTGCTCTTGGCTTTCAGTTCTAACTCTCTTATTGTGGAATCACTATCTTCCCATAATCCTTTGTCCTCTAATTTATACGATTTCGAAAGTTTACGTATTGCTTTTGAGCGATGATATTCATGATCTTCGATAATATTGTATTTTAGAACCATCAAAAAACCTACAAATAGTGAAAAACCATATGCAAATAATTTTGACAACGTGTCATCTGAAAGTACTCCATCTAAAGCAGGTAAGATAGTTCTCAAAGCAGTTAGACAGAAAATTGGCGCCAATAAAAGAGCGAGGGACATTAAGGATGAACGTTCTGCCATAGACCTGCCTCATAATTTATGGTTTGAAGTATTCGCGTAAATGTGGCCTTGATAGATAATAATATGGCCTAATGCCTTCTGGTATTATCATGGCATACACGATAAAAGTCTCCACAAAAATCCAACCACACGAAGATGCAGAGAAAGTCATTTGTTCCATAAATAATATATTTCCAGATTGGAAACCTAATAAAATCCTAAAAAAGGAGCTTTTTCCTACTAAAAGAGAAACTATTGAGGTAAGTGGTAATTCTGATTCAATAGATATTTTCATGCAATCTATCACTTCTCAGAGGATACTAGACACAGCTTTTGATGCAATGACTATGAATATCAATGTTAATAAGACAAGTTTCTCAATATCTAGGCAAGCTGCAATAAAGGGTAAAGTATCATTTGTAATTGATGAAAAACCGTTGGGAGGAACAATGGATATCGAAATAGAAAAAGAAAACTTAGAAATATGGCTTGAGGATGAAACTTGGCATCCTGGAAGAGAGGAAATTCCTCGACAAGTTAAAGATGATTTAGCCATGAATAGAAGAGGTGAACCAGTGGAGTGGTTTGATAAATTTGGCAATCCGACTATTTCGACATCATGGGAAGAAGAGTGAATGACTCATTAGTATGTTTTTATTACGTTAAATTGATTGCTGAAGACTTGTAGGCTTTGATGTGGCAGAGGAATACGCAGTCACCGTTGAAACCGAAGATGAGGATGTCAGTCGTCTAGGTGTAATGAGGGTAATATGGCATGAATTGAGTGGGGGAGTTGGCCCTTGGGGGGCTTTTAGACCTATTTTTTCCGTACTTGTTTCACTAGTTCCCTTCGTTTATCTAGGCCAACATTTCAATGGCCATCATAACAAAGCATTTGGTTGGACTCTAATACAATTACCATTGATATTAACTGTACTACTTTGGCCAATACTATACATCTGGTCAATTATAGATTCATGGTGGTTCTCAAATAAAATAATTGCTATAAAAAATATTTCTAAGAGTTAAAAGTCTTCAGGTAATTCAATAGGGCTGAAAAGATGTCCTGGCTTAGTAGATTGAGACAATTGGTTACGAGTTATGGATTCCCAGTCTCTTAGTAATGTAATAGCATTTATGAAGGGGAGTTCAGTAGAATTAATGACTGTTCTAATAATGGTATCAAAAATATCCATCCTATCTCTGTCGACGTTTTCCAGTATAGTTTCCAATGGGAATGAGGAAATAATAGATGGCTGAGTGGAATCTTTTACTGGAAAAGGAGACATTATTGAGTCTGGTATAGTCTCATTTTCTTTTTTTGCCTCAGATTCCAAGGATTTAGATAGAATTTTAATATATTTAGATAGTACTAAAGAAACCTCCACCAATGGAAGGTTATATTGATTAACAAAGTTAACCATATTTTCCTGAAGGAATAATAATTTATCTTCAACCGGAGAATCAATGTTCGGAATTCCGTGATTGTCTTCAGACATAACTACCCCACCACATATCCACAAATTAACTAGACACTATGTTGTTCTATCATCATATCTTATTGGTGAGCCACTGTTTCCTCTAATTCCGTCTAATAAATCATCATTAATTTCAAAATAGTCATTAAGCCAGTCTCCATCAGTGTCCCAATTTTTTGGATCTGTTCCTTCGGCAATCATGTCTCCATCTAAATCTAGATTCCACCAGCCAAATACATATTCACCAAGTCCGATATTTGGTAGATGGTACTGATCGCCAGCAAATCTATTGTATTGATCTGTCCAAGCTCCATTTGTTAGAATTATATCATCGGATGCATTAATAATTTCATAGTTTTCGTCATTGTCATTAATCACTAAAGCATAAAGAGAATCAGTTTCACTAATTCTATTCATACGTAAATAATTGGTAGAAATTGCAGTATTCCCCGAGCAAGTTCCTAGCAAGGATTCTCTGAGTTGCCACCATTCTTCTACAATATTTCCTGAACAATCATATAAATTAGCGGCACGAACAAGAGAAGGTGAGGAAAGGGTCGCATTAACTGTTGCATAATACTCTTGGAAGTTAGTATATGGTTGATAAATACACGAGCCAGAAGAACAGACCCAATCTCCATCATTATCTGCATCTTGGCCCGCATCATTTGGATTAGTCGGGTCGTGAGTAAACCATGTCCAGTTTAAAGAAGGCCTAGAAATGTAACCTTTTGAGACATCTACTGGTTTCCAATTGGTAGAAGATACTTGATACCATTCCACAGCAATTTGTAGATAAGAGGACCAATTATCATTAGTCTCATTCCATCCTCTTGAATATTCATAAAAATCTGGCATCATATCACCATCAGTATCATTATCAAGTGGGTTTGTTCCATATTTGAAAATTTCACGCCCATCAGAAAGACTACTGTCTCTGATATAATTTGTTACAAAACCATTCTCAAAAATCGGAATCATGATAATTGAATCATCATCTGAATCGTCATCTAGAGGATGAGTACCATTTTCATATTCCATTAAATTATTGAAATATAACTCTAAAACTCCGGAGTCCAGCTGATTTTCATCAGAATCTTGGATAAATTGTCGATCGACCCATTTTCCTTGGGTTGCAGGAGTATCATCGAACGATCTATCATACCACCCATCTGAATCAGGATCATAAGAGATATCCAATGGGTTTAGTGGGTTCAATGACCAGCGATAAGCATTTACAGGTAAAAATTCACCATAAATAGAATAACAGTACTCCCAACCATCTGGCATGCCGTCTCTATCTGAATCGGCATCATTTGGGTCACTAATACCTGCCAAACTTATATTGAAATTATTAGGATCAACCTCATTTATCAGACCAATTTTTTCTGATGAAGAAATACTCTTCGAAGAAAACAAAGTGTATAGAATACTTTTCGCAGCCGAATGAGAGAGTCCATTCTCTTCAATTTGAGCAGTAATTGCATCCGAACCATATGAAATAAGACCAGAACCATTTGGAATAGTATCTATTGCAAGTCTCTTGCCATATATTCTTGAATCGTATTCCGCCAAATTATCGAAAGATTCTGAATCAGATATTTCACCATCTCCATTACAATCAAAAGAATCTTGATCAGAGTCAAAATTTACATCGTAATCAGTTAACGGATTCATAGACCATGAATTATTTTCAAGATTCCACTCTGTGAACCAATATTCATAACCATCACTCATACCATCTCTATCTGTGTCTTGAGAATTAGGATCAGTAATTCCAAATATTGATTCCAATAGTGGTTTTGCTGGTTTTCCAGACTCCCAATCTACAAATTGCTCCATGGCCAAATCGGCACGACCTTCTTTGGAAAATATTATTCTGTAAATTCTATTTATCGATTCTTGATTATCTATTGAATTTGCTTCATCCCAGAATTTAGGAGCGTCATAAGGAGACAATCCGCCATTTACAGGATTATTATTTGTCATATTTAATTCTACAATATCGGTTATACCATCATTGTCAGAATCATAATACCCATCCCCAGGGACCAAGGGATTAAGAGTCCAGACTTGATCTGTTGAGTTCCACTGAGTGAATAGTAATTCTATGCCATCTAAAATACCATCGCCATCAGAATCTGGATTATTGGGATCTGTAGTAAGGCCAGTTAAATTTATTTGTTCTTCCGAAATAAAGTCTCCAAAAGATAATGCTGATTCAGCCCCTATCCAAGGGACAGGAGTTATTTCACCTAAGACGCTCATTAAGAAAAACTGAGGAGAAGATATAGAATTATCATTTTCACTTAAATTAGTTGAAATTGAGTTATATTCTTCCCAATTATTCATTCCATCTCCATCATAGTCTTCTAAATTATCTTTTTCATTAACAGGATTTAATGACCATTTTTGATCAAAAATACTCCACCTAGCATGGTAAAACTCCCAACCATCTGGCATACCATCTCTATCGGAGTCAGCCTTTAATGGATCAGATGTCCCTAAGTCTGAAGGAATCATACCATCGACCAAAAAAGAATAAAATACAGTAGATTGATCGCCAAAAGGAGTGTCAGCTAATCCTTCCCATGATTCATGAGATAGCTGTGTTGAGAAATTATCAGGATAAGATATTCCAGAAGAAGTACTAGATTGGTACAGAATATCTGACATCAAATAATATTCCATCCAATTAACTAATTGTTCATTTAATTCTAATACTCCATTATGATTAACATCATACCCATCACCATCTGGATTACTCAAATAATCTGACCCATTTAGGGGGTTTATACCTGCATTCCTAGGAGACCAACTGCACTTATATCTAGCTTCCCATCCATCTGGTATCGTATCTCCATCAGAATCAATCGAATTAGGATCTGTACGAGACCAATTTAGAGCAGCTTCAGCAGATTCACCATGACTATCCAAACCTTCTCGTAGAGTTAAATCTAGTAAATTACTCCACTTATATTCGCATAAATTACTCAAACCATCACCATCTGCATCCTGATCTGCATCTAAAGGATTTCTAGGATCTAAAGACCAAGAATTACCACCTGTATAAGTATCGCCTATCCATCTTCTGTTTTCTATTTCCCATCCATCTGGCATACCATCTCCATCTGAATCTGGATTAGTGGGATCTGTAGGGCCATCTGTTCCTCCTCCAGTACCTGAACCAAGCCACCCTTCCATGTGAACTTTGAGAGCATCAATACCAGTTTCTTCATCACAGATATAATTTTTATTTATATAGTGGCATTCAAAAATGGTTGAATCAGTAAACCAACCCCAATATTCTTCTCCATCAGTTAGTCCATCTCCATCTGAGTCCATTTGCCTAGGATCTGTACTATTTACTCCTGAATCAGAAATTGAACTAAATCTATATTCATCCAAATTAGTCCACAATCGATCAAATAATACTCCTTCTTCTGTGAAATATCTAACTCCATCATAATCAGGATCCCTCGCTGCATCAAATGGATCTGTGGGATCTAAACCATTGATAAACTCCCAACCATCATTCATACCATCTAAATCGGAGTCATTTGATAATGGATTTAATGAAGCGATATTCATATATTTTCCTGGAGAAATGCCAGCAAAAATCCACTCTTGTCCTTGATTTTCAATCATTGCAAATGAGGTAACTAAGCCAGGAATCCTAGTTTGATTTAGATACATGCCAAGGATACCATCTTGAGCGTTACCTTCTAGACACCATGAGCCATATGATGACCCAATTATAACCATTCCCTGGTATGAAAATACAGATCTGATATCATTAGCGCCATCTAGAATATTTTCTATGTTTAACATCCTGTCACTATTGAATGCTTCAGTGGGTTGAGAAGTTATAATATCCAATTCGACGAGATAAAGACCTCCCGACATGCCAAGCCATAGACCAGGAGTTGCACCATCATTTTCTTCCTTTTGTAAAATATTTACTCTAGGAGTAGCTGTGGGATCATAAATATTCTCATTTATAAAATATTCAGCATTAGTTCTGTTGAATACCCAATAAGGATTTCCAATAGAATTTGTTCCATCTGTAGTATTCCAAGCGATTAAACCAGAATCAGTACCTACGAATAGTATAGGAATTCGCCCTTGCATCTCAACATGGACGGATGTAGTTATAGATGCATTTTCGTGATTAATTAAATTAGAAACCTTAGTTAAATAATCTATTTTAACATCTTCAACTGAATCTTCAAAATCTTCAGATAATTGAATTGTCCATATCTTGGTATCACTAGCAATTAATAAATTCAAATTATCACTCTGTGTTTGTAGTTTAGTAATTATTTCTATGGAGTCTAAAGTAAATACTTTTTCAGATTCAGTAACAGGCAATCCATTATCTAATTGGATTGTGTGTAACCCCTTATTAGTTCCAAAAAATAAGTAACTTTTTTCTCCTAACTCATATTTCTCCATGACATTCATTTCTGTACCATGCTCCAAAGGAAATAATGATGATGTATTTCTAAAAGGATCTATTACTGTAATGCCGTATTTAGAACCTACAAGTAATCTATCTCTTTGAGAATCAGCAATTATTTTATGGATTGAGGTATCAACAAATTCTACATCGGATTTATAATTCAAAGAAATTAATTCTCCATCTGCAGAATTGATTCTTGCCCCAGTTACTCCTGGTATGACGCCAAAGCCTGAATCTGAATCAACTAAATATTCTTCATAATTACTAAATTCTTCACCCCAGTGAGATGTTGAGATTGTTATATCAGGAGTTATGTAACCATCTCTGTTCTCATCCCAACCATCAGAGTCCAAATCCGTAATTGCATCAGAGGAATTTCTAGGATCAAGTCCATTATACGCCTCCCAACCATCGGGTATTCCATCTCCAAGTGAGGTGAGTTCTAAAGCTTCAAAATCAGACCATACATAATAGTCTGAATCTGCAAATCTTGGATCTGTACCTAGCCAACCATCATCTAATGTAGCTCTTTGAACTTCAGTTTGACAAGATGGTGATAATCCTTGAATATCTCCAACACACCAAAGGCCATCTCTTTCGGTAACCCAATCTTCAGGAGAGCCATAAAGATACTCTTCGGTATTGGTGAACCTCTCGCCTATATCAATAATACCATCTTTATTAAAATCAAATCCGTCTCCACAACCCCAAGTAAAATCTATTTCACATCTATCAAAATCATCCACCAAATCTTTAGGATCTAGAGGGTCAAAATATAAACAATCCCAAGCATTTGTTAGTGGGTTAATAGAACCAACTCCTCCATTGGTACACATATATATTTCATAACCATCGGGCAATCCATCTCCATCAGTATCTGCTATACGTGGGTCTAAATATTCCCTTAATCCGGAAATTGATTCCTCTGGTGATTTACCAGTTAATGAGTTTCTTTTTTCAGAATCCAAACAAGCATCCAAAGTAAAGGGCCAACAATATTCCATTAAAGCAGAAGCGCCATCTTTATCTCGATCGGTTACATTATCGGTTGCATTGTAAGAATCTAATCCTTCTATAATCAAATTAAAAGTATTAATTTGGAGATTAATATCCTCACTGAAAATAAATTCATGCATATCTGGTATTAAATCTCCATCTTGATCTGTGATTGGAGGATCCCCTCCCTCCGCTACATTTGGATCAATAGATGAAACTGATGACTGTGGCCTTGTCTGCGATACAAATGCCAAACTAGCCAACATGAGGAAGGATAATAATAAGGCACTTATCTGTTTGCGACGCATTGATACTCACCGATTAACAGATTTAGCAGAGTAAAGTGATTTATCATACTGATGGAGCGTAGTTCGGACAGAAAGAAAAAATAAATGTTTTGAAGATATATTAAAACAATAAAAAAACTATAATTAAGTATTAAAAAAAACCATTTATTCATAGACCAAGATACATGCCGCTAGGTACAACATGAGCCTAAAAATAACTCATCTTGGGTCAGGTAGTAAAGGTAATGCTACTCTATTGAGCACTGATAATGAGAATATTTTAATCGATTGTGGTTTTTCACTGTTACAGACTGAAAAGAAACTGAAAAGTATTGGCCTGGAAGGAAGAGATATTAGTTCAATTATTGTGACGCATCATCATGGAGATCATTCTAACTCGGCAGAAAGGGCGTCAAAAAAATGGGGCTCTGAATTACACTGTAATATACAAACAGCGATAAAAATGGGCTGGGAACCAATTAATACATGTAAGACTTTTAACAACCTAGATATAGTTGAATGTGGTCATAATTTTAGTTTTATAGGCGTTCCAATTCCCCATGATAAAGCTGATAATGTTGCAATTATTACGAACAGTGGAAGAGGAGAAAAGGCTGCCTTTCTTACAGATTTGGGAGAATCTACAATAGAATTAAAAAAATATCTCGATGGATGTAGACATATTTCAATAGAAGCTAATTATGATCAAAAAAAATTGTTTATGAGTAGTTATCCTGAATCTCTGAAAAGAAGAATTTCTGGCAGGGGTGGGCACTTATCTAATTTTCAAACAGGTAAATTACTTTCTGAAGTTATGCATACAAAATTAGAGAGTATAGTTCTATGTCATTTATCAGATAAAAACAATGCGCCTCACCTTGCAGAAAGTGAAGTATTATACCATATTGGAGATAAATATAATGGAAATATAGCCATCTCTAGACAAATAGGACCGGAATTTAGTCACTATCTAGGTCAACAGGATGAAGAAAGAATCAGAGTTTTATGATTAATGACCCATTATTGCCCTATGAACTGAATTTTGAACATCTTTCATCCTATCTACTGCTCCTAATTCTCTGAAAACAGATAATGAACTCTGTAAATAATTCATTCTTTGTGAACGATCAGTTTCAACTTCTCCAAGCCTAGATAATAGTTCTCCCTGCATCATACGGAAATCATTTGCTTCCGCAACGGCTAATCCTCCAAGATAATGATTAGCTGCTTCTTCATTTCTACCTGCATCCATCAATACTTGCCCTAGAAGCAAAGATACCTCCACAACGCTTCTAGGATCATCTTGCTTAGATAGTTCTTCTAAAGCCCCCGAGTAATGATGTAGAGCTAACTCGTTATCAGAAACTTTGGCATAATATCTACCAAGTACTGCTCTCGATCTAGCGTGAAGAAATGCTTGGCCATTATTGTCAGTTTCTTCGAAAGCAAGTAATGCGTGTTCTCTGGACCTATCTAACTCTCCCATTTCCAAAAATGCAGAAGACAGACGGATACGGGCATCACATAATTCCGGATTATTCTCAGATTTAAGTAAATCTTCTACATTACCATACACTTCTAATGCGTGTCTAACATCTTTCCTTCTTCTAAAAATATAACCCATATTGTTATATGATTTTGCTGCCCCTACTGCATCCCTGATTGATATTTGAATTTCCAATGCCTTTCTATGTAATTCCAAAGCATCATCCATTGCTCCTCGCTTCACAGCAATATCGGCTCTAGCCGAAAGAAGGCGAGATAGTTCTGAAATCATCTTATTTTTACCAATACTTCTCATTGCAGCATCATATTCTATTTCCGCTTCGTCCCAGTGACCCTGAATTGAAAGAATATTACCTCTTAATTCCCTTATCAATCCCCAACTATTGTTTTCAAAATCTTCTGATTCTAATGATTTTAATATTGAATATAATTCAGTATGGCCAGCTTTAACTAAATCATGCCCTTCAGAAATCAAAACCTTTGACAATTCTTCACTATTCTCTGAGAAATGTAAATGGTGAATGTATTCAATTCTATCAGCGGCACTTTCATATTTATTCCTATACCATTCAACAGCATTGGAATGTAATTCGTGACGTAATGATTCTTCCATAGATCTTACAAGAAATTCACGAACGAGATCGTGAACATCGTAAGATTCTGCATCGGATTGTCTAGCAAGGCCTTTTTCAACTAATTCATCTAACATATCTGTTTCACTTTCAATAGAATTAATTGCTTCAAGAATGATTGGTTCGCGGAATACTGCTATTGCACCCAATAACCTTTTTTCAGAGCCTGAAAGTCGACTAAAAATTTCTTGATCTACAAAGGCTTCTAATGTTGAATGAAATTTTTCACCAACATTACCTCTATTAATTAGCTCGAGAATAAGAGGATGTCCCCTCGAAAGTGTAAAAATATGCATAAATTGTTGGTTTTCAAGATTTGGCATAGTAGTCAATATTTGTTTACTTGAGTCTTCATCGAGACCTTCAAGAGGTATAACTAAAGTAACAATTTGACCACTTGAATCAGATTCTGGTACAACCATCCTAAATGATCTTGAAAACATCACCAATCCAACTTCTTTTAGATTAGATATTCTGAGAGTCAATCCCCTTAGAAGAGAAATCAAAGACTCATCTCCTACTTTATGTAAGTCGTCTATTACTATCAAAGCAGGAGAATCCAAAAGACCTTGAGAAATTAAATTGACAGCGATAGAAGATTGTGGAACTGGAGTTGAAGCAATATAATCTGAAAGATTGTTATCACCTATTGCCGATAGCCATTCCGCACAGGCTTCAAGGAATGAACGAGAACCTTCCCAATCTTGACATCGGTGATATAATAAATTTCTCCTGTGGGTAAATTTTTCTAATAATTTAGCTGCTAAAGCAGTTTTTCCTATTCCTGCAATACCAGGAACTAAGATTGAGTTTGATTTGGATTCTAGAAGGGCCACCATATTATCAAGTTCTTTCTCTCGACCGAAGAATCTCCTAGTTCTTGGAATATCATTGAGATAAGAAACAAGTTGTTTTTCAATATGCTTTGATAAATCTCTCTCAATTAAATCAGGAGATAGAGAAGAGAGGTCCACTGAACCATTCTCATCCATATATCTCAATATGTCAACATGACGCAGGGGTAAATCTGACATTTCTACAGCATCCGACAAAGCGACATCTTCAGAGCGCCCATCTGGAAGAATTAACCTAACAGTCTGTTGGGAAACTTTGGCCCAAATTTCATCAGCGATTTTAGCACCCTCTGAAGTTAAAAAATACGCCTTTCTTTTTCTTGATACACCAGCGACATGTGCTTGTCTCTCTATTAATTGGCCATTATCTTTCATACCTGCTATGGCTCTCGGAACATTTGATCTAGCTATTGCAACAGCATTAGCAATACCCATTTGAGATAATGCAAATGGCACTTCTACCTTTCCTGAATGATCTACAAAGTCCCTTAGATGAAGAAAAATCCTTTCTTGAACTCCAGGGCGGGTTGTAGGCACGCTTGGCATAGCCGGTCAACCCGAATCATCATTCAATAATGTTGGTGAGAAAAGATTCATGCATTTTTTAAATTGACAACATATTTAACCAAAAAATTTTGTAATGCAATTACCAAGAATGATCTGGGTCTGGTATCCATTCTTCTTTTTCTGAATCCCATAACCATCCTGGGTGATCTTCATGTTTCTCAAGTTTATTTGAATCTGTTTCTACTTGGTTTTCAAGGCCGAAATTTTTATTCACTTCAATATCCGTTTTTGGTTGTTCATCTGTTTCTAACTCTACAAAGAAATATCCAAAAGCACTAATTAATAATATTACTATGACCAAACCAATGACAATCCCGGTTGGGAAACCACTCTCTTCTTGAGTGCCTTTGTAGATTGTTTCAACAATAACAGGATCTTGTCCCCCCATCACAAACGAAGGAGTGACTGAAGAACCAGAGATTCTAGAACCGGGGACTCCCAATTCCCATGTTGAATTAGAAGAAACAATTGTACTATTTATCTGATTACCATTAATTATCACGGATACCTTTTGACCAGGTAATCCAACTCCAGAATAGACTACAACTCCTTCATCATCAACTGAATTACTATCAGGTTCTGAGATTACAAACTGGATAGGCTTTACTTCAAAAGAAACTGGATTAGAGTTTATCTTAGACCCCAAAGAATCAGTGGCTTCGAATATTACATTGGGAAGTGACCAAGTTGATATATCAGTATCATAATAATTCATATCAGTCGGATTGTAAGTTGCGATTCCGGAATTAGAAACCTTAACAACTATTCCATAATTATCATCATAGGGTAAATCATCGTTATTGAATACAGAAATATATTCAATATTATCTTCTAAATCACTAAAATAATCAAATAAATTAATTTCCCCAGTAGTACATCTGTTTGATGCTTTAGATATGGTATCACAATACAAAACAATATTTTCTATCCAGCCATCAGCACTAAATATTGGCTGGGTATTATCTTTACCTGGAGGATTATCAGCGATAATCTCTATTGAAGTCCATGTGCTGTAATCGTAACCATCATATGATCTAAACCTCAACAAATATGATGAGTCATGTCTTAACAAGTTAGTTGTATCCCATGTCCAATTCCATTCACCATTTTCAGAGAAGTCGATAATAGTTTTTTCTGCAACTATCATAAAATCTCGTTCAATATCTTTTACTTCTATTTCCACTCTAGAAATATCTCCATCGAAGTCTCTAGCAACACCACTAACAAGATTTGAATCTGAAACTGATAAACGCATACCATTTACAGGTTGATTAATATTAATAATTGGTGCTAAGTTAGTATTATCAACAATTAGTGACAATGTATATGCTTGACATACATCTATCACCCCAATGCAAAAGTCAGAGTCCGAAGCCCAGATTGTTACAGTGTATTCTGCAGATTCACGTGGTCGTGAATTAAAATCCCATGTCCAATTCCAATAACCATCTTCGCCCATTTCGCTTGCATCTACTGGGACTGGCATCCTAAATGAGTCGTCTTCCCCATCACCATCTATATCGCCAATGGATGGCCCTTCAATCAAGAGATAGATTTTATCAATATCTTTGTTACATTCTCCAATATCACAACCGTATGAATCAGATGCATAACCTTCGAAATGAATTGTACCATCAGAATGTGTGGAAAGTGAACTAGGATTGGTTACTAAGATAGTTGGTGCTTCGGTGTTTAACTTAATTAATTTAGAAACAACTGGACTGTAATCAGTACCATCGAAGGCACGGAATTCAAACAGATAATTGCCTTCTTGTTTATCTGACATATCAAGTTCATAATACCAATCTTTGAATGGATGATTAAACCTTGTTACTTTAGCAGGATCAGCGCCGCTATCATCTACTGCAAGAGAAGCAGTTTCCCATGAACTTGTAAATGGATTCTTGACTTCTACACTGTGTACATAACCTCTCTGACTCCACTGTGCGAGTTCATCAGTTGCATATGCGTTGGATAAGATACCATCATGCGCACTTCCAGTTATATTTACGATATTTCTGTAGGAATGATAATCATCTTGAGTTATTGAAACGGTCGGTGCGATATTTTCTAATTCTATAGAGTCTTGATATGTTGATTCATCGAGTGTAAATTCTCCGGTTTTATAACCTGCATCAAATTTGTATATTGTATAGAAGTAACGTGAAAGTTCCCTAGTTCCCTGTGAGTAGTCACAATCAGAATCATCCATGTCTAGAGTCAAATCACCATCATTATCTATGCCATCGAAACATGAGTCTTCGTATTCATCATCAGCGAAGCCATCCGGATTATCTCCGCCACCCAGTCCTCTGAAGTCAAGATGGAAATTGGAAGGTAAAGAAAACCAGGGAGTATATCCATTTTCATCGGTAATTAGAGAATACAAATCATTTCCTAGTGCATCTTCTATCAAAACCAAAGCTTCAGATACCTTTAGACCGTTGATAAGTGCTTGTAATCGTACTAATTCTGCACGGCTGACTTGAACTGCATAGTGTGTTGGTTGAGTTTCAATAAAGATATTATCGGTATCTAGATTAGTCAGATTAGAAAACGTAAATACAGTAGAATTATTGTCCATACTAATTGCCAAAGGAAAGTTTCTGGGTAATATCTCATCACAAGCAGGACAATTTTTTATTGGAGGAGGGACTATTGATGTTTGAAAATTATTGTATGACCATGCTTCTTGATCTGGCCAAGAGAGACGAACCGGATGCTCACCGGAAGGCGCACTAGGTATTGACTCAGATTGAACAGTTACAGAACTCTTCGTAATATTGTAAGTCTTTTCAACATTTAACCATGTATTTTCAGCAAAAAATGCCAGAGAACCATACTGTTGACTTCCTAAAGCGCCATCATCATAATTCTTTATTACCGCACCTGTTGATGCCCCATCGAACGTATTTCTTTGTACATCTAACAATGACCCAATAGCCATAATTCCATTTGCAGCACCGGCTGAAATATCATTATCATGAATAGTTGTTCCTGTTCTGAATATCATTACAGCAGGACATGCAAATTCACCGCCCCACCACTTATTGCTTGAACACGTTCCAGTACCATCCGTTGAAATTTCATTATTTGCAAGGTATAAACGTGATATGGCTGTATCCGAATAGTAATAACTACCTGCAACAATTGGTTCAGCATTAGTTTCTGCAATACTGTTATTCTCGACAACTACATCAAATGTACTTCGTAACCATATTCCATTCCAACCTCCAATTGGGCCGATTTCATTATTGTGTATTTCTGCCTGACTGGCAACTACAACTATTCCCGAACCCTGACTAGATCCTGAAATTTCATTTGAAATTATATTTGTTAAGCCTTGGGAAGTAACTACTATTGGTCCTCCTTGATCAGTTGTAATCTCATTGTTGAGTACGTCAAATGGAAAAGAGTTGGAACTTACAGTTCTTTTACCTTGAATCCCTACGCCTGTGCAAGTAACTGAAATTACTGAATTTGATATTTCCCCGGCTGAGTTTCGAATTGATAATCCATAGTCTCCGAATTGAATATCAGCATTATCGATATCAACAAAAGAATCCTGTATCCACATTGCAGAACGTCCGCCCGCGTTTTGTTCACAACCTCTTTCTGTTCCATCTTTGAAATATGGATTATCTAATGTAAATGGTGCTACTGAAGATCCAGAGGCATAAATTTGCATTGCAGAACCACCAACTCCACTTTCATCATCATTACCTACGGAAAATGAGCTATCGATAAATGTAGGTTGAGCGAGACTGGTTGTTAAAACACTGGAAGTGTTGATATCATTGAAATCTATGTTTGTGATAACAGGACTAGCTCCGTCAATAACCAGTGCTCCATATCTCCATTCATTAACGGCATCAATAAAATGAGGGACACCATAAGCCCCATCCATTACCAAGTATCTGATGCCGGTTAATGACAAGTCAATAGAACTCCTGATAAGGATACCCTCGTAACAAGAGGGGTCTGTAACCGTAATCTTTTGTCCATTTTGTTCTAGATCGAGACAATCGCCTGTAGCACTTTCATTGACTGGATTAGACCATTGGAATGTTATTTTTTGACTTGGATTAGCATTAGAACTAGCACCGCAACTGAGTTCACCTATGCAAATACTCCCTCTTACATCAATATGCGTTCCATTGGATGCAGAGATAGTTGTGCCTGGATTGATGATTAATTGCGCACCTGTTGCAATTGTAACATCTCCAGTTAATTGATGAAGCCCAGACCATGTTTCAGTACCAGTAATTGTCCCCACAGAGGTTTCGTTTGAGGCAGAAACTGTAGAAACTGGACCGATAAATGAAACTAGAAGGCTAGAAATCATTAAGAAAACTAGAAACGAACTTCTTGACCTTACATTGTTACTCATAATACTCACTCTAAAGCGCTCCCTCATAATGTTTGAGGAGTGTTGTGTTCATTTAAAGATAGGAGTAATGGCAATGTGAGAATGTCATATTACAGAGAATATTATGTTTTAAATTATTTACTCGACACCGAACTCAATTTTAATTTCATCGGACCAAGAAATAGCATTTAATTTACCATATCCTTTTTGAGGATGATGAGGCATGTTTTTATCATCAGAAATTGCTGAATTTGCCAATGCTAACTTAACTCGATTGATTTCTGAGTAATCTATTTTACCATCTTCTCCAGCAATATCTTCGTAATATCTCTCCAAAATTAATGCTAAGGCACCTGTAACCAAAACCGTTGAATCGCTAGTACCAGAAGAATAAGCATAAAGAGAAGAATCTGAACTAGATGAATATGTAGAATACAGTCTGACACCCGGGGCAGAAATTTCTGGTTTTTGATTTGGGAAGAGTCTTTCTTCTCCCGTATATGAATCTATAGATGATCCGATTGCACTATTTTTCCAAATATTACCATTTTTATTTGTTGCAGCTACTGAAATAACGCCCTCAATATTGGCAGGTATGGAAACATCTGTTATTTCTTCATCTAGTCCAGTGTTTCCTGCAGCAGCAACTACAAAGATACCAGCATCTAATGCTTCTTGAACTGCAATGACTGTCTCAGATTCATCATCCATTCCCATTCCTGGGTTAGCTCCAAGACTTAAGCTGATAATATCTGCATCTTGCGAAATTCTGCACCATCTTATCGCCTGTGAAACCATATCTTCTTGACCAGATTTTCCTGAAGGCCCTAGAGATATTGCAACAGATAGAGAGATTTTTGGAGCCGCTCCAGTGAATGTTCCATTTGATAGTAATATACCAGACATCAGAGTCCCGTGAAAATTATCCCCTATATCTCTAATATCAGAATGATCATTATAGTAGAAATCTCTGAATCCAGATAAAGAAATGTGCATTAAATCTGGGTGATTAAGATCTATCCCTGTATCGACCATACAGACTCTTATGCCTTCTCCCAAATAGCCCATATTCTGTATTTCTCTAATCCCTGTATCTTCATACGCCCATTCAGAATCTGGAAGATATGGAGAAAGGAAGGCATCAATAAATGGCCATCCAACTATAAGAAAGGCAGTAAAAAATGTGAACGCTAACGCCCCCCAAGGCCAAATAAAGCGTTTTACAGGCACAAAAAATCTACGTAAAATCTTTGCATCTTTATCGCTTACCCCATAAAGCTGGCCCGGATATCCTGGTGCATTCTTGTCAATAGCAGTCAGAATATCTGGATCTTCAGGCTCTGGTAGAAGCTCTAAATTATCAAAACTTTGTGTCATAATAAATCATACGCATCCGTAATCACTGGTGATTCTAGAATGGTGCTCCCGGTCTTCTGGTGGAGCGACTAATTATATATAAAATTATGATTACTAAAAATATACCAACAGCATAACCCAAAATAGGTTGTTCCGTATCTGTACCAGGAGCTAGAGTTTGGGCTTCCATGGTACATTCTGTCTGACCAGGAGTCAAATCTACACAAGACATAAGATCACTGGAATCTATTCGAGGTATATCTGTGAAGTATATTTGAACGAAATATTTACCTACTTCAATATTTTTGAAATTCATTTCAACATAGAAGGTGGCTTCACCATTTGCAGGTACATTGCGAATATCAGAACCGTTGACATTTATTCTTTCATTACAATAGATATCTTCACAAAGAATCACATTTAGTTCTACTGACTCGGCATCGATAAGTCCATCATTTTCTACTTTGACTAGATATGTGGCAATTTCTCCAGCTATTGGCCCAGAATCACCACTCAATAGTTGAATCTTTGATGAAGAGGACAAAGATAGTATTGGAGATGATTTTTGAATAATCACATCAAATGGACCATAGGAATTATCTGCAGTGTCGGTTACTGAAAGACTTAGTTTATAGGGATCTTCAGACATATTAATTGGAGGAGTAATTGTAACCGAGGTTTGACCTTCTGAAAATGGAGCAATTGGCTGAGAGTTTATTCCTGCTATATTCCAATTTTCCGAGGAATCTACAGAGAAGTCAAATGTGAATACATCATCTCCATTTCCATCATTGATGAAATCAAAATTGATAATTGATGGTGCACCGGGAGCAACACCGATTACTTCTTCAGCGTATCCTATTGAACTAAACATATTATTTTGAGGTACATTCACCAATAATGGATGTTCTAGACTATATCCTTGGTCAGTAGTGAAGATGATTCTTATTTGGTGACCATTAGATAAGTGATGAGCAACTGATTCATTGGGTGGGTTTACGCGAACATCAAAGTTATCCAAAACAAGTGTATTTTGTAATCCTAGATCAATTGTAGTAGACGAAGTCCATGAGCCAGTAGAGTTTTTGAATTCGACTGCCCATTCATCGCCATCTGCACCAGGAACAACAGCAGTAACCGAATAACTATCGAATGCTTGATGACCTAAATAATCTATTTTTAATCTAAATTCAACATTTTCATAATCACAATCACTTGCACAATTTGTATTGTTAAGAGAGAGAAGAGCATGACCATCTCCAATATCCGATACAGAAATATCTTGTTTAGATAATCTATCAATTACTAGAGTAGTCACGGGAGTGTCTTGGGATGGCCTTATAGTTGCTCCTTGACCGCCATAATAATCCATATCTCTTTCTTCTTGAGTTATGTTAAACGAACTAGAAGCATCCATTCTTCCAACTGGCAATATTAATTCTAGTAGCCCTTCAGAATTCAAAGATTCATCCCAACTTATACCTGATTCCTGTAGCTTTATAACAATATTATGCGATTCAATATCAGTAAGTGGGTGAGATATCCCATCATAATCCAGCCATTCAGTATTGAGTAATAATTTACCACCAAGTGATAATTCAGAATCGATTGTTCCGCCATCTACACCGACATCAATGGAATCTACTGAAACAAGATATGTAACATCTGAGGATGAGGAACCAAATGCCCAGACAGTCCAATCTCCGGGTTCAACCATAGCATTCCACTCTCCATTCCATGAACTACTAGAATCCAACACTAAATTAGGAATTACTCGATCTCTGATTATTCCTTCGGCTGGAACTAAAAGTATTGTAAGATCGTCTTTTATCTGATTGAATTGATCCTCATCAATATAAGATATACTACCAGAAACAGGAACTGTCCCTGCAGTAATCTGTATATGTTTTGAATTAGAATTTGATATTAGAGATATAGTAGATGATTCATTACTAAAACCCTCAATATATGTAGAGATATTCCATGTTCCTCCGTATAATAAATATGTTGACCATGCTCCATTTTCATCAGTAGTTAGAATATGATTTTCTGTTGTTGAATTTAATGTTACAGTAACATTGGAAACACCTTCTCCTAAATTGGGTTGTTGATTATCATTTAGATCCCAAAATACTGTTCCTTTTACTGTGACTAACTTAGTCACATTTAGCAATACCTCTGTATTATTTCCAGCTGTAAGGCCTGAGTCAGAAATTGGCATACTTTCAATAATCCACATAACTCCTTCAGAGTCAGTATAATTCAATTCCAAATTCCATAAACCTGGCTCTATTTTTAAATCAATTATTCCTAAATCATTTGAATATGGAGAATCTACGATACCTCTTTCGGTACTTATGAGATTAATTTGGACATCAGATAAAGGTGAATTATCATCTAACAAAATAATATTTACCATGGCAACCTCTGCAGTATTCATAGATGAATTAAGGCCTGCCGAAGATGAAGAAATGGATACTGATTCCCTTAGACTTTGATAAATACCAACATCAGCCTCAAAGGTTTCTATTATAACCATCCATTCTCCTTCAGGAATATATTCTGAAATTGAGCCAGAAGAATCGGTCATAAAGGATAATAACCATCCATTTTCAATGTCTTTAAATCTTACAAGATGATCAGAAAGTGCACCTCCACTTTCATTATTGAAAGTGATATTAGTAAGCCAATTAGGTTCGAAGGCTATGGATGTTGAAATATTCTCGGATATGAGACCAATGTGAATATTGTCATTTGTGGTATAAAGTGTATCAAATAAATTTCCAGAATCGGGATTTGGCCTATCAATTACTATTGAATACGAACCGGGAGTTAGACTTACTTCTGCACGACCTTCTGAAATCCATTCAGAGCTATCTGATGAAATTTCTCTGTCAGGTATGAAAGGATTCAAAGATTTTATAGCAAATGGGTATGATACTGGAGTTCCATTAGAAATATTACCATCCTCACTATGATCTATGTAAAAATCAATTAAAATGGTACTTTTTGCTGATACCATTGTTAAATCAACGATTTTGTTCGTACTATTTATAGAAATATTTTGATCAGTACTTTCTAATGAATTACCTGTTAAACTAAATTTCCAATCCCCTTCTTTCATATACATTTGGAAATTTCCACTGGAATCTACAATTTGTCTGATTTCTGGGAGGCTGGAATTTTCAGGCGTTTGAGAGGCAATAACACTGATTTCACTCCAATCTTTCAATGTATCTGAATAATAATTACCTATTACATCTATACTTACAGTACCTTCAATTATCACAGATTCTTCAACTATTAGTGTGATATTTTGAGAGTCTGACAAAATATCATTGACAGTGAATCTAATATTAGAAGAGTATGCTTTATCGAGCGAATACTGTACTGAGATGTCAACGACAGAATTTATCGGTAATGTAACTTCAAATTCACCTTCTAAATTTGTATATGTTGATGTGCTCAAGTTATTCCAATAGAAAGAAACCAGAGTATTTGGCAAAGCATCTTCAACTGGGTCTCCTGTTATTGGATCAGTTTGTATTGTATTTTTTACTATACCAGAAATTTTCTTACTAATTTCTATATTTATTTCTAAATTCATATCTTCTGAGCCTACATCGATACTCTCCCATATTTGCTTATTATCATCAATATTATGACTTAAAATCCAAGTACCATGAGTCAATTCGACAAAATAATCTGTTGATTCTGAATTATACTTTGCTGATACTTGCTGATCTGGGGCATTAACAGGATAGAATGAGATATTTAGGTCTCCAAGAGTTTCCCCTTCATCCAATATTGTGAAATGGATATCAGAAGTATCAGGCAAAGGAGAAGGGAATATAGCATCAACTGGCGTATCTGTGTCAAAGACAAATATTTCTTTTACTTCGGGCATTCCATCCATATCCGAATCAATCTCTGCAATATATGATCCAGGAGTTATTGGGCCGAATATTATCTTTCCTTCTTCATCAGGATAAATCAAACAAGGTGCATAGCCCACGATTGAACAATCTTCAACAGCATCATCAGATACTGATGTATTATCATCGGGTATCAATGAAATTGGCGAATTTACAACTTCTCCTGAAGAGTCGATTAATGAGCCCGATATCGAGCCTGCTGGAACATCAACTAGAACAGGTGCTAAGGAGGATAGTAATGGGACATTGAACGTATCATCTAAATCAACCGTTGAGCCATCTTCAAGTATTAGTGAAATGTCATATAATCCAGGAATTGCATTATTGACTGTAAATGTACCAGGTTGAACCATTGGACCACTAAATATACCAGTTCCGGAAAATGTTCCTGTACCATTAATAATTCCATATGAATCCAAATCCTCATCATCGCTAGTGGTAAATGTCCCTGAGCCAATTAGTGTTGCCTGATTTAGTGACCTAGTAAAAGTTGATACTCCAACGGACGTATATTTACCAGATGCATTAATACTACCATCCATTAGATATTCTTCTTCTGCTAGTTTACAAATATTCTCTCCTTCTGGAATAGAATTATTTTCACAGTCGTTTATTTCTATCATATCATGTATTAATGCATTTGAAATCTGTCCTACTCCGGTAAACAATCCATCCCCAGAAACACTATGATTATTGTAAATACTTTGTATGTGAGTACCTGTAAAATCAGAAACAGATAGTATGTTATCAGATCGTACGCTTCCTGGGCCACTAAATGAAACCTCTCCTTCGCCTTGGAATTGTAAATCAATACCTTCAACAGAACCATTAGAAGTAGTAACTATATAATCATCCATAACTATCTTTTCTGAAGAGGGAGAAAGAATTACTTGAGCATCCAAGATTGGATCTCCATCAAAATCAGCATTTCCAGACCAGGACAATACTCCAGAAGAAGAGGACGAGGATACATCTATGGAAACTTCAATTTTTTCTGCTCCGTTACTATGTCCTTGTTCTCCAGATACGTTGATTACAGTTTCAGATAGCCATGTAGAACCAGAGACATTTCCTAATAT
>MDTG01347315.1_pt1 | contig 23601 bp, 29 predicted proteins | sample 811421 | NCBI WGS metagenome assembly MDTG01 (sample SAMN05326645, study PRJNA326480) | marine metagenome | isolation source: seawater | place: Pacific Ocean: South East | collected 2011
AATTACTTTTTTGCAAGTGCCGAACATGTCAGTGTTAAAATTTTCAGGTATGTCGAAGGTTGAATTTAGAACCTTGCCTCCCACTACTGTCTCTAAATCACTAAATAGCGCTTGGCGGGTACCTCCAAAGCCTGGTGATTTAAGAGCACAAACCCTGAGTGCACCCTTAGCTTTGTTTAAGACCAGTCCTTGCAATGCTTCACCTTCTATGTCGTTAGCAATGACTATAATTGACTTATTTAGTTCGAGGGCGGCTTCTAGCGGCTTCATGACTTCATGTATAGTGCTTATGTTCTTATCAAGCATTAGAATAACTGGGTCTTCAAATTCGCAAGTCATTTTATTTTTGTCTGTAATAAAATACGGAGAAAGATATCCTCTTTCTATCTTATAGCCGTCTACAATCGTCAAGCTACTTTTAAATCCTTTTGCTTCTTCAACTATTACATGACCTTCTGGGCCGGCTGCGTTTATTGCAGAAACAATTAAGTCTGCCACTTCTGTTTCTCCGTTTGCTGATATTGTAGCTACTTTCATCATGTCTTCTGAAGAAGATACGCGCTGAGAATGTGTACGTATAAAATTCTTGGCGCCATCAACACCTGCCTCAATGCCTAGTTTAAGCTCTTCTGGGTCATAACCAGCAGCTATCATCTTCAAGCCTTCTGTATATATCGACTGAGACAACACTGTTGCAGTTGTAGTGCCATCTCCTGCTTGATCAGCAGTTCGCGCTGCTGCCTCTTTAATAATTTGCGCAGCTAAATTCTCAACTTCATCAACAAGATTAATTGCATTTGCAACAGTGACACCGTCTTTAGTGACTGTTGGGTGACCTTGTGGGCGCTGTATTAGTACTAACTTGCCTTTTGGTCCCATTGTAATTTTGACTGTGTCTGCTAATTTATCAATACCTCTGCGGAGAGCTGCATGTAAAATGTCTCCTGATACTATTTCCCGCCTTATTGAGCTCATTTAATTATCCTCTTAATATTTTTTTACCAGTTCTGTTATCACGTGAGCTAAGTATCTCTCTAATCACGTGGCTATTCTGTATTAGCCTTCGCTCTTGAGTTAGCACGTTTAATGCAAAATATAGATCGCCTTCTTTTTTAAGAATTTCACTATCTTGCAAGACACCTCTGCTTCGCAAATCCTTTTGTATATCATCGGTTATCATTGTTGTAGTCCTCTAAAAGTATCGACATATTTCTGCCATGTCTTTTCTTTAACAATAGAGCTAAATTCCAAATTTGTAAATATTTGTTTTAGCTGCTCAAAGTCTGTGGTGGGTTCAAACTTTTCGAGCTTTGACATGTCATTTGAAAAGTCTACTAATCTTATCAAATTAATGTTACGCTCAAAAATCTTTCTATTCTCATCATTCTGTAAAAATGACCTAAGAAGGCTATCATCCGTTACTAGCTTTGTCGCAGTTTTGTCACCCACGCCTTTAATGCCGTCGATGTTGTCTGTCTTGTCTCCTCGCAAGGCTTTCCAAGTAACATAATCGTAGCCAGGAGGATCAATGAAGATCTTTTTAATAGGGTGGTACAATTTAAGATTGTCATTGAAAAGATTTAAAAGCTGAATAAAGTCAGAGTCTGAAGACACAATAGTGCATTCATCTTCATCCTTAACATGCTTGCTTACAAGTGTAGCGATAACATCATCACACTCTAGCTCTGGGTGTCGAACAGTAACAAATGGCATACATGTCTTAACTATATTGATAATCGCAGCTTTCTGCTTGTGAAAACTTTCACCCTGTGACTTTCTATTTGATTTGTAATTACCTTCACTCAGGCTAGCTCTGAACGCCGGGTGACCTTCAAGGACAAAATAAACCAAGTCAGGTTCATGAGCTTCAATGATCGGCCGTACGCCTCTAAAAAAATTAAATATGACCGGGTGTTCGCCCGATCTAAAACCTGACAGTGCTCGATAAATTAAGTTATAGCCGTCTAAAAATAGTACTTTCAAAGTCTACCTCATTTAGTGGGTTGTTCCATTGCTGTTGATTTCATCTTAGCAATCTTGCCATCGCCAAGATCTACTCTTATTATACCATCATCATCAACAGATTGCATGAGCGTGTTGCTAGGTGCTGCTTTTTGTTCTTCAGCTAAGGGGGCAACATCTTTGTTTGGGTCAGCTTTGTGTTTTTGTAACACTTTGAAAACTTCCTCACTAACAGACACAGCATCTTCAACCATTGCGCTAATTGCATTCTTTGCGTTTGTCAGCATGTAATTGTGCAGATCGCCTGTATTTTTAAACAATGTGCCCTTAAGGCTGTAAATGTCTGCCTTTGTCTGCTTCTTGTCAGGCATCTGTACAGTATACGTCTTTATCTTGCCTTCGACGGTTGTGCGGACAACTTCTTCAACTACCTGAATCGGTATGACTCGAGTAGTTTTTTCACCTATTAAAAAAATAATTTGACCAACTTGGTAATCTTCTTCCATTGATTAACCTCCGAGAGTTAATCAATAATACACCAAATTGGTCAAATTTTTAATAATTAATTAATTTATTTGTCTAGTATTTCTTTCCGAAGCCAATACCGGGAAAGCTTCTAGTAACATAACCGTCGCGACTTCTTTTAGGCTTGTTCTCACCGTACACCCATGACGCCGACGCGCTATAATCTTCCATCATTTTTGCTACTTCTTGTTCAATCATTGTATCAATGGAGTTTTTTCTAGTTACCTGACGTTGTCTTCGTCGACTTGACTCTCTCATTAAGCGCTTGGCTCGTCTAAGTTCCTGGACCAGCTCTCGCTCATCTATTTCCAAGACTTCATCTTCATCGATATCTTCGGCTTCTTCGACTTCGCTAAGGCCTGGCATGCCCATCATTAATTCATCATCATTCATTTCAGCCATTTCTTCTTCAGAAAGGCAGTGGCCGTCAGTTATTTCACCTTCGCCACCTATATCTTCAGCTAACTGGCCTTTACCATAGCGAAAGTCAACTTCATCCTGATAGTATGATTCTTCATGAAAAGATCGATTTGACCCTTCACTTAAGTTGCCTCTACTTGTTCCACTGTTTTGTATGCCTGCTAGTTTGCATAAACGATTAACACTAATTTTCATCGGAATACCTCCATTCATTATTTAATTATGTAGAAATATTAGTTTTTTCCGATAAATTTTTTCTAATGTTGTCTGTTATTTTCTTTCCTGCTGAGACTGCCTCTGTTAGAGGTGCAAGTCCAAGGGCAACCCTAACTGTATCAAACACTTCCGCGTTTAATTTTTCTTTAAGGGTTGCCATGTCTGCATATTGGTGTAAATCCATTTCTAAAATAGGAACAGGCTCTCCTGTCATTCCGGGCTCGAATTCTCCTGTGTCTCTACTTTCAAAAACATAAAGCAGCTCAGGCATTATTTGATCTTCAGGAACCATAATAAATGGAATTTTTGAACTAAGACCGTCTTCTTGTTCTTCGTACATTATTTCTGGGTACCAGTTTATAATTTTGTTGTCACTCACAATATCCTCACTTGTGTTGTATAAAATAATATTAATGGGTGGCGATAAATGTTAAAATTAAATTGACTGGGTTTCAGAAATAATCACGTTTAATTCATCTTGCATTTTTTGCAAGTCAACAATTGCTGTTCGAGCAGATACACCGCTTATTGCAGACATCTGGCGCAAGAGTTCATAAATGTTTTTTGCAGAACCGTTTGCTTTTGAATTAAAGTCTGCAATCAATTCTTTCTTTATCTCGGAAATTCCTGCTGTTCCTTTTATTTTTACCAGTTTCTCAGTTGCAGATTTTATTTCTGTCGCGCAGGCTTGTGAAAGTGCATTAATGTCTTGCCCGGGTAAGCTAAATGCTGCAACAAAAAAGTCTTCAAACATTTTTTCAGTCTCTGATATAGACTTTGCGTCACCTACTTTTTTTCTAAAAGTTTTGATGTCCTGTTTCAGTCGCTTGAGCGTGACATGACGAGGATCTGCAGTAGATATTCCTGCTGAGGTGTTGACAAAAAACAAAAAGTCAATTGGTCGTAAGTCGAGCTGCGTGCGCTTATAATTTAAGCGTGGGTCATTGTAATAATTAAAAGACACCTTTTCATAACATTTTGTCAATTCATCGCTAATTGCCACACTCACAGTTTGCTCACCACCCTTATCAGTGCCAAACATGTATCCAGCAGCAGTCATCATTCCTTGAATAAATTCTGTAATTATTAATATCTGGTCACAAATTGATTTTGAAAATATCAATGTCGTCGTGCTTATTATTTGTGAAAGTCGCTTCCTTATGATGTCTGCAACTCTTGGGTCTAATGTATTTCTTGAAACTTTAATCGTTTTTGTTTTCTCACCTGACGGTTCGATTGTTTGCTTTCCTAGCCACTTGTTTGCAAGGGTTCGAACTTCACTATTATGCTTAGAAAAAATACCCTCTATGTTGGCCGCTGACATTTTTTCTACTTTTCCTGGTGACAGTAGCTGTTCTCCAAACATTATTTCCAAGACGTGATTGGGTAAGTGCCTTTCAGTTAACTCGCACTTCCCCATCCTGTCAACCATATCACTGGCACTAATCAGTGGGCCAAACTCACCACTCTTTCTAAATATTTCGTTAACGTAATTGTCTAGGTCTCTTTTCTTACGAGAATTCATTTTATCCCCTCAGCATAAGCCTTCTTAACTTTTTTCTCACTTGAGTAAAGTCCTGAGCTTCATTTACCTTAATCGGAGGCGTTACATCTTCTCCTTCTTCTTCACCTTCTTCTTCACCTTCAGCTTCAGTTTCTTCACCTTCGACTCCGGTTCCTTCACCCTCGCCCTCTACTTCTTCTTCCTCTACTTCTTCTTCCTCTACTTCAGCTTCTTCGGCGTCTTCATCCTCGTCGCCTTTTGATATCACATAATTGTACGGGTCATCGCTTGGATCAACAGTCTCACTACCTCCTGAAAGTATCTCGCTTAAAGATTTTAAAAACAAGAGTAAGACTTCGCGCTCTTCCTCAGATAGACTGTCGTAGTAAGATGAGGTCGCGTCTTTAATTGCATTGTCCTTAAGCGATCTTCCTGCTCTTAGCGAATTTATAGCTGTCAACACAGAGTCAAAAGAAGCACCAAAAGCAGCTGCAGTCTCACCCTCAGGTGATTCTTCTGCTGGTTCTTCAGCGGGAAGATCTTCTCCCTCTCCTTCTCCTTCAGCTTCTTCGTCTCCTTCAGCTTCAGGTTCTGCCTCTTCCTCTCCCTCTAAGTCTTCTTCAGGTTCTTCATCCTGCTCACTAAGGGAACCGTATACACCTTCGTCAGCTTTGAAATCTGAAGTATACTTTCTTTGGTACGGATCCTTTTGTTCTGTCAAGCTCTCCCTGGATAAAGACACAGCCTCCGATGATATCATCTTAAGAAGTCTCAACAGCTGTTTTTCATTGCTAACTTTAAACATTTATTTTTCTCCCAGCCTACGCTTTACTTATAAATATCGTGATTAGATAGTTATATCCGGACAAAGATTCCCTTTCTATCTTCTCAACGTTCATATTAAAATTTTTTTGAGTCTGGTACACTAAAAAATCTTCTGGATTTCCCGGTACACAAACTGTTACTTTTGCGACCTTGCCTGGATTCAACAGGTCTTGTAGCATACTTTGGTCATCTAAATCAGCGCTAATTGTTACTGCGGCGCCAGATTTTAATCTTGCAAACTTGTGTAGGGTTGCATGGTACACTCTATCTTCTGTACTAAACAGGCAACAAAAAAGAGAGTCTACTTTCAAGTCCTTTGTGCCTTTTTCAAGAGAAGCTACATCAATTTTTTCTTTTAAAGAGTCACTCATAAACAAAGACATTATTTTCTCCGTTATGAATTTATATACACTATATCATCAAAAAGCTCATCACAGAAATCTGATAGCTCTTTATCACGTTCTGTTATATCTCCAAAGTCCTTGGTTGTTAATGACACAGTTACTTCACGATGATCAATTTTTATTACTGGGTGGTGATTTAGTCGCTCTGACTCTCTAATTAATTCGTTAACAAAATACAAAATATGCCTTCCGCTTTGCAAAAGAAAGCGCTTTTGCAGCTTTCTAGCTGTATCTTCACCTTGTAGAACCTCCCAAGAAGATTCTTTAGGTTCTATGGGGACTTCAGCTAAATCTCTTTCAGTTATTTCATTTAAGCTTCTCAGTTTACCATAATTACCGTTGCAGACTTCTGTCAAGCCTTTGCGAAAATCATTTTCAATATTTTTGTGCATTAACATTTTAATTAAATTACTCGTCATTAATCACCGCTTTCTGTTTCGTAATCACTCAGATTTTTAAATGCGATTTGATGAGCTAAGTCTTCAAGATAGCTAGCGACTGCGCTGTCAAGAGATTTGTTCATTCGCTTGGAATCTTTTGATAACTTGCTTATTGTCTTGAGAATTGCTTCTAAGAATTCGCCTCTAACAGTTCCGTCGGCTGTATCTAGCCTGCTAAATTCTGTCTCAATCGTATCTTCAAACCACTCGTTAGATATCTTTATTAACTCGGAAAACTCATCATACCCTATGTTTATTTTAAGAAGGTTTTTTGCTGCTTTTGTCATAGCTTCATAGTTTGGCACTTCCTTTTTGCCAGTAAAGTATTCAGCAGCACTTTTAGCTTGTTTAGCATTTGCAGTTGATTTGCTTTCAATTATTTCAGCCATGAAGTCTGTCCAGTTCTTATCTATTAAGTTCATAATAGGCTTATATATTTCACTGTTAACTGTCCTAAGCAGATAGCCCCCAACTGTGTATAACAAGTCCATCCCTTCAGACTTTCCTGCGTCATTACTGTTGTAAAAAGTGTCATTATCGATTAATTGTACTATTCTGTCTAGCTGGGGTGACGCAGCTTGTAAAATCACTAGCTGCTGTTGCAATATTTCATTATTATCACTCGCGAGTCTACCCTCTAAGTCTGCAATCTTTTCGTCTATTGCAGTTTTTAACATTGGCGCTATGGCTTCAAAAGTCTCTTCGTAAAGTTTTGCAAACCCGTTTTTGTTCCCGTCTTTTACGCCTACATTAAGTGCTTTAAGTTTTCTAAATGCATGCTTCAAATACCATTGCCTCAAACCAGAAGCAGAAGAGAAACCAAAGAAAGGCGCTAAATTATCGAAGTTTGTAGTTGTAGAGAGTCTAGCTATTTTTTTTGCAAAGTCTCTTGCTGCTTTTTCTTCATCAGTCAGATCAACTGACTCATCTTCTAAGTCATCATCACCCGAGGTCTTGTTCTGTTGATAAGTCTCTGCCTGGTCGATCATTGCAGAAACGTAGTTGCTAACGTAATCTTCAAAATCTGATGCAGGAAATTCTCTGCCCTTTATTTTATAAACATCACCTTTTCTTTTGTTGGCATATGCCGTAAGTATGTCATCAATAATTGGCTGCTGCTGGTCTCTAGTTGCCCTATTCATAAAATGTCGACTTACGTTTATGTACTTATAGGGTTCTTTCTTTGTCACCTTAGAAAATACAACTCGAATATTTTTATCAAGAAACTCATCGCCGGACATGTCTTGCTCTGCAGAGTCAATTGCACCTCTTTCTTGGTCATATTTTTCTGACAGTATATTAGAAAGAAGATTAATCATTTGATCTTTTGTTAAGTTTTCTCTTGCAGCTGCTTTTTGAAGAAGCGCTGTGTATTCTGGGTTTTCGTTAAGTACAATGTAATTTGCTACAAACTTAGAAACTTCATCTTTAATTTTTTTCTTTGTAAAAAAATAATTTCCGGCGGCCTTCTTAGAAAGATTTAGTGCAGTAAACACATAGTCATTTCTAATGCCGTACTTTTTGGTTGAAGGATTTAATGACTGTGCATCATAGCTAGATAGATCTCTGCCGTCTTTCGTAAAGTTGGCCTGAAAATATTCTTTTTCGACACGCCTGGATATGTCAAATAAAAGATTGTGAGTTTTGAGAACTAACTGCACAACGAGGTCGCGCGGTGGTGTTTCCTGCGGCATCGTGGGTTGCTGTACACTTAAGCCTCTCCCGGCCTGCTCTAAGGCATCATTATACCCAGCATTAAAGTCTGGCGATGGATTACTAGGCATATTAATCTGTATACCTGCATCTGTGTCTAGTCCGGCATCGTAACCGATTAAGTACTCTTGCTTATTAGCAGCTTTTTGATAGTTAGGGTTGTCTTCAACTTCATCTTCTTGTGTGTTACTAGGCATTAGTGGAAGCGAAGGCTCTTCAGGATTTGATTTTTTTCTCCTAATAATCGTCTTGCCGGCCCGAGAGGTCCTCTGTGGCGTGGGCTCAGGGGCTTGCGTTTGAATATCGACGCCTTGGCGAGAAAGAGATGCGTTGTCAATTTTTTGAGCTAAATCAAACTCATCCATATCTTCAAACTCACTGTAGTTGTTGATTAATTCAATCGCTAACTCACTTGAGTCTGCGAACTCTTCAGCAACTTTCCTACCAGCATCTTGAATTAATTTATCTGCAAGTGTTTCAGACTCATGAAGCAAGTCTATGCCTTCAGATAAGAAGTTCATTCCGCCGTCGTCTCTGTCAAGTGAACTATCTAGAAGTTGATGGAGCTTTCTATAAAAATAGTTAATTTGACTTTGTGGTACTTCTCTAGATATTACAGCAGCTGCACTTTGAAGTTCTTTGTGAGTTGCAGGAACATAGTCTTCTTGGTCAACCGGTGGTTCTTCAACTGACAACTGTACAGCCATGTGGGCAGAAGGTTGAATTGGTGCTTCTTCTTCTTCAAAACCGAAGGGGCCTGGCTCCTTCTCTATCACAGAAATAAAATTTCCGCTAGGGTTGTGTGCTGTTCTATTTTCTTGCAAGTGTTTCTTGAGCAAATTAAAAAGCACACTCTTCTTAACAGTTACTTTCATACTAACCTCTCTAATCTTAATTATTAAATATCGTCTATTAGTTCATTAATTATGATTAACTGAATAAAATATTGCTACAGAGGTGGCAGCCCCGACAACAAAAGCTCCGTAAGTGCCCCACTTTTGCAGAATATCTTTTCTCGACGCACTTCTAAGTTGCACATCTCGCACCTCAATCATCTGCTTGTACATCTCAGTTTCACTTTTATATCGCAAATCAAGCGTGTCATAATCTAGCTTGTACTTTGATTCTAGTTTTTTCATCTCTAAATCATGATTAGCACTAAGCAAAGATAACTCTTCGTCGTGCTTTGCGATAATTGTAGAAACTGCGTTAGTCGTAAACAAAAACCCTTCAAATGGTGTAGGTTGTCCTTGTTGAACTTCGACATAGTCTGCATCTTTAATAATTTCAGCAGGTTCTTCTGCGTTACTTAAGCCGATGGTGGCCAAAAGAAATAACCACATTTACTCTCCCTTTTTAAGATTGTATTTTTCCTTTAATATCTTATCAAGTTTTTCGGGGTCGTTACTTAAATCTTTTATATCTCTTTCTGTTTTTTTCTTAATCTCTGCAACTTGTTTTTCATGTTCATCAGCAGCAGCCTCTATTTCTTTTATTCTCTTTTCATAGAGATCTTTTTGGCCGTCAATCATTCTTTTATTGTGATCTTCTAAGGATTTCTTATCTGCTCTGTCTACCTTAGAAGTATCACCTCGCGTGCCTAAAATATACCCAACTAAAACAAGTATTAATGCAACAAAAGCCTTCCAGTATTCTACAACAAAGTCTTTGGCTTTTTTTAAAAAATCGCCAATTATGGTCAACCAAATCATGTCTATTCTATGCCTTCCAGGCCTTGACGGCATCAATTACTGCCTGGCCGCCTATGTAAACTATGGCAATGAGTCCCCATGTCTCAGAATCCAAACCAGACCACGCTAGCAGTCCGGTTGCTGTCAAGAACACAAGCAATTTTCTACTAATTATCTTTTCTTGGATTGCATCGAGCGCGCCTTTTCTTCTGTTGCGCAAGTAGAGAGAATCAATAATTCTTTCTCCTAAACTTTTTCGATCTTCTTCTGGCATTTCGTGCACTGCACCTGAAACGGCCTCAATAATTTCATTTTCACTCATAGTTGTACCCTATTTTTTAAAAGGATCTTCATCCTCTAGAATACTAAATATCGAGGCAACATCAGATTTTGAAAACTTTTTTTGTGTTTTATTTTTCTTGTTTTCTGACACTTCGTTTAACAGCCTGACAACGTGAGGATCTTCAGCAAGAATTCTTTGCACAAATTCTTCGACCACTTCTTGCATTGATAGTCCTCTTTCAAAGCAGGCAATTCTAAAAGCTGCGTGAGCATCTTTGCTCAAATTAAAATGAACAGACTTCTTTAAGTAAAAGTCATGCTTTTTGCTCATGCTAGCCGCCGCCTCCGCCCGTAATGCCCGAACCGGCTGGATTGGCACCAATGGCAAAGTCATCATCTTCAGCGTAACTTACACTTGGGTACATTTCGCTGCCTATACCGTGGTCATTTTCCAGAGACTCAAGAAATTTATTGACATAAACGTCTCCATAGTTTTCATCAAGAAAATTCTTAAATCGATTTAAAATGGCCTCTTCAACATTGAGTAAGTTTCTATAGTTCATGATGAGACGTGCAGCTCTTGTTGAAAACGCATCGACATCCAAGTTAGGCAGCTTATCAGAGTCTGCAGGCTCTGATACTTTCATATCTTCGCTGCCGGCAGGGTCAGCCTCATCTCCACCTTCTTCAGCAGCGGCGTCGCCGCCTTCGTCTTCCATGGCTTCATCTTCTTCTTGCTCGAACAAATAGCCGAGCTTTTTCTTGCTAAGTGATTCAGAGAGAGACATCGGGCCAGAATCAGGGCGTTCGGCGATGGAAGCGTTTTCATACTTAAGAATTAACGCATCTATTTGGTCGTCAACAGAGTCATCAGATGCCTTTACCTTATCACTTGTTGCCTTTGTCGTCAGATTTTTTTCAGGAGCTTGCTTTTGATTTTGTTCTTCTTGCTCAAACAAGTAGCCGTATATATCTGTTATTTTCATCTTGCACCTCTAACTATTTGTATGATTTTGTCTGCCTTTTTTATTCGAGACTCAATAACTTCCCACTTTAGCTGCTTCATCATTGCGTTTAAATAAGTTGGTGCATCTTTTAAATAGTCTTTGTAATAAGCGTGTTGCCACATATCCATAACTATTACCGGATACATGCCTACAGGAACTTGTTCTGCATGAAGATCTATAAAACAGTTCATATAAGATTGTGTATACATGTTTAAGTAGGTTACAACCCAGCCGCACCTCGAACTTTTTCCGCATGCTATAAAATCCTTTTGCCAATCGTCAAAAGAACCAAAGTCTCTGTTAAGGCGCATAAAAGATAGCGAGTCCATTGTGATTGTTGAAGAAGCACTTCCAATATTTGCGAAGTACAGTTCATGCAAATAAGCACCGTTCATATTGAAAGTTTCGTCTAGTTTTAGATTTCTATAGTCTGAATGATTTGAGTTTGCAGAAGATCTGTCGACAGCGTCTAGGCGCGCGCTTGTTTCGTTAAATTTTGACACATAATCTTCGTAGAGTTTTTTATGATTTTCAATATTTTCAGCAGACAAGTAGTCTGTTGTGACATCAAATGACTTAGGCTGCGCTACATAAGACTCATTAATTTTATCATCTTCACCTAGCGAACTCTTAATAATTTTTTTAATTTCTTTATTGATCAAGTAATCCATACGTTTTTCCTATACAGGCTCATAGTTCTTAAATTCATTTGGCTTTATTTTTATAAAGACTTTTTTTCCGCCCTCGCGCGGACTATAGTATCTATAACAAATTACACAGCTATCACTGCCTAATTTGACCATTCTTACTGTGTATTCTATTCTTGTTTTTTTATGACGAATAACTAGTTGGTCAGCAACATACCGAATTGCATCTTTATCTTTTTTCCCGCCCAGAGCAATTAAACTCTCAATTATTTCATTATGCACTACAGTCACCCGTTTAAAAGTAATTATTAAGTTCCGTAAGCTTTTACATTTATTCCTGCAGATTTAAGTATAGAAACCCCGTCTGACTCCTCGTAAAGTTTGTCATATATAACTTCTTTTATACCAGCATTAATTATTGCTTTAGCACAAATGTTACACGGTGAAAGTGTCAAGTACATTTTTTTATCTTTTGAGTAGTTATAATCACATTTTATAAGAGCATTAATTTCAGCATGAATAAAACCAGAGTGTCCGGTAGTCATTGAGTCTCTACGATTAGTGCCACCTTTTTGATCTCCGTTGTAACCGATCGATAAAACTTGGGTATTTTCATCATTAACTATTACTGCGCCTACTTTGTGCTTGGGGTCGACTGACCTCTTTGATATCGTATGCGCGAAATCCATCCAAATCTCGTCCCACTCAGGTCTTTTCATTTTGCTTTTTCGCTCTTGCGCTAATCAAATTATAGTAATACTTTGCAGTTTGGAAGTTGTGACACTGAATCTTTTTGTTACCAAATTTAACCGCATATGTATTTAAAAACTTTCCGGGTATAATATACACTTTCAACTTAACCTCACTTGTCAAATATTTCGTCCAAGATTGCATCACCTGGCAGAGTAAAACCGGCGGCTTTCTTGTGACCCCCGCCGTTAAACTTTTTAGCAACTTCTGACACATCAATTTTATCGTGAAAAGATCTAAGACTTACCTTGATTTTCTTGTCAATGTGATCATAGTACCATATTAAAGCAAAATCACAGTCAGGTGAAAGCTTTGAACCGATCTCACTCATCCAGTGTGAGCTATTTACAACTAACACGTGCTTACCGTCTAATTTTCTAGACGCAGCTTTGTCACAGACTTTCTTTATGACAGTCTTTGAGTAGGCTAAGATGTAGCTTCCTCGCTTTACTGCGTCATCAAAAACAGAGTCATCTTCGTACTTTTCAAATTCTTCAAAATCAAACGGTACCATGTCAAAGGCAGCACTAAACTCTTTTGAATATGGCAACTCCCACTTCCAAAGATCACGATCTTGTATGTACTGAATAAACTTTGGAGGCTCTTTGCCTGGATGAAAAAATTCCCAAGATAACATCGCGCCGCTTTTAGTCATGTCAAAGTGCGTGTTAGATATGTCATGCAGTTCAACCACTGCAGACTTATGATGATCAATAACAATCAAGTCTTTGGCGTCTTTTATCATTTTTTTTGTAGTTTTGTTGTCAAAGGAAAAATCAAGAATTGCAACATTTTTACCTTTTACGTTTGGTGGTTTAACCCCGTGCTTGCATGGGTAATATGAAGCTCGGTTGCCTAAGAGTTTCCAAGCTGAGTATGCGGCACCGAAGCCATCGGTGCAGTCTGCGTGATATATCACGCAATCAATACTGGTAGGTTCTGGCATAACTACTCCTATAAGTCAATATCAGAATGGTGTTTAAGACATCTAGGCTCGTAAAGATCTGACCCACCAACTCTAATCTGCTCATTATTTTTATCCAGTTCAAACTTGCGGGCTGTATAAGATGCATCAGAGCCACAAGCTGTACACACTGCCTTGCACTTCTTTATGTGAGTTGCGTGGCTTAACAGTGTAGATATACTTTCAAATGGAATTTTAGAAGCTGACATGTCTATACTCGAAACTAGTACGTCAACCTTATATGTATAAAACAAATCTAAAAGTGTCTTATCTATATTGTCTATCATAAAAGCTTCGTCAACAGCCAAAACGTCAATTTTGTGTTTAGTGTTTTCTTGTTCAAATGTCTCTAGTAGTTGTTTACCTGTGGAAACCATAAAGCATTTTAGATGATTATTGTTGTGTGTGACTATATATCCCTCGCTAGAGTATCTAGAATCCATAACAGGCTTTACACAAAAAACATTCTTTTTTGCAATCTGATACCTGTCGACCTGCTCTAGTAATTTTGTTGATTTTCCCGAAAACATCGGACCTACGTAAAGTTTTAGGTTGGGAACCATTTTAATATTATCCTTGACATGAAGTCGCTAGGTGTGATTGTGGCCCTTCCGTAATCATCGTGCAGTCTGACTGGGCCGGCATCTATTCTAGAAGAAACTTCTAAGATGATAGAATCTTCAATAGCTTCTAGTCTGTATGGGCAGCTAGACTGAACTATTAAAGCTGAGCCTGGCTCTAGAATATCAGTCGCTAGATCACCGTGCTCTTTAGTTATTAGTTCTTCATCACCAAAGTAGACCTTAACTTTTCCAGCACCACAAATAAGCATTTCATCTTTATTTGCGTTGTATTTGAAGCTATTTCTTTTGCCTTTTTCTAACGTAAGCGTCTTAACAGCGTTCGAGGCGTTACTGCTCCAAGAAATTTCTCCGCCCCAGGGCTTCGAGCGCTCAGAAGCTTTAGTTATCCATGCTGTTTTACAACTACTCATCTAAGCCCCACCACTTTACAGTTCTTTCAAGGCCCTCCCAGAATCTCACTTGCACTTCATACTCAAACTGTGATTTAGCTTTTGTTATGTCAGCCTGTGTATGTTTTACGTCGCCTTGTCGCTCTGGAGCATTTCGAACTTTTACTTTGTCACCGTAACGATTTTTTAGCCATGCAAGTATCTCGTTGTTTGAAACTCGATCGGCACAAGCAATGTTAAAGGTTTGACCGTTGATCGGATCGAGGCAGTTTGCTGCTTTAATGTTTGCATGCACGACATTGTCAATATAACACATATCTCTTGTTTGCTCGCCGTCGCCGTCAGACCTGCACTCTTTCCCGTTTTTAATCGCATGACACCATGCCGATACTGAGGTTGAGTATGGGCTATCACCATACTGCCCGGGACCGAAAACATTAAAATATCTTAAACACGTAACATCTAAATCGTAAAGATTGGCGCACAATTTTGCATAGTCTTCTATAGCAGATTTCTGCCATGCATAGGGTGACTTTGGATTTTTTGATTCTGTTTCTTTTGTGGGTAAGGTATCTGCGCCGCCATAGACAGAAGATGATGAGGCAAATATAACCTTTTTAACGTTTCCCGCAGCTGCCTCAAAAAGCCTAACAGTGTCAGAAATGTTTATGTCGGTCGTTTCACTCGGATTTTCAACAGAGTAACTTACCCTTGGGATTGCTGCGTGGTGAAATATCACATCATAGTTCTTTGCATAAATGTGTTGAAGCATTCCTATACTGGCAAAATTGTCCTCAACAAATATGACTTCATTTGTGCTTCTATCAGCGGCTTGATTTTTATACGGTTCTAAAAAATTTGGGCCTGGCAAGTGTCTTATATTTAAACCTTCTAGAAGCTCAATGTGACCGTTTGACATGTCGTCAATCACATCAACTTGCCAGCCTTCCTTAACTAACTTATGCACAAGGTTTGAACCAATAAATCCGGCGCCACCTGTCACTAATGCTCTTTTCATTATCTTTCTCCTGTTGATCCAAAGCCGCTGGCACCTCGTGTGGAGGTGCTCAGCTCACTTACTTGTTGAAATTCTACTCTCGGATAGGGCAGGATTATAATCTGGCCGACTCGATCGCCAACCTCGTATAAATGATCATTGCCCTCATTTAAAACTCTAAATTTAAAAATTAATTCCCCTCTATATCCTGAGTCAACAACACCTACACAATTTGCGAGTGTTAAGCTAAACTTATGAACTGACGATCTTGGGAACAGTAAGCCAACATACCCTTCAGGTATTTCGACACAAAGGCCTGTGCCGTATGTCTTTATAGCTGACGCTGGATCGTATGTGGTCCAAGTTGCAGTCAAATCTAGCCCAGCGTCACCTGGTTTTGCATATTGCGGCACAACTGCATTGTTGTTTAATTTTTTAATGTTAATCTTCAATTTTATTCTCACTTTCTACATTCATATTACTGAGTATATGAGCAGAGTTTATCGTCACACTTATTTTAACAGTGTGATTTTCCAATTTTAAAAAATTATACACTTCTTTACAAAGATATTTTATAAAATTTAAGTCATACGTTAGTGTGTCTTTAACGTTTGAAGACCTTAAGAAAAACTTGCAATCTAGCATTTGCTTTCTAATCATAAAGTGTGCTAAAGAAATACATGTATCGGATGTGTATATAAATCTTCTGGAAGAAACATCCTCTTCTCTAAAATATTCATTAATACCATGAAGCTCATCATCAATTTTTTTGATCAAGGTTTCTCTTATTTGACTATAATACACTTTTTCTTTTTCGTAGTTTAAGTAATCAGTGTTTATCCCGCTAAAAGTCCCACTATCGTAACTTGTTAGTGACAAGCCGATTTTTTCTTTTTCTTTTGACGCGTGAGCAGCTTGCAAAAACAGTTTGGAAAGATTGTAAAAATTTCTAGTTTCAAATTTTATGAGGTCGGCCACGAGGCTTTTTGCTATGTAGTCATCAACCTCCTGCCTAATAACACAAACGTTTGGAAGCAATTCAAGTTCTTTTGCTGCCTCTTGAAAAATCAAATAAATTTTTCTTAGTGATGTAAGACTTTGTATTTCATCACCTCGATCTGCAAATCTTTTTGATATAACACTCCAGTCAGGCAGAAGTATCATCATAAAATTGTTTAGATTGTTAAGCTCTGAATTTAAATTTTCAACGTGATTGAAAGTATCCCTGTTATAAAACTTAGCATGAACAAGCATTGACAGTGCAGATCTGTCTTGAATGTTCCACCGATAATCTGTCAACTTATGAATGTGACTGTACAGGGAAGTTTTACCAGACAAGTCTGGGCCTTCGATGAGGATCTGATTAACTGGATTCATAAATCACCCTCTAAAATAAAAAGAACGAAAGCAGTAAAGGCTCAAAAAAATACACAGAGCAGCCCAAAAATAATCGCCGTGAGTAAGAGCAGCGAAACCGAAAAATCCGTTTAAGCACCCAAAAACAAAAGCAACCCACTTAGACATCATTAGTTTGTCAAGTTCATTCATCATGATTACACCTTACAGTTGTTTATGCTTTCATAATAAGCCCAAAGAACAGAATTTACAAATGCTGAACTTATACAGACACCTAACCAGTTCGCGATCATATAGTGATCATAGCTTTCTAGAGACAAAGCGTGACTCCAGAATATAATCGTCCCCCAGAAACTTGACATGCACGTTGAACATAACACAATTGGCTTTCCCCATGTAGGAAAATTATCTAGTGCCCACTTTCTAATTGGATAACCAATCATGCCATCATCTGTTACAGCCCTCAAACCTAAACAGAAAAGTGAAACAATGGCGATTAATTCAAAATAAATTAACATTTTACCCTCTTGTAAAAACAGAATTAAATTGTTGTGTGCATCTAATAAAAGTCGTGCACTTACTTAGTTGTTTGAGAGACGGCGCGCCGACGTACGTACAAGTCGAACGCAGCCCTCCCAAGATATCTTTGACGGTGCTTTCAACTGGCCCGCGGTAAGGTACTTCAACAGTGCGACCTTCTGAAGACCTATAATCTGCTACACCACCGCTGTGTCTGTGCATTGCTGTATCCGAACTCATACCATAAAATTGCACATATTTTTTCTCATTGTATATCGGTCCAATCACACTCTTTTTGATTTTGCACGGAATGAGTCTAATCTTGCCGTCATCATACTCTTCAATCTCAACTTCGTCTGACTTGAACGTTTTTGTAATGATTTCACCTCCTCCTTCTTCATGACCTGCAAACATCCCGCCGAGCATGACAAAGTCAGCGCCAGCTGCGAATGCTTTTGCCACGTCACCTGGGCAAGTGCAACCGCCGTCTGCAATAATGTGCCCACCCAGTCCGTGAGCAGCATCTGCACATTCTATAACTGCAGATAATTGAGGATAGCCTACACCCGTCTGTATTCGTGTTGTACATACAGAACCTGGGCCAATACCTACCTTAACTACATCAGCACCTGCAAGAATAAGTTCCTGTGTCATGTCAGCTGTCACAACGTTGCCTGCGATAATGTTGCAATGTGGAAATTCGCCTCTTACTTTCTTGACAAAGTCAGTAAAATGCTCTGAATATCCATTGGCAATATCAATGCAAACCCAATGCAAGTCAAAGTCTCTAATTATGTTTTTTGCTCTTTGCCAACCCTCTTCCGAAGTCCCTATACTTATAGCAACAGTTTTCTTTACACGATTGTTGTGATCTTCATTTTCAGGAAAGTGATGCATTTCCCAGTCTTTGTACACATGCTGTTTTGTAATGCATGTAATCATCGTCTCCCTTGTCAAAGCAGTGGCCATTGAAAACGTTCCAACACCATCCATGTTTGCGGCCATGATAGGTACACCTTTCCATCGGCGCTGGCTGTTTCTAAATTTGTATTCGCGAGACAAGCTGACTTCTTTTCTACTTTTTAGCGTACTGCGCTTTGGGCGAATAAGTACATCTTTGTAGTCTAATTTAATTTCGTTTTCTATTCTCACTAATTACCTCTAAATCGTTGACGTGTATTGTTTCTGGATTGTACATACCTGGGTACGTCCACAACACCTCAGCATAATCTTCAAACATATTTATTATAACACCCTCATACCCTCTTTTACAATGTTTTATAATATCACCTCGTCTCATTTTTTACCTTCGTCTAGTTGTTTACTTAGTAGATCTTTAAGTTCTTTAACAATTTTTACTGCTTCCTTTAAGTCTATGTCTTTATAATCCGGGTCATATGACAGCCAAATTAACTCTTTGTGTATTCTTGCGACTTGCAAGTATTCTCTTGACAGGTCTTTGCTCATTTTTTCACCAGCGGTCTGACTTTTGCAGCAGACGTACTAGCACCCCAGTTCGGGTCGTTGCTTGCTTGAGTCAACCAGATGGTGTAAGGCTGCATGCTCTTTGGCGCATTACCCCACAACCTTAGCCAACCAGTATTGTTTTCATTATCTGTAATGCGAAGTCGATAAAAAGTCTTTTTATTCTTTGTAGTCTTTTTAATCATTTCGATAACGCAACACCAAGCAATACCCTTTTCACCGGGTTCCATCTTAAGAACAGACTTAACGCCAGAAGCTCTGATTTTTTCCATCATTTCTTCAGGAAAAGCCAAGTCATCTCGAGTTGCTGAGCAGAGATCTTGGTACATATTTAGCTTTTCGATGCGAGTCCAGTCTTCCAAACCGTTATAGTCTTCGATTAACTGTGGTAGCATTTCTTCAGCGCCGCGCTTTTGTGCTTGACGCAGTGTCATGCCAAACTTACTCTTCTTAAGCTTGTCATAATTATCGATAATGATATCATGGAGTTGTCGATGATTATCGATTGTGCCATTCCACATCTCTTCTAAACAGTCAAGAGCTTCCACCTTACAAAGCGCAGTAAATCCGGTCTTGTTAAGTTTAGAGTGATACCACTTGCCGGATTCATTGTGAAAGAGGCTTGCAACTGATTGATATGGACGATTTTCCATAATCTCTTTAACAGCATTCTTTCCTAAACCCTTAATGGACGTCAGTGGTGGAATAAAGGCTTTCTTCTGGTCAGACCATGCCCAATATAGGCCTGACTCATTAATGTCAGGAGTGCTAACCTCGTAACCCATAGCCTTGATTTCTGATATGGCTTTTGTCAAAGCATTTGGATTGTTGTTTTCAGACTCAAGAATAGTGCCAAGCCAGTCTGTTTCGTAGTAAGTGTGAAGCCATGCGGCGTAGTAAGACCCAATTGCATAAGCAACGGCGTGTGACTTGTTGAAGCCGTACACAGAAAAGAACTCGATACGCTTCCAGAGTTCATCGCTTACGCTTTCAGGTACGCCATTTAGTTCTTTAGCACCCTTGATGAACTTCTGTCTAGCAGCTTCACGTTCACCGCCTTTCTTACCCATAGTGTCAAGTGACTTCTTTACAAGAGTTTTACGCAGCTTGTCAGACTCTGCAGGCGTAAAGCCGCCGAGTTTTTGTGCGAGAAGCATGAACTGTTCTTGGAATGTAACGTGACCGAATGTAGGTCCAAGGATTTCCTTGATGATCGGATGTGGGTACTCAATTTCATCGGCTCGCATCTTGTCTTTAACGTACTTTTTATGAACATTAGCGCGCAGCGGCCCGGGTCGGTAAATGGCTGTCAATGCTGCCAACTCAATAATCGTTGTAGGCTTGGCATCTTCACAGAACCGGCGGGCGCCTTCAGCAGTAAACTGAAAGACGCCTGTCTTGCGACGTTGGTGATACACATGCTGCCAAACCTTGTCATCATCTTGCTTAACATGACGGCAGTTAAGCTTTGCATCAAACCAGTCACGAATCTCAAGGAACGTTGGTTCTTTGCCGTTTTCACGTGTAAGAATACGCCGAATACAGTTTTCAACATCTTTTAAGAGAGTCAGTCCGAGAAAGTCAAACTTAATAAAGCCGTTGTCTTCAAGATTTCTAAAGTTCATACCTTCTGTCCAGGGAGTTTGCAACTCACCACGGACGCCGATGATCGGCATGGAACGTGCTAAGTCATCAGGTGGTCCGATAATAACGCCACCTGCATGTCGACCAATGGAGCGATTTTGCATAAACAGCGCTTCGATGTGGTCTTTGACTTTTGGATACTTAAGCATAAAATCATGATACGTCTTTGAGTACTTCATGCAATCTTCGTGTTTAAGTACAAACACAGACTTCTCAGTATTCTCATCACGTGCTTGAGCCATGACTTCATCCTGCAGGGGCCCTGTCATCCTGTTTACTTCAGCAAAGTCAACCTTGTAGAACTTAGCAATATCTTTAACAAGAGACTTAAGCTTAAGCGTGTTAAAGTTTGATACAGGGATTACCGCTTCATCACCGTAGAGTTCTCTAGCAGCATTGATCAGTGCATCGCGGTCGCCGGCATCGGAGTCAATGTCAGGCCAAGAAGTACGATGCCGACCGAGGAAGCGTTCCCAAAGCAAATCATACTTAAGCGGATCGACCTGCGTAATACCTAAGAGGTAATTGACTAGAGAACCGCCACCGGAACCGCGAGCAGCGCCGAAGAGAGTATGATCTGCTGCTTTATGAAACACCTCGTACATTACGAGGAAGTAGTTTTCAAACCCAAGGAACTTGATGTCTTCGAGTTCTGCTTTAGCACGAGCGACGTAGTCGGGCTTTGTATGCATACCTTCTCTGACAAGAGCTGACTTGACCTTTTGCGCAAGCTGCTGAAAAGCAGATTGGTCAGGATTATTAAAATCGGGAAGTTTAACAGAAGTATCAATCCAGCAATCTTCGCACTTTTCCCACGCAATGTCATGGGTTCTTTCGATGGAGTCTTTAACAACCTGCTCATATCCCTCATAAGTATCTTTGTACTCTTCGTAATGTCTGGTAAACTCATTCCACATCTGTTGTGCATTCTTAGGATAAAGCTCACACTTGAGCTCTTCAAACTCAGGAAGAGGTGAAGGGTCATTGCCCATCCAGCCTAGCTTCTTGTAAAGCTCGCGGGCCTCCCACTTATCAGGAGAGTAGTAATGAGAGTCTGCCGTAGAAATAAGTTTAATGCCAGACTGCGCAGAATGCCGAAGAAGATGATGATTGACTAAGTGCTGCTGCTTAAGCCGATTAAACTGGATTTCTAGATAGAAGTTTTCTTCACCTACACAATCAACAAAGCGATCAGTCAAGTGCATTAGTTCTGCCTGGATATCTTCATCGGACTTTTTAAGCGCATTGCCTCGCATGATGCGATTAGAATAGATGCCACCCAGGCACGCTGTCGATACATTTAGACCTTCTGAATACTGCTTGAGTAATTTCCAGTCAATGCGAGGATATCTGTAAAAACCGTCCATATAGGCACGCTTAATCAAGGTAAAAAGATTGCCAAGGCCTACGCGATTTTGTGCAGTAATAACAAGATGGTAACGGCGTTTCCACTCGTCTTTTCCAATTTGAATTGTCTTGGTTTCCTCTTCGTTTTCAACAACGTGACCAGCATCAGTATCCTCTTTGAGAGCTTTTGCTTTTGCTGCAGCACGGTCGATCTTTGCTTGTTCGTAATCGTCTTTCCACTGTGTCAAAGATGGTACGAAATAAAACTCACAGCCGTAGATCTGACGATACTTTCGACCGGACTTTCTTATCTTTTCAGCATGCTTGTGTGCGTGTGCTAGTCCAGAGCCGTTACCGTGATCAGTAAGTGCCCATGCATCCATGCCATTTTCTAAGACAAAGTCAATGTGATCTGACGGATATCCAAGGCCATCAAAAACAGAAAAACCTGTATGACCGTGTAAGCCGACAAAGCGAGTAGGGGGTGGGATAAGTAAAGACATAATTCTCCTGTAATAAAAAACCTCACCCTTATTATACCAAAGGTGAGGTCAAATTACACGTATTTGAGAATTACTTACCGGAAAGATGTGCCTCTAGATTTTTGTGAGTAACTATTAAAGTCTACCACCATTAGCGGCCCGCCTGTTAGTGGCTGTGTCCTCAAGTTGTTAGCAAACTCTAAAGCATCCGGGTTGTTCGCATAGCGGCTTTCAAGTTCGCGAGCAAGTCCATCGGCAGCCGGCTTTTGGGCTTGAAAGTCTCTTCTGCTGTAAGCGTCTTTGTACCGAAAAATAGGCAAGTACGCCTCCCGTTGGCCTTCCAGGGCGCTAGCAATTTTTCTACCCTTATAGAAAAGGAGCAACTCAACCATGCCTGACATGCTCATTCTTTCAACTACTATTGCATTGCTAACTCTTTCATCACCATCAAAAGCAACGCCGTCTTCGTCCATGTAATCTACACCAATGCTGTTTAAGACATTTCTCACTTCAAGGGATATAGAGCCTCTATCAGACTTTCTAATACCGTAACCACCGTCGCCTTTGTCATCGATTGTATGATGGGTATATTCCATCTCTTTTAAGATAAACTTTCTAAGATCTCTTCTATTTAATTTACGCATAGGAACCTCTTTAATATTACATATATATTATGTTCAGAACTAATAAAACTGAGTTAACTCAATATTTTTCTTCTTTGCTTCTTCAAGATATTTAAGGGGATTATAACCTTCTGACTTCATTATACTTTCAAATGACATTCGAATCCCTGCCTCTAAATCAATTTTTGGAGACCAGTCAGAGCATGTTCTAAACTTCCAGCTAGTTAGCATATGATTACCTAAATAATCAGTTTGCGGATGCCACTTAATTATGTCTGTTAAGTCCAAGCCTGTTGTGGTTTGTATTAAATTGATAATTTCGCCTGTCATTAGCGGAGTTTCAGCAGCGACATTCCAGTCTTGATACCACAACCCTTTGTTGATTGCATGCAAAACAGCATCACAGTAATCATTAACATGCATATAGTCTTTGATCTTAGTTGGGTCCAAGAACATATCAATGTCTTTCTTTTCATTTAAGGCAGCATAAATTGACTTTGCAATGAGAGAGTTCATGTCACCTACACCGCCGTAAGCAAATAGCGGCCGCACAATCATCCATTTGTTGGTTTGTGACTTGACGATGTCTTCAGCACACAGCTTTTGACAACCGTAAAGTGTGTGAGGCCCACGCGTACTGCGCTCTTCGATTTTATCATTTTGATACAGTTTCGTATCATAAATCACAGTTGTTCCCATGTAACACACAGGAATACCCAAGTGTTTGGCAGCACGACAAATATTGTAAGTTCCTGTAACATTAGTAAGCGAACTATAACTAGGGTCTAGTGCAACAACGTCTGTTCCTACAATTGCAGCATTCAA
>MDTG01280383.1_pt1 | contig 23600 bp, 21 predicted proteins | sample 811421 | NCBI WGS metagenome assembly MDTG01 (sample SAMN05326645, study PRJNA326480) | marine metagenome | isolation source: seawater | place: Pacific Ocean: South East | collected 2011
CTACTCTTCCATATCTTAAGACAAAGTACCATCGGCGCAGAAAGGCTTGACTTCCGAGTTCGGAATGGGATCGGGTATGACCCTTTCGCAATAATTACCAGGCAACGTGTTTATATTTATTTTAAAAAAAAAGGCAATCAAATATTTAGAAAAAGCTAAATAGTATGATAATCTTGTAATATATAGTGTTTAATATTATCAGTATACTTACCATTTAGAATTTGAGCAAAATGAACCTTTCAAGAACTGCTTTTGTAACATTCTTCCCAATAAAACCTGACAACATGGGTTCTTCAACAGTTGTTAATAGTCGATTTGAAAATTGGCCAACTAAAAAAAAATTATTTCAAATTTCACACATCAAAAAATTAAATAATAAAAAAATTGAAACTATTTTTATTAAAAAGGAGACACCCTTAAAGAAAATTTTTTCATTACCTAAAATGATTTTTAAAATTTTTCAATATTTAAATAAATCAGAAAAAAAAAATTTGGTTTTAGAAGGTGCAAGTTGGATATTTTATAGTTTTTTTATAATTTTTTTTTTGAAAATTTTATTACCTAGCGTAAAAATTATTTATATATCTCATGGAATTGAATCTGAAATTAGAAAAAAATATTCAAATATATTTATTTTTATAATTACTAGAATAATTGAAAAATTAGTATTTAGATATTCAAATATTTCTACTTCTGTATCTAAAAGAGATAAAAAAAAAATTAAAAATCTATATAATTCTAAAACAAAAATTCTACCAAATGCAATTTCTTTAAAAAAAACTAAAATAATCAAAGAAATTAAAGATGATTATATTATTTATACTGGTTCCTATTTGTATAAACCAAATAAAGACTCTATCGATTTACTTAATGAATACATAATGCCAGAATTAATTAAGACATTTCCCAAACTAAAACTTGTTTTAACTGGTGGTGGTTTTAAAAAAGAATTTTCTTGGTTAATTAATAAGCAAGTAGTTCCAAAAAAAAAATTATACAATTTAATTTTCTTTTCAAAATGCATGTGTGTTCCTTTAATGTTTGGATACGGAACTAGAATAAAGATTATTGAAGCACTTTCGCTGGGAGCAATTGTTATTTCAACAAAAAAAGGGATTGAAGGTATAAATACTCACTCTGAAAACCCACCTTTTATAATTTCAAATAAAAGATTATTTGTAAAAAAGATTATTGAAATAATTAAAAATAATAAGAAAATTAAACAAAAATCTATTAAAGAAAAAAAATATTATTTAAAAAAATACTCTATGAAAAATATTTTAAAGAAATTTATTAATGAAAATAAAATTAAATAAACTTATTAAGAAAAGTACTATACTTTCTTTGCCTGGTTTAATTTCAATTTTAATTTCATTATCTTCAATTCCAGTCCATCTAAATTTAGCTGGAGCAGAAAGTTATGGAAATTATATAATTTTTCACTTTATCCTAATGCTGTCGATAAACTTTAATTTAGGTATTGGTAAATCAACAACAATTAGTATCAACAATTATCCTAAAGAAAATAAAAAGATAAGCTTTAAAGCAATTGAATACACAAAAAATATTTCTTTTTTAATTCTTGGTATTTTTGGTTTATTAATTTTTATAAACTATTTATTTAAAATAAGTTTTAATTTTTACGAATATTCTTTTTATCTTTTAGTGGGCTCAATTGTTACAATTTTTTTTGTATCGATTGAAGGAATACTTCAGGGTAATAGAAAATTCGAACTTATAAGTGCTTCAAACTTATTTTTTTTTAGTCTCAGTTTTTCAATACCTTCTTTGTCATTAATATTGAATAATGATTTAAATTTATATGAATTAATTAAGATTTCTTTATTTATCAAGAGTTTAACAGTGATTTTAATTTTTTTAATAATTTTCAATAAAAAATTTATTAAAAAATCTAAAAGTAAAATTTTAATAATAAATCTAAAAAAAAATAGTAAATGGATAACTCTTAATGGAATACTAGTTCAATTTTATGATTTGTTTGACAAATATATAATTAAATTTTATTTAGGTCCTGTTGCTCTTGCTACTTATTCAGTCCCTCAACAGTTGACCGGAAAATTGAGTGTCATCTCAAAAAGTTTTAGTGCATTTTTATTACCAGATTTATCAAAACAAAAAGTAAATAATCAAAATTTCGAATATTCACTTAAAATATTTATTAATTTAATCCCAATAATAATTTTCTTATTATTTCCATTTTATTCATACATTTTAAAGATTTGGTTAAGTGAGTCCTATAATGACGAAATTTTAAACCTAACAAAAATTTTTTCACTATGTGTAATATTTAGTTGTGCATCACATATTTTAGTAACAAAATTTGAGGCTACTAAAAGTTTGAACAGAAACTTAAAAATTGAATTAATTTTAATGCCCTTTTTTTTAATATTCTTGATACTTCTAATCAGTATGAAATTTTCCCTTATAACAATAAGTATTTTGATACTTATAAAAGAATACGTTTTATTTATAGTAAGATTAAATTTTTTAAAAGACGATGTTAAAAATTTTAAAGAATTTTATTTTTATTCAATATTTTTACTCGTTATTCTTTTCTTATCTTTTTTCAGTAAAAATTTATTTTATATTTCAACAGTTATTTTTATTTTAAGTATTTTTAAAAAGAATTGAAATTTTTTATTTATTTAAATAATATTGGATAATTTTTTCTATACCACTATCTATTTTGTATTTAGGTCTCCAAAATTTTAAAAAGAAATTATTAGATAAGTTATTAACATTATTTTGAAGATCATCTTTTTTTTTTGATGGATAAATTGAAATTTTTATTCCCCTTTTAAAAAGAATTTTTTTTACAATTTTCGCTATTTGTATAATCTTTATTTTCTTTGACGTGGTTAAATGTAATTCTTTTTTTTTTTTTAAAAAAAAGTTATATCTACTCATAATCATACATAATCCTTCTGAACAATCGTCAGCATATAAAAATTCCCTACTTTCATTTCCACTGGTCAGCATTTTTATTTTCTTTTTTTTTATTGCCATTAAAACAAAATCAGTGACTACATGTGATTTTTTTAACTCTTTTTCTATACCGTACACATTCCAAAATTTTACATAAATCCCATTTAAAGAGTTAGTTATACTCTCACCCAACCTTTTTAAGGTTCCGTATGAAGAAAAATCCATATTTGACATTTGACTACTTGCGAAAACAAATTTTTTTTTATGTTTTTTCAATAATTTAAATACATTGCCAATAATCAAAACATTATTTATTAAAAAATTAAAAGTATTTTGATACTTCTTCAAATATCTCGAGCCACCCACATCAAAAGCTAGGAAAAAAATGAAATCACTTCTTTTAATTTCTTTTTCTAAAAAAATATTTTTTGAATTTCTTAAATCAAATTTTTGCCCCAAAGTTAGATCAAACCTTATTGGATTATATTTTTTTTCTTTTTTGAGGTAATCATAAAGATGCCCTCCTATCTGACCTTCTGAACCAAGTATTAATATATTCTTTTTTTTCATTATTATAATAATTTAAAATTAATTCATTTGAATAAGTTTCTAAATTTATTAATCGTTTTTTTTATCAGATTGTATGGATAAAAAATTAAATATGACATCAATAAACTCAAATTTAAATCTTTAAATCTAAATATCTTGTAGAGTAAATAATAATATGATCCTAAGGCATAAAATTTACTTAAATTATTATCTTTTAGAAATTTTAAAAAATATTTTTGATTTTCTTTCCAAGAATTAATTTGCCAAGTCCTGTCTTCAACAAATGCAGTAAAATCATTATCAAATTTTAAAACATTCAAAAATTTATATAAATTATTTATTTTTAAATTAAGAGCTTCGGCTACTGAAACATAAAAATTTTCATTAATGCCCCAATCATACTGATTATAATTTTTTATTATTTGTTTAAAGTTTTTTGCATCATTATTTGATATTTTAAATATTATAAGATCTATTCCATAATGGGGCCAAAAATTATTCCTAATTTTTCCATTAATTACATGGGTATTGGGATAAACGAGTGCACAAAATCTATCTGATTTAATATTTGATAAAGTTTTAAATAAATTATTGGGGACAATAATGTCAGCTGTTGAATAAATTAGATATTCAAAATTCTCGCCCTCTATGAATTGATTTAAAGCATTTTCAAGCATTATTTTGTTGGAATATTTTTTTCCCTCAGGTAACTTGTCTCTGGAAATATCATTATAAATTGTCTTGACTTCTTTATTTTCAATAAACTCTTTTACATTAGCTTCTCCAAATTGTGTTAAGCTAAATGTAATATCAGAATCTAAGCTTTTAATAGAATCCACAAAAACACTTTGAAAAAAATCGTTTGTTTTTGATTTACCAATTGGCCTAAAGGAGACTAGCCATAATGCTTTCATATTTAAATCTTTGGTTATTTTTCAATGCTTCCTCTACAAAACTTATCAATATTAGAACCATTATTAATTTGTTCTTCAATCCACTTATAAGTTTTTGTTAAACCATCCTTTAATGTATTTTCAGATTTCCATCCAATTTTTTTTGTTACGAAACTATTATCACTTGACCTACCTCTAACACCTTTAGGTTTTTCAAGTTGATAATTTTTTTCAACTGAATAATCACTAATTTCCTCTATCATTTTAATCATTTGATTTATAGAAACCTGTTCTTCACTACCAATATTATACACCTCAGAGGAATTGCTATTAAAAACATCCAAAGTTCCTTTAATACAATCATCAATATATAAAAAACTTCTTGTTTGCTCTCCGTCTCCCCAAACATCAATACTTTTATCTTTATTTCTTTTTGCATTAATTATTTTTCTACAAAGAGCAGCGGGCGCTTTTTCTCTTCCTCCATCAAAGGTTCCTATGGGTCCATAAATATTATGATATCTGACCACACGTGTTTCCAAACCAAAATCCTCAGTAAAATGTCTACACATTCTTTCACTGAAAAGTTTTTCCCAGCCGTAACCGTCTTCAGGATCTGCAGGGTAGGCATCTGTTTCTTTTAAACCTTTTATAAATGTTTCATTCTGTTTTGAGGCATTATAAACACATGCACTTGATGAAAAAAAATATTTTTTACTATTATTTTCTTTTGCAGCTCTTAATAAATTTGCATTAATTAAAACTGAAAGCATACATTCAGCTTTATTATTCTCAATAAATCCCATTCCTCCCATATTACAAGCAAAATTAAATATATAGTCCGCACCATCAGTTACCTTTAAAGTATTATTATAATCTTTTAAATCTAAACTAAAATTTTTAACTTTATCAAAACTTTGAAACCAAAATTCTAATGGTTTAACATCAGCACACACCAGCTCAATATTTTCATCTTTTGAAAATTTAGAAGCTAAATGACCACCAATAAAACCACCTGCGCCACATATTAATATTTTTTTTTTCATGCACTATGATTAATAGAAGAAAAGCTTGGCAAAACAATAGAAAATAACTTAAAAAAGAAATTATTTTTTTAATTTTTCAATAAATAAGTGCTATTTAGTAAAAAATAACAATGAGTGAAATTTCAAAAATTTTTAGTCATGAAGTTAGCCTTGTTGATAGGTTTTTAATAATTTTTATCTCTTTAATTCCATTATCATTGGCTGTGAGTATATTTGCAGCAGATTTTTTAGCTTCAATATCTGGTCTTATATTTATTTTCATAATTTTGAAAGGGAACTTTCATTTTTTAAAAAAAATAAAAAAGGAAATAATTTTTTTTGTATCGTTTTATTTAATAATTCTTATAAGTTTAATTTTTACAGATTATAAGACTGAGTCTTTTTTAGCCTCTTTTTTCTATTTTAGATATTTCTTGTTATCACTATCACTGTTTTATCTTTTAAAAAAATATGATTATTTTTTTAAAATTTTTTATAAAGCTTTTTTCTTGACTTTTTATCTAATAATTTTTGATTGTATATTGCAATATTTTTATGGATATAATTTATTAGGCTATAAAAAAATTTTACTTGAGTCTGGAGATTTAAATTATTTATCTAGTTTTTTTGGTGAAGAAAAAAAATTAGGCAGTTTTTTAGTTAGATTTTTACCATTTTTTTTAAGTATAATCTATTTTTACAAACCAAAAATATCTATTAAATCTGAACTGGTAATTTTAGCAGTTATAGGAATATTTATTTTTTTATCCTCGGAAAGAACAGCTTTATTCTTATTACTTATAATTTATTTTTTTTATTTCCTAGTTAGTAATAAAAAAATATTTTTTTTGAGTGTTGCAATAATCATTTTTATTTCATTATTTACATTTCAAAAAAACCTAACACATAAATATGTAAATTTTACATTAGAACAAACTGGTTTGTACCTTTTAAACAATCCAAGTCCACGTCCAATAGCAAGAGATATGATACGTTATTATTCCTATGAACATGAAAACTTATCGTATACAGGATTAATAGCTTTTAAAGAAAATTTTTTATTTGGAACAGGGGTAAAATCATTTTATTTTTATTGTGACGATAAAAAAGAAAAGTTTCAATTTAAAAACAATAAAAGAAATAACAGACTTATTTGTTCAACTCATCCTCATAACACTTACGTTCAAATCCTTTCAGAGATTGGTATAATAGGTTTTGTAATGATCTTATTTGTTTTTTTTAAAGTTTTATTTATTAATTTTAAAATTCTTATAAATAAGAACAAAGATAATCTTATAAAGTCTTTCTTTTTTATTAATTTATCAATTATAATAAATCTCATGCCACTTATTCCATCCGGTAGTTTTTTTAATAATTGGATATCTTTAATTATTTTTTTTCCAATTGGATTTTGGCTTTACTTAAAGGATAAGATAATTGAATGATGTTTCTAAAAAAATTAAATAATATTAAAATTTTGAAAATTTTTTTATTTTTTTCATTTGCAATCTGTCTATTTTCGATCTCAACTTCTTTTGAAGATCTTTTAATTTTTAAAGAAGAAACAATTTTTAATTTTAAAGTTTTGACCAATTTCTTTAGGCATTTTTTAGTTTATTTTTGTTTATTATCTTTACTTCTGATAATGGTTAATTTCAAAAAAAGTATTAACTTTAAAAAATACTGGATTTTTTATATATTTTTAGTCTATTTGGTATTTCAAATACCAGGGCTTTTACTTACCAATAATAACTTAACTAATATCTCTCTAATAACATGTACGATTACCACAGTTTTTACTTTGATAATGATTGATAATTTTTTCACAAATAATGAAAAAAAAATATTGTTGTTATTTTTATTTATTACTCTGAGTTTAGTATTTTTAATATCTTTTACCCCAAAATTTATAGAATTTTTAAAAGGAGGAGACATATTTTATGGCGTACATTCAAATTCTGTTATTTATTTAGGTAAATCATCACCAAGATCCTCTGGCTTAGCAAGAACTGCTTTGATTATATTTATATTAATAAATTTATTTGAATCTTTTTCATTAAAAAAGATAAATATTTTATCTATGGTTAAAACATTACTTTTAATTGCCATCTTACTTTTTCAAAGTAGAACAACAATTTTTTTAACATTAATAGTTATTGCTTTAATCTTTTTAAATCAAAAAAATATTTCTTTAAAGATCACTTTAAAATTTTTACTATTTTATCTCGTTATTCCAATAATAATGTTTATTATATTATCAACTTTAAATAGTAAAAATAAGATACAAAATACCTTGAAAGAAAAAAGTGATATCTCAATTTTTGAGGTTTTAAATTCTAATAAAACAAAAATTTTAAGAAATATATCAAAAGATGATCCATCATCTGGTAGGTTTGGAGATTGGAAAGAAATATTAGATAATTTTTCATATAAAAATATTATTTTTGGCTATGGTGTTCAGGGAGATAGATATTTAATAAACCAATCAGCTTCTAATGGATTAATTTATGCTTTGGCCTCCTCGGGACTAACAGGTTTAATTTTTTTTATTTTTTTCTCAATCTCAGTAGGCTTCAAATCTTTAAAAATTATTTTTTACTACTTAAAAAGAAGTATTGATAATATTTTGTATTCTACTGTAATTATAGTTTTAGGATTGAGATCAATTCTAGAAACTGGTTATGCTGTCTTTGGTTTAGATCAAATAATTTTTTTAACTTTTTTAATATTTACAATCAATATTAATTTAACAAATATAAATTCTAATACTAAATGATCGATTCTTATTTAATTTTAGTACTGTTTATTTTTATTAATTTAACAATATTAATAAAATTTTCAAAAATGAAAATATTTTATTTTAATATTGATAAACCAGATAATAAGAGGAAATTTCATTCCAAACCAACACCTCTTGCAGGTGGACAAATTATTTTCATAAATATTTTTCTATATTGGTTGATTTATGTAATGACAAACAATTCGTTTTTAATAAATGAAACCCTATTTGAAAATATCAAATCATTCAATTACTTCATGATTATTTCTTCGAGTATCTTTTTACTGGGTTTAATTGATGATAAAATAAATCTAAAAGCTAATTTAAAATTTATTATCATTTGCTTAATTATTTTTTTTTTATTTTTTCTTGATAATGATTTGATTATAAAAGAATTAAAATTTTCAATTTATGAAAAAAACTTTTTCTTAGGTAGGATAAGTATTTTTTTTTCTGTCTTTTGTTTTCTTGTATACATAAATGCTTTTAACATGTTTGATGGAATTAATCTTCAATCAGGTTATTATTCAATTCTAATTTTTCTTTGTATTTTATTTTTTTATTTAGACTCTTTATTTATCAAAATATTAATCATCTCTTTAGTTTGCTTCTCTTATCTAAATTTCAAAAATAAAACATTCTTAGGTGACAGTGGTTCTTTATTAATATCTTTTATAATCGGATATGTATTTATAAAACTTTATAATTTGAACAATATTAATTATGCTGATGAAATAACTCTTTATATGTTGGTACCTGGTTTAGACTTAATAAGATTATTTATTTTAAGAATTTTTAATAAAAGAAATCCACTTAGTTCGGATCGCAATCATTTACATCACTTACTTATTAAAAAATATTCACTGAAAATGACTTTACTAATTATTTTTTCACTGATTTCATTGCCTATTATATTAAATTTTTTTGATATCAGTAATTTAATTAATATATCTGTTACAGTAATTTTATACTTATTTTTATTAATATTAAGTTTTAAAGAAAATTAAAGTTTTTCTTTTGGGTATATTTCTTTCAAATAATAAGCACAATATTTTTGCAGTCCAACTTTAAGATCAATGCTTGGTTTCCAACCTAGACTTTTTATAATTTTAGAGTCTAATTGCCTTTTTTTTACACCATCGGGATATTTCTTATTAAAAAAAATTTTTCCTTTATATTTAGTTATTTTTTTAATCATATTTGCAATCGTTTTTATTGAATGATGTTCACCACCTCCAATATTGATAAAATCATAATTGATTTTCTTTTTAATTACAAAATATATTGCTGAAGATAAATCTTCTACATTCAAAAATTCTCTCTTTACAGTTCCAGACCCCCAAACTTCTACTTGGGGTAAATTTTTCATTTTAGCTAAAGTAAATTTTTTTACTAAAGCGGGCAAAACATGGCTTGCTTTAAGGTCAAAATTATCTCCCCTACCATATAAATTAGCTGGCATGAGCGATATAAATTCTTTGCGATATTTTTTTTTTAAATGTTGGGAGTATTTTAATGAAAGGATCTTCGCTAAAGCATATCCCTCGTTTGTTTCCTCCAAATAAGAAGAAAGTAGTGCTTTTTCTTTGATTGGTTGGCTTGTTTTTTTTGGATAGATGCAGGCAGAACCAAGATTTATAAGTTTTTTAACTTTATATTTCATGGATGAATTTGTTATGTTTAATCCAATCATCGAATTTATAAATATGTAATCTGCTTGGTATGTTTTGTTATCTAAAATACCCCCAACTTTTCCAGCTGCATTTATAACAATGTCTGGTCTATATTTTTTAAACCATTTTTCTACTAATAATTGATTAGTAAAATCTAAATCTTTCCTTTTGCATTCAATTATAAAAAAATTTTTTTTTTTAAAAGTCTGTAAATGGAACTTCCCACCATACCTTCTTGACCTGCAATTAAAACTTTAGTTTTCAATAATATTATTTTAATTTTGATTTTCTAACGTATTCAAGATCAGTATCCATCATTTCTTTAATTAATTGATAAATATTTATTTTTGGTTTCCATTTCAATAATTTTTTTGCTTTATTTGCATTGCCAATTAAATTGTTTACTTCGTTTGGTCTAAAATACTGTTTGCTAACTTTTATTACAGTTGTATTTTTTTTTAGAAGCGGATATCTTTTAGCATCAAAATAAATTATTTTTGCACATTCTTTTAATCCTGATCCATACCATTTTATTTTAATACCAAGATATTTAAAACATTGTTCAATGAAAAATTTTACTGAATATTGTTTTTCAGTAGCAATAACAAAATCATCAGGTTTTTTATATTGTAAAACTTTCCAACACATTTCTATATAATCATTAGCATGTCCCCAATCCCTTAAAGAATATAAATTACCTAAATATAAACATTTTTCTAAGCCATAAATTATTCTACTAAGTCCGAGTGTAATTTTTCTAGTTACAAAAGTTTCTCCTCTTCTGGGAGACTCATGATTAAATAAAATTCCATTAGACGCAAACATTTTATAAGACTCTCTATAATTTTTGGTAATCCAATAAGCAAATAGTTTTGAAGTTGCATAAGGGCTCTTTGGATAAAATTTTGTTTTTTCGGATTGTTTAGCCTCTTGAATTTCACCGTACAACTCTGAAGTAGAAGCTTGATAAAATTTGGTTTTACGAGCATATCCACAATCATATATTGCATGTAACAAATTTAATGTTCCAATGGAATTCACCTGAGATGTATAATTTGGCAACTGAAAACTAACTCCTACATGACTTTGAGCAGCAAGATTATAAACCTCATCTGGTTTGATTTTTGTTATTAAATTTGTAAGTGAGTTAGAATCTAAAAGGTCACCATAGTGTAAAAAAAATTTATTTTGGTAGCTTTTATTCTCATATATATGATCAATTCTTGATGTGTTAAATGATGAGGATTTTCTTTTAATTCCATGCACAATATATTTCTTTTTTAGAAGAAATTCTGCCAAGTAGGAACCATCTTGTCCAGTTATTCCAGTGATAAGAGCCTTTTTAAATTTCATAAAATAAATAATATCACTATTATAGTAAAAGTTTTATTATGCAATAATTATATAAAATGAAAATTTCAATTGTTACAGTAACCTTAAATAGTAGCCTTACAATAAGAGATACACTTAATTCTGTAATTTCTCAAAACTATAAAGATATTGAACATATCATAGTTGATGGTGGTTCAAAAGATGAAACCCTTTCTATTTTAAGAAAATATCCAAATAGAAAAAAAAAAATTTTCTTTAAAAAAAAATTTGGTATTTACAAATCTATTAATTACGGAATAAAAAAAGCTTCTGGTGACTATATTTGTATTTTGAATTCAGATGATATTTTTCAATCTAATGAAACTATTAAAAAATTAGTAGGGGTAATTTCTAAAAACAAAAAGACTGAAATATTTTTGGGTAATGTGGCTTATTTCGATAATTCAGATTACTATAATATAACCAGATTTTATTCATCTTCAGGTTTTAAAAGCTGGAAAATGAAATTTGGATTGATGCCACCTCATCCTGCTTCTGTGATTAAAAAAAGTACATATCAAAAGTATGGTCTATATAAAAGTAGTTTTAAAATAGCTGCTGATTTTGAGTTATTTTTAAGATTATTTATTTTAAAAAAAGTTAAATTTAAAATTATAAATAACACTATTGTAAGAATGAGATCGGGGGGTATTTCGGGTAAAAATCTGAAAAGTTATTGGGTTTCAACGATTGAAATTTTAAAATCTTTTGAAATTAACAATTTAAAAACAAATATATTTTTTATAATAATGAGAATTCCTGCAAAAATTAATCAATTATTTATTTATAATAAAAATACTATAAATAGAACCTTTAAATTATTTCATTTTTTATTCGAAAATAATTATTATCAAGAAAATAGTTTTAAAATAATAGATAACGTAAAAAAAATTCCCTTTAAGAAAAATTTTATTCTATCAGGAATGAATCTAGCTTTTTTAGGCTACTTTGCAAATAAAGAAGTTTATACAAAAAAAATTTTGTTTCATTGGCCTGATGGAATTTGGTTGAAAAAACATATTGAAATTAACAAAATACCTGGAAGAGATTTGATTAGAAATTTAAAAATTCCCAATGATATTAAAAAAATTATGGTTCTTGGCAATCTATCAAATAAATCAAAAAAATTTTTAGAAAAAAAATTTAGATTAGAAGTCGTCAATCAGAAATTACCTTTTGGGGATATTAATGAAATTATCAAATCAAAAATTAAGATGATTAATAAAACTCTTACTTTAATAACATTACCAACACCTAAGCAAGAGAAGCTTGCTTATTATTTGTCAGAAAAAAATCATAATTATAAAATTATTTGTATTGGCGCATCAGTAGCGATTGCATCAGGAGAAGAAAAACAAGTTCCCCAAATATTAAAGAATTATGAATTTTTATGGAGACTGAGAAATGATTTTTTCAGAAGATCAAAAAGAATAGTTGAAACTTTCTTTTATTATTTAAGAGGAAGATACATAAATAATGCTTTTCATATTACAAGATTTATAAAAATTGACTAAAAAAAAATTATTTGTTTGGACTTGTGATTATTCAGAAAATTCTGGAGAAGGAAAATTAGCAAGATTATTTATTAATAATTTAAATAAAAAAAAAATATTAAAAATTAAATTAAATCAAAAAAAAATATTAAAACAAAAATATTTTTCAACTATTTGTGGAATTATTTATTGTTGGAAAAAATACTTAAATAAAGAAAAAGTTTGTTACTTGAACTATCTTCCTATGTGGAATTTTTTAATATTCATCTTCCTTCCACCTAGGACAATTTTTGGTCCTATAACTGGTGGGGCCCATTTCTCAAAATCTAATTTTTTTCATTGTATTATTCGGGGGCTTTTCTTTCCTTTTTTTTATAAAATTAGTGAAGTTTTTTTGAACTTACGCAATATAAATCCAATATTTTCAACCGACTTACTTAAACAATTTCTTTCAAAAAGAACAGTCAAGAAAAGTTATTTCAATTTTATTGTAAAAAACTTTAATTTTAAAAAAAAAATTAAAAGAAAAAAAAAAATTGATTTCTTAATTTATTACAGAAAACATAAAAATAAGGAATCATTTTTTCCATACGATTTAATAAAAAAAATATCTCAATTAGGTTTTAAAATTTTTATTGTTGGAGATGAATTAAAACTACGTTTGGTTAAAAATTGTGGTTATCTATCGAATAAAAAATTATCAAATTTGCAAGCTAAAGCAAAATACACTATTGCATCAGGAGAGAATCCTTACAGTTTTTTTGTTTTAGAGTGTTTATCTCATAACGTAAAAGTTATTATGGAAAAAAATATGAAAAAAAATATAACCATATTTAAAAATAAATTTATTGAATTAAATTATAATTCCTTAAATAGTATCAAAAAGTTGAAATAATTAATTTTATAATATGGCAAATTCTAAAGTAATACTTGGTGTAAATACATTTCATGCAGATTCTTCAGCATGTTTAATAGTTGATGGAAAATTAATTATTGCCCTAGAAGAAGAAAGAATAAATAGAGTCAAACATTATGCTGGATTACCTGTTAAGGCTATTGAAGAATGTTTAAAAATAAGCAATCTAAAAGAAGAAGATATTACTGATATAGCATTTAATACGAAACCATTTAGTAATTTAATTCCAAAAGGTATTCAATTTCTTAAAAATCTTTCATTAAATAAAAGTTTTGCTAATAAAAGATTTTTGAAAAAGAAAAATATGCATAATATTTTTAATGAAAAATTTAATTTAAATAAAAATGTAAAATTTCATTTTATAGAACATCATTTAGCTCATATAGCTTCGGCATATTATCCATCAAAATTTAAAAAAGCTAATGGCTTATCAATTGATGGTTCAGGAGATTTTGTGTCATTTGCTTATGCAGAATGTAATGATAATAAAATTTCAATTAAAAAAAAAAGATATTTTCCAAATTCTTTAGGTATTTTTTATCATGCTATGACTCAATTTTTAGGATACAAAAATTATGGTGACGAATATAAAATTATGGGATTAGCTGCTTATGGCGAGCCAATTTATTTTGATAAAATTTTAGTCAATCTTTTTAAAAATGATAAAGAGTCATTTTCTCTTAATTTAAGTTTTTTTAATCATCATAAAAATAATTTTAAATATATTGCAGAAGACAACCTTAATATAGATGAAATTTTTAATTTTAAGCTTAAGGAGCTTTTTTCTGAGGAAATTGATAAAGAAAATTTTAAAAAAAATTTTGCCTGTTCCGTACAAAAAGTTTACGAATTTTTTTTTAAGAAAATTATTAAAACTATTTCAAAAAAAAACTTTTCAAAAAATATAGTATACTCTGGTGGCTGTGCTTTAAATTCAAGTGCTAATCAATTTTTAACAGACAGTAATGATTTATTTGAAAATATTTTTATCAATTGTGCTCCAGGTGATAACGGGGGTGCCTTAGGTGCAGCATTTGTTGTGGCATCTAACTATGGTTTTAATCTTATGGATATAAAATCTCCGTATCTAGGAAAAGAGTTTAATGATAATCAGGTCAAAGAAATTTTAGAAAGTAATAATTATAAAAAAAAACTTAGCTACAATCTCTTAGAGTCTGAAGAAGAATTATATGTTACTGCATCAAAATTTATCGCAGATGGAAAAGTAATTGGTTGGTTTCAAGGAAGAATGGAATTTGGCCCAAGAGCTTTAGGAAATAGATCCATATTAGCAGACCCTAGAAATCCCAATATGAAGAATATAATAAATGAAAAAATTAAGAGAAGAGAATCTTTTAGGCCTTTTGCACCTTCTGTATTAGAGGAATTTCAATCAGAATGGTTTGAAGGAAATTTTTTTAGCCCATATATGTCATCGTTAATGAGAGTGCGTAAAGAAAAACGTAAAATAATACCAGCTGTTACTCATTTTGATAATACTGCGAGATTGCAGACTGTTAATAGAGATTTTAATTTAAAATTTTCAAATCTTTTAAATTATTTTTACAAATTAACAAGTGTACCTGTCATTTTAAACACTTCTTTTAATGAAAATGAACCTATTGTTTTAAAACCAGAAGAAGCTTTAGAGTGTATATTAAGAACTGACATGGACTGCATTTTTATCAATAATTTTTTAATAGAAAAAATTAATTAGATAAAATCTTTATAGTTTCACTAACTGTTTTATCCCAACTAAATTTTTTAAAATGAGTATCTGCTTTTTTTAAAATTTCATTTTTATGACTAGTGTCATGTATCATTTTATATATTTTATTTTTTATTTCTTGCTCATTATCTGGATCAAAATAATCTGCTGCATCTAAATTTATTTCTGGTAAAGCCGAACGATTTGATATTAAAACCGGGCATCCTTGTGACATAGCCTCTAAAGACGTAAGTCCAAAAACTTCACAATATGAAGAAAATATGTAGAGTTTAGCTCTTTTATAAAGATTTATAAGATATTTGTTATCCAAATTATGAAAAAAAATAACTTCATTTTTATTAAAATTACTTTCTACAAACTTAATTATTTCATTAAAATATTTTTTATCTAATATTTGTAAAACAAAAATAAATCTTAATTTAATATTTTTTTCAGTTTTTAATAATTTAAAACTTTTTAATAAATTTAAAATATTATGATATTTTACACACGATAAAACAGAAAGAATATAATTATCATAATCAAAACTTTTTATATAAAAATTATTCTCACTATTTTCTAAATATTTTTTATCAATTCCCAAATAAATTGGAAAAATTTTATTTTTCTTTATTTTAAGCAAATTTGTTATTTCATCTTTTGCAAAATTTGAATCTACAATTAATTTATCACAAGCTTTTACAGAAAATTCCATTAAAAGTTTCGTTAAATAGTTTCTAAAAATATTTCCTGGCATTTTTGAAAAATATACCCAGGGCAAATTTGAATGGACGGCTAGAACAAATTTAATATTAAAAAATTTTAAGAATAGAGGACCCATATTCATAGGAGAAAATAATAAATTTACTTTTAACAATTTTAATTCAAATGGTAAAATTAATTGCATCCAAATAATTCTAAAAAAAATATTTTTAAGAAAAGATGACTTTATAATATAATTTATATTAGGATTATTTTTTAAATTCAAATTTTGTAAATAGTCTTTAGTAATAAAAATAAATATTTTTTCTTTGAAGGAATATTTATTAATATATTCACAAAAATTTAAGTTATAGGTTTTGGTTCCACTTCCTAAATTAGTTGCTACCATGTCTATTGCTATAGTCATGTTATTTATATTTTTTAAAATACTTAGAATACCATCTAATTAATTTAGGAAGAGAATTTTCTAATTTAAACTTAGGTTTCCATCCAAGAAATAACTTCAATTTTTCATAATCCATGAATTGAGCTGTAATTTCTCCTTTAGTTTTATTTTTTTTAATCATCTTAAAGACTTTTTTTAATTCTTTCTCTTTTTTATTTAAAACAAATATTTTTTTTACGATATCTCTAATTTTGTGTTTAACATTTGTTCCCGCATTGAATACTTCTCCAGAAAATTTTTTTGGATTAAAATATAAATTTTCTGAAAGAAGTTTATAAAGATCTATTATATCGTATATATGAACAAAATCTCGCACTGCTTCTCCGTCACTCCTCATAACAAAAGGTTTGTTTAATAAACAAGATCTAATTACATCAGGCATTAAAGCTGTAAAATTTAATTGTCCTGGACCATAAATGTTGGCAAATCTGGTAATAACTATTGGTAATTTAAATAATTTGCTTGCGTAAGATTTAGCAATCATATCTGCACATGCTTTTGAAGTGTCATAAGGATAATTTGCTTTCAATTCATAATTTTCTTTGTATGGAAGAAGTCTAGAGGGGTAATTACCATATGCCTTGTCAGATGAAGCTATTATTATAGATTTTAGTTTTTTTTTATTTTCTCTTATTGTTTCAAGAAGAGTATACGTACCTCTAACATTAGTTTCCCAGGTAAGATAGGGATACTTTCTAGCTAAGCCAACTTCGACTTGAGCAGCTAAGTGAAAACAAACATCAATATCATATTTTAAAAAAATATTTTTTAATAACTCCTTATCTGTAATTTCCCCGAATATTAAATCAATTTTTTTATCTAGACCATCAATATACAAAAGACTGTCAATTTTTTTGTTTTTTGTTAAGCCAATAATCTTGGCTTTATTTTTAATAAGATTTTTTGCTAAATTTGAACCAACAAAACCGCCAACTCCAGTTATAAAGACACATTTATTTGACCAAAAATTCTTTTTTTTCATTTAATTAAATTTTTTAATATTTTTTTTTGCATTTTCTAATTCTTCTAAAGTATTTACTGTCACGTGATTTCCTTTATGTTTATAAGTCTTCATAAATTCTTTTAAAGCTAAAAACTTTATTAATTTTTCAAATTTTTTAAATCTTTCAAATAGTTTATAGTTTTTTGATGAAAATATAAAATATCCAACATTGTACCAAATATCTAACATCGGTTTTTCATAAAAATTTTTTATATTCAAATTTTTTTTTATATCTAAAATACCAAAGTTTGATTTTAACTGATAAGATGCAAGAGTTATTTTATTCTTATTTTTCAGATAAAATTTAAAATATTTATTTAAATCAATATCAACCATTGTATCGCCATAACATACTAAAGTATTTTTTTTACAATATTTAGAGACTTTATTTAGACGGTTAATGATATCTGAGTTAAGGCCAGTGTTTATTATTTTAATATTTTGATTAATGAACTTATTTTTCAAGAATGTGTTAATAAGTTTGTTTTTGTAGCCAGTTGCAATAATGAAATTTTTAATTTTATATTTTACAAAATATTGAATTATATTTTCAAGAATACTTTTATCATTTATTCTTATCAATGGCTTGGGTAAATTTTTAGTAAGTGGTCTTAATCTCAAACCTTTTCCACCACATAAAATAATTACTGACAAGTTTTCTTTAAAATCTTTTATATTCATAAAGTTTATTTATTTAATATTTTAATAATCATTTTATTAACCCTTATTTTGTCTAAAAAATATTTTAAATCTAAAAATCCAGAAAGAAATATCTTCAATAAATCATTACTACTGTTCAAATAAATTGTATCTCTTTTAATTATATCGTGTTCTTTGTTAAAATAATTGTTACCTCTAAAACATGAGTAGACATAATGATGTTTTGATAAAGCAATTTTAAGCGAGTCATAACTCATATTATTATAATTTCCATATGTATATGCGAAATGATTAATCTTAACATTTAGTATATTCTCTAAATCTTTTGCACTATTTAAAATTTCTCTTTTCAATTTTATTTTTTTTTTTATAGCACCCAAATCAGCATGAGTTTTTGTATGATTACCAATTGTATGACCATTTTTAATTAAAAATTTAAGATCTTTTGGTGTCATATTTTTCAACTTATTTTGATTTTTAATTTTTTGATTATCTAAAATATTTTTTTCAATAAATTTTTTTGTATTTGATTTTGATTTTATTTTTATAAAATCACTAGGTACAAAAAAAATCGCTTTAATTTCCAAATTTTTTAATATTTTTTTTGCAATAAAATAATTTGATTTAAAACCATCATCAAATGTAATTAATAAATTTCTTCCCTTTAAAATTTTTTTTTTTTTAATATGGTCTTCAAATTCTTTTGCACTTATAAAATTCCAATCTTTTTTTAAACTCTTAAGTTGATGTTTAAATTTTAAAATATGTTTACTTTCTATATTATGATAAACTAGAATTCTAATTACATTCTTTGCTCTAATAAAAGCAAAAACATTTAAAAAAAACAAAATAATTTTTTCGATAGAAGATATTGATTTATGGTTTATGAATTTCATTCTTAATATTAACTAATTTTTATTTTCATTAAATTATAGATTTTTTTTAAAATCTTATTTTTTCTTAATAAATGATATAGAGTAAGAGATATAAATCTTATTATACCCCTAAAATTAATTACCTTAAGATAATAAAACATTTTAAATTTTTGATTAGACCATTTTGATTTGTAATGTTCATCTCCACCAGTAAAATCTATAAATTTTAAATTATTTACAACAGACCAATTTATCAAATCTATAATATGAAATCTTCCAGGTGAATATCTGCTAAGTTCATGTTTATAAACTATGGGGATTAAATAGTAAAATATTTTTTCATGGATTACCCCAAAAATAGATGAAATTTTTTCTTTTTTTTTTATACAATGACATATTTTAAATTTATAATTTTTATTATCATTAATTATCAACTCATTATATTTACTAATTATTTCTTTATTAAATGTTCTCAAACTTTGATCTTCATAGGATTTTATTTTTTCTAATAATAATTTCTCAAACTCACGAAAAGAACCTTTATCACAATCCTTATAAATAAATTCTAGTTCATTTCCCTCATAAAGTTTTCTTTTCTTTCTTCTATCTGTTTGAATTGATTTATTGTTATTTTTGGCTTTATAAAATTCATCAAAGCTAGAAAAATTTAAATTTAATTGATACGAAAATTGATAATATTTATAGTTTGAATTTAATAAAGGATTTTTTTCAGCCTTTATGTGTTCTGGAATTTTGTCGAAATAAATTAAATCACAATCCTTAGAAATTTCTTTAATAATATTGTTCCAAATATTATTAAAATCGTTTTTTTTATTTATATATTCTTTTAAAAAAATTGGATTATTGTAATCAATAATATCTGATGATAACCAACAAAGTTGTCTACATCCATTAATTATTTTTATACAAAGTGGCGCTATACATATTATTTCTTTAAAATTATAAATTATTACTATTCTTAAGTTAAGCGAATCTTTAGAAGATTGACTTGTAATTTTAATCCAATTTTCTAGCTGAAATATATTATATATGTAATCTTTATCATTTAAGTTTAATCCATCAAATATCTTCTCATCAAACTTTTCAAAAATTTTATAATTTATCATTTCATTGATCTAATTAAAACTTGCCTGCTTAATAATGAGGATAAAAAAAACTTATTACTTATTTTAGAGTCAATGATTGAAAAGATGGAGTTCTTTTTTCCAAGGTATAAATTGAGCTCAGGATGAAAAAGAATTTCGTTATACTCTTTTGAGATATCTTTTTTAAAAATTTTTTTAAATATATTTACTACTGAACTAATATCTCGATTTAAATAATAATATTTTTTGATACTTTTTTTTTTAAAAAAAAGATTTTTTAATTTAACAAATATTGAATTATTCAAATGATAATTATAAATAACACCATTGTCTTTTAAAACTCTGTTACTTTCTCTTAAAACCTTAGTAAGTTGTTCGATATGTTGAAAAACTTGAACTGACCAAATCGCATCAAAAGTATTATCTTTAAAATTTAAATTATGCATATCATCATTAACAAAATAAATTTGTTTTCGTGCTTCTTTTCCTAAAATTTTTTTGGCATGAAAAAAATTTTCTTTTATAAAATCAAAAGCAATTATCTTGATATCAGGTCTATATCTATTGATATTTCTCCAATGCCAACACCAACCACATCCAAGATCTAATATTATTGAATTTTTTTTTAATCCATGAACAAATTTTTTAACTTCATTATCCATTACTTCAATAGAATGAAAATTTGAGATTTCATTTAGATAATTACTAAATGACATTTGGGCTATTTCTTTTCTCATTCTAAACTCGACATCCTGAGTTCTTGAATCAAATTGACCTAAATATACTTCATCCACATATTTGTAATCATTTATTTGAATATTATTTATCATTTTATCAATATTTTAAATTTAAAATCTTATTATAAATATATTTTTTAAAAGGCAGAAAAATAATTAAAATTAAAATTATGTTTTTATAATTAATTTTTAATTTTGGAATTAATTTTAAAACTTTCAAAAATTTACGTTTTGATAAGAAAAAAAGAATTTCTTGTCTATAAAGGATATCCATAAACTTTATTTTACTATTAATAAAATTTTCATTTTTTTTATATTTTTTGCTGATTTTTTTTATGAAAATTTTTTTTTCATTTATAATTTGTTTAAATTTATTATAACTATCACTTTCAACAGTCATTCTCCATTTTGACAAAGCTAAAGGAACATAACTCATTTCACATTCTCTACTTAGCCTAATCAATAAATCCATATCATGTATAACGTTAAATCTTTCATCAATGTTATGATCTAATTTATTTAGAAATTCTTTTTTAATAATTACAGTATCAAAACTAATAAAATAATTTTTAATTAAATCATTAAAAACTCTTTTTTTAAATTTTTTTTTTTCATCATAAAAATATTTGCTATTTTCTTTATTAAAAAAAATTGAGTTTGAGATTGAAAATCCAACTTCTTTTTTTTTTAGATATTTTAATTGATGATTTAATTTATTTTTTTTCCATAAGTCATCAACATCAAGAAAAGCTATAAAATCTCCAACTGCTTTTGATAAAGCTATTTTTCTAGCTAGACCAAGTTTAATCATTTTTTTTGATTTGAAATATCTAATTCTTTTGTCATTAAATTTTAAACAAATATTTTTACTTTTATCAGTTGAGCAATTATCAAAAAATATTATTTCCCAATTTTCATAACTTTGATTAATAACTGAATTGATTGACTGTTCTAAAAATTTTTCACCATTATGACAATTCATAATTATGCTGACTTTTTTTTTATTCATCTAAAATTGAACCTTATAAATAGATTTTTTAAAAAATTTAATTAATTGGTTTTTTTGGTATACAAACTAACCAATTCATATTTCTATCTCTACCTTCGCTCATTAACAGCCATCTTTCATCATCATTTAATTCATCCATTAAAGAATGTTTAAATGGATTGCGCGATGAATTTTTTAATATTTCAACATTAAAATTTTCATTCAAATTTTCTAAAAATTCTTTTTTTTTACTTTTATCATTTATTAAAAAATGATGGTCCTCAATAATAAGTATACTTTTAGAATAGTATTTTAAATTTTTTTTATTAATTAAATTATATTCTTCTCCTTCTATATCAATCAGATATAGAGACTCATTCATCTCATTTTTGTCAAAGTATTTTTCTATTGTTTTAAAATTTGCTTGTGTTTCAACAGAAATTTTTGAATTTAAATTATTTAGATCAATATTTTCTGATAAAAATTTTTTACTTTTCTCATCTATTTCAAAGACTAAGCCTTTTTCAAAAAAATTATTTTTGACTAGTCCAATAATATGATAACCATCACCCCCACCAAAATTAATTATATTTTTTAATTTATAAGTTTTTTTAATATTAACTATTTTATCTTGGACTTGTTGTTCATAGCACCCTAATAATTTTGAAGACCAGTCATAACCATGCCAATTTGAATTACAATTTAGAGTAGTGTTTCTGTATGGTCCATCTATAATTGTTTTATGCGTTTTAATTATAATTTTTTTTTCTAAATTTTCTTTTTTTTTATCAATAATTGATTGGTATTTTATTTTAAATCCAATATTTCTTAATATCGAAAATAATAATCCGTCAAAACCAAAATTATTATAAATTTTCGGGATTGAACTTGTCTTTTGAATAAATTTTGAAATTATATTCACTTTATCTTTATTCTAAACCACCCTCTACACAATTTTTACATTGAGGAATTTCAGAATATTTTCCATCAAGGTGTTTTTTCCTTAATTCTCTCATTTTTTTACTGTTCCAGGCTTCTTTTAAATCTTCAGGTTTATTTATAGTTTGTAATGTCAATTCTTCTCCCCAAAAAGTACAACAAGGTAACACTTGTTTTTCGTTGTTTATTACTAATTGTTTAAATGGAAATGAGCACTTAAAATCCTTCCTCTTAATAGTTTTTTTACTTTTAATTTCTTCTTTTACTTTCGTTGGTTTTATAAATTCTTGAACTCCAATCATGTCAACTTTTGCATGCCAAAAGTTCAAAAATTTTTCAAGTTCAAATTCATTATTTGATGTTTTCACAAAATTAACCCTTACTAATGGAGTTGTGCTATTCAGTTGTTTTCTGATTTCCAAAAAATTTTCTAAATTATAAATTACTTTATTTAAGTTTCCGCCTGGTCTTACCTTATCATAAGTTTCTTGAGTTACAGCATCAATTGATACCTGTAGTCTTGTAAGGCCCATTTTAATTAAATTTTCAGAAACTTTTTTTGTAAGCAAAATTCCATTTGTACTAAAATAAATATCAAGTATTCCTTTATCTTTTGCATATTCTATAAACCTCATAATATCATTTCTTATAAGAGGTTCGTTTATATAATTTAATTTAATTGCTCTTGTCCCATTTTTAACTGAATAGTCTATTATATCTTTAAAAAATTCATAATCAAACCAAGTTGATTTACCCTTACCTTTTGGTGAC
>MDTG01054924.1_pt1 | contig 23597 bp, 21 predicted proteins | sample 811421 | NCBI WGS metagenome assembly MDTG01 (sample SAMN05326645, study PRJNA326480) | marine metagenome | isolation source: seawater | place: Pacific Ocean: South East | collected 2011
AAATATTGGTGAGGATCCGACGAATGCGCTACGCGATGAACTCGGCCTCAAGAATGGCGACGCGGTGTTTTTCGCCTGTGGTGTGCCAGCCGAATTTTCTGGCTTCGCCGCTGCCGCCCGCATGAAAATAGGCGAAGATTTGAAATTGTGCGAAACTGGCGCTTTCCGGTTTTGCTGGATCGTCGATTACCCCATGTTCGAAATGGATGAGGAAAATGGTAAAATCGAGTTCTCCCATAATCCGTTTTCCATGCCACAGGGTGGGTTTGAGGCGCTGGAAACCAAGGATCCCCTCGACGTGTTGGCGTATCAATATGACATCGTCTGCAATGGGGTGGAATTGTCTTCGGGGGCTATTCGAAACCATCGTCCCGACATCATGGTGAAGGCTTTTGGGATTGCCGGATATGGCCCCGAGGTGGTGGAAAAGCGTTTTGGTGGCATGTTCCGCGCATTGCAGTACGGGGCTCCGCCGCACGGTGGCTCGGCGCCAGGCATCGATCGAATCGTGATGATCCTGGCTGATGAGCCGAATATTCGGGAAGTCATTGCGTTTCCCATGAACCAGCGGGCCGAGGACCTTTTGATGGGAGCGCCAGGAGAGGCGGATGACGTCCACTTAGCAGAGTTACATCTTCGTAAACAACTCCCGAAGGCTAAACCTCAAGATAAAGTCGACGAATAGGCGAACCAATCGTTAACAATTTATTAGTTGCTCAGCCGATTTACCTGGGTCCATACTGTAGCAGGGAAGATGACAGATTCATCCAAGTCCTGAGGTCGACAAGTATGAACAAAAAGGCCACCATTGGTGCACTTAGTGTGAGCACGTTGCTGATTACGGGATGCGCCGTGCCAGTGCCTTTCCAAGTGGCATCATGGGCGCTTGATGGGATTTCCTACGTCATGACTGAAAAATCCGTGACGGATCACGGACTTTCGGTTGTCGCGCAAAAAGATTGCGCCGTTTGGCGCGGCGTTACCGCTGGAGAATTGTGCCGCGAGTGGCAGGACGGTGGCGGCACATTGTTGGTGGAAAAATCGGCAACGGACTTGCCTGGGGCACCTGTAGGTTTTGCACCGCGAGCACGCTTGGATATTCCACTGCGCAACTCGAGTTCGGATGACGATCAGCCGCGTAGCGATAACATGGTAAATTTTGTGACTTCTACGGGCTCGGTGACGGTGCCAGGAAGTGTATCGAATTACATGAAAGTCGATCGGACGTTGGCTGTTTCAACTCCAAAACCTATTGTCCGCAAGCGCGTTGGTCTGAATGCTTCAGCGAAGCGCCCGGCCCGACAAGCTTTGTCGGTATCAATGAAGCGCGTGGATGCGAGGATAGAGCCTGCGTCCGGCGTATACTTCGTGATCGGAAGTTTTCGCAATTTCGGGAGTGCCCGCACGTTGGCTTCGCAACATGGCACATTGGTGCCCGCGGTGTTGACGGCGAACCTCGATGGCGCACCTGTCTACCGCGTGGTGGTGGGGCCCGCTGTTTCTGGGCGTGAGAAATACCTTCATCGTCGAATTACGAAAATGGGTCTTCGGAATACCTGGGCGATCAGGGTGCAACCCGGCGACTGGTCGATTGCTCGCAGGGGTATTGAACACGCGTCCCGCGTCGTCGAGAATTCTGAGCTAGCGCAGTCCCGTCATTAAAATTTAATCTCCGGAAATTCCGTCAACCGTGCTGTGGTGCCGTGGGCGCTTTCTATCTGCAGAAACACCGGCAATTGCGGGCCCCGCGTAGCGAAATTGAATAAGGACGATCGAGAGCGCGGGTTAAATTCGTTACCTGGACAGGCCTAATAACCGCGCGTACCATCGTGGCCTTCCCCACCGCCAATACCTCGCTTGTGCCATTGGAGTTTAATTGGTGCAGTCTTTAAGCTCTTTTTTGTTGCTCTCTTTGACGACCCTGTGTCTCACCCTCGGCATGTCTTTGGTTGGTGCTGGGCCTGCGATGGCTGTCGACCTGACGCCACATCGCGCAATCTATAATATGAGGTTGGCTTCCGCTGATGGAGGATCAGGCGTTTCCGGGGCATCCGGCTCTATGGTCTACAGATTTTCGGATAATTGCGGTTCCTGGGCAGCGGAAACCAACGTGAAGCTGAAGATTGTTTATACGGATAACAGGGAAGTTGAAACCAATTGGTCATTTGCCAGTTGGGAAGCGAAAGATGGTAAGTCTTACCGATTTCATGTTCGCCACACGCGAGACGGATCCCAAGTCGAAACCCTCAAGGGAACAGTACAGCGGAAGCGCGCGTCGGACGCCGTTGATGTTTCGTATTTGGCGCCCAACGGCAAGGTGGTCGCATTACCTGCGGGTACGTTGTTTCCAACGCGTCATTTGATCGACCTCATATCGGCGGGTGAGGAAGGACGGCCTATTTTCCGCCGCACCGTTTTTGATGGCACCAGCTTGGAAAATCCTTATTCGATTAACGCAATTATTGGCCGCGGCGGCGCCGGTGACAGCAAAAAGGCGAAGGCGGCACAGAGATTATTTAGTGAAGCGGGCTTGAAATCTGAGGCTATACGTCATTTTCGGATGGCATTTTTTTCCAACAGATCCAAGCACCCCGAGCCAGAGTTTGAGTTGGGCGTTGACTACCGAAGCGACGGGATTGCCCGCGCAATCCGTCAGGACTTTGGTAATTTTGTTGTCGATCTCACACCCGAAAGTATTGAGGTCTTGGCGCGTCCCGAATGCTGAAGATTTACGATACAGCGACATAAATGAAGGTGCTTCCATGAGTGAACAGGTTATCTTAATTCTCGGGGCGAGCGGCATTATCGGCCGGGCATTGGTTCAAAACCTTGCAAAGGCACCGGGTTACCGAGTTCTTGCGGCATCGCGCCGACCGGAGAAAGATCTTCCCGGAAACGCCGCGCCGTATACGGTCGATCTAAATGATCGGAAAAGCGCCGCATTTGAACCTTTAGCGTCGGTCACACATATGGTCTACACGGCCTACGTGGACGGACCAACCTGGGAGGAACAGCGTCAGCCCAATGCGGATATGTTTCGTCACGCTGCCGATCTTGTGGGTGAAGCGTGCCCAAACCTATCCCATGTGACCCTTCTCCAGGGAACAAAGGCCTATGGTTCGCATCTGGGCCCCTTCAAGACGCCGGCGAAGGAAAGCGATCCCCGAATTCCCAACGGGTACTTTTACGACGACCAGTTCGATATCATGGTTGATCGGGCCAGGATGGCCAATTGGACATGGACGGTTCTTCGGCCACATGTGGTGATCGGGCCAGCATTTCGTTCGCCGTTAAACCTTATCACTGTGCTTGGTGTCTATTGCAGCCTTCTGAAAGTTCAGGGGCGGCCGCTTGTGTTCCCTGGACCAAAGGCGGCTTTCGATGCCCTCTATCAAGCCACGGATGCGGGTCTGCTGTCTCGCGCGATTTCATGGTCGGGTCGTACGCCAGAAGCGGCAGATGAAATATTCAACATAACTAACGGCGATTATTTCCGATGGCGCCATGTTTGGCCGAAAATCGCTGCACATTTTGACATGGAAGACGGAGGGGCGGAGCAGTTTGACTTGGACAGCACCATGAGGGATGTGGAGCCATTGTGGCGCGAGCTTAGCGCGGCTCACAACCTTTTGATTGATGACCTTAGCGAGCTGGTCTCTTGGTCATTTGCTAACTACGTGTTTGGAACGACATGGGATGTAATGTCTGACTCCACTAAAATCCGGCGACACGGATTTCACGAGATGTTGGATAGCGAAAAGATGTTTTTGGATCGACTTGATGAATTGCGTGTCATGAGGGTTATTCCGAGCTGAATGGCCAGTTTATGAATGCAAATTCTCTAGTTGCGATCATCACCAAAAACAGGACTAATCCCGCCTATGTGGGAGCGCGGTTCGGGGCCGACCGCGTGCTTTCGGCAAATGCATTATCGTCGGTCCACTTTGTACCGGAGAACCCCGACGATATTGTCGAGCAGTGCGATCTGGTCAGGAAAGCCATCAAGTTGTCGCCGAACGCCATTGTTTTGGCGCCCGCTCATGCGACGAATATGAAAGACGTCCTGGAAGAGGTGTATGCCGCAGAAATTCCTCTGTTTTGTATCGTCAGCGAACCAGAGCCCACGTCCGCTATAACTTTTGTTGGATCCGATGATCAGTCTCTTGCTCGGGGCATGGCTATACGACTGGCGCGGCAACTTGGTGAACGGGGCAATATCGTTATCATCAACGGCCATCCCGACGCCGCCACCAGCGCCCCAAGGGCGTTGGGTTTCCGCGACGGGTTAGCAGCATTCCCAGACATTGTTGTTCGTGGTGAACGTCGAGGTGATTACCAGCGTGATCGGGCGGCCGAAGCGTTTGAAGAACTGGTGTCAGCGGAGGGCGTTCCCGATGGGGTTCTGAGCGCGAATGACTTCATGGCTTGTGGTGTTTGGGATGTCTTGCAGGCCCGAGACGTGACATCGATTATCGTCAGCGCGAACGCCACGCCTGAGGGAGTATTGATGATTAAGGAAGGAAAAATATTGGCATCGGCAGCATTTGACGCGATGTCTATGGCTGGTCTTGCCGCCGAGGCAGCAGTGCGTTACCTGCGCGGGGAAATTGTTCCCAAATCAATTTTGTTGCCTGCGACCCTGGTCGATCAAGATAACCTTGAATACTGGGACAGGCCGTATGAAGGGCGCTCCATGTATACATGGGACGACGCGGTTGCTAAATATGTGGTCGCCTAAGCGCCTTTTCATAGGGTCCGGAACTAGAATGCTTAATAATGCTCAATCATAGGAGAAACAGCGTGTCGAAAACAATTAACGCGGCCATTGTTGGACTGGGACGTTGGGGTGAGCTGCTAGTGTCGTCAGTTGATGACAGCGATATTATTCAATTCACGGCGGCAGTCACAAGGACACCTGCGAAGGTAGAGTCATTCTGCGCAGAACGCGATATCGAATTGTCGAACCAACTTGACGACGTACTCAATGATGATTCCATTGACGCCTTGGTGATTGCGACACCGCACAGCCAGCATTTTGAGCAGTTGATGGCCGTCGCCCAGGCGGGAAAGCATGTCTATTGCGAGAAACCTTGGACATTGGATGCCGCGGAAGGTCAAATGGCGCTTGATGCCTTCGCGGCGGCTGGATTAAAAGTCGCCATTGGACATAATCGCCGGTTCGCCCCTAATTCCATTGCCATGAAAAAAGTATTGGACAATGGCAGCTTAGGCGCACCGATACATATCGATGGTCATTTTAATAGTAACCTGGCGCCGGCTAAAGGTTTGTGGCGCGATGACCGGGCGGAGAGCCCCGCGGGCGGTATGACATCCATGGGCATTCATGTGCTTGATATGTTCATCAATCTCTTTGGCCGCATTCGTGATGTCGACGTTCAAAGCACCCGGGTCGCATCGCCAATAGACGTCGATGATTCAACCTTGGTGCGTGTGAATTTTGAGAATGGGTGCACTGGGCACCTGACGACGCTCTCCGCCACGAATATGTTGTGGCGAATCTCAGCGTATTGCCTAGGTGGATGGATAGAGATCCGGGATCAAGATAAGTTGGAAATTTCTTCGATCGCCGAGGGTAACTCGCAAGAAATCTATCCCGGATATGAATATCCAGCCATGGCGACCATTCAGACTGCCCTCGAGGATTTTGGCACTGCTATCTCCGGCGATACGGATTTTTTAATCTTGCCAGGGGAGATTGGGCACGCAACCACAGTATTAGCTGCCATCATTGAATCGGCAAAAACCAAAAAGCCTGTGTCGATCCAGTGACATATTCCATCTTACTTTCCGACATTGCACATGTTTCTACGATGAAAAAGAATTTGCCTTCCATTCGAAGGGGATTTTTATGAGAGAAACTTATGAATTCATCGCTATTGGCAATGAGGACGGCGTAAGAACGATCACTCTTAACCGGCCCCCAGTTAATGTAATCGATCGGGAAATGACCCTGGAGTATCACACCGCCCTGCGCGTGGCGGACGCCGATTCATCGGTCAAAGTCATTGTCCTCAATGGAGCGGGGCGCGGACTTTCGGGCGGCGTTGATCTGAAATATATGGAGAGTTTTTCTTCGGCAGAAATGCGGGATTTTCTTCGTCTTTTTTATGTCGAGACGATTAATCTGTGTCGTTCTCTCTCGAAACCAATCATCGCATCCGTTCATGGTTATGCTCGGGAAGGTGCCTGCACGCTATCCATGGCTTGTGACATGGTCATTGCGGCAGACAATTCTGATTTCGGCTATCCTGGTGTCCCGGTCATCGGGGCACCACCGGGGATGCATACGTGGTTTTTACAACGTTTAATGGGGCGCATGAAAGCAGCTGAATTGATTTTTACCGGCAAACCCATCAGTGCCCAGGAAGCAGAAAAAGCTGGTCTAGTGACGCGCGTCGTCCCAGCGGATAGTCTGCACGATGAAACAATGAACCTCGCGAGGGAGGTGGCGTCTATGTCGCCTGTGGCCCTGAAGATCGCGCGCGATTTCATATACGTCTGTGAGGATTTGCCTTTTTCTGATGTACCAGAATCCGCCCTCAAGGTCGTTTCTGACGCCTTCGATACGGAGGACAGCAAAGAGGCTCGACGGGCTTTCTTAGAGAAGCGTAAACCAGTGTGGACGGATTGTTAAAGACCGAACGAAGTTGTCCCGCGACCCCTTTTTATTTCCGAGCGACGTTTCTTTGAGTTCAGCCGGCGTTCCTTAGCTGCCCTCGTCGGTTTTGTAGCGCGACGGCGCTTTGGTGTTAGGGCAGCTTTACGCAGCAGGGCCTGTAATCGTTCAATCGCGTCAGCTTTATTGCGCTCCTGGCTTCTGTGGCGATGGGCCGTGATTACCAACACGCCGTCATTAGTCATACGTTGACCGGCCTCAGTGCAAAGGCGGCGAAAGATGGCCGGAGTGATGGATTGTGATTGCCTCGCATTGAACCTTAATTGAACCCCTGTGGCGACTTTATTTACGTTCTGGCCACCGGGCCCCGGCGAGCGAATGAAAACTTGCTGCACTTCATGCTCGTATATGGATAGTGTTGGGGTAATAGTGATCATAGTGACAGCCCACTTTCTACTGGCCAGAGCCATGCCGCACCGCGTACGCCACTTGAATCGCCGTGGACATTCGGGACAAGTGATGTGGTGCAAGTATCGGAAAAAATCCATTCGTGCCAAAGTTTCGGTACATTTTTGTATAGGCGCTGCATGTTCGACAACCCACCGCCCAGAACTATCAGGTCAGGATCCAAGATATTCAAGATAGTCGCTAAAGAACGGGCCAGACGGTGTTCGTAACGCTTGAGCGTTGCTTCATTTGTAATCATATCCGAGGCGACGTGTTGGCCTATGTGTCGCTCATGGTCGCGACACAGGCCCGGGCCAGACAAGAAAGTCTCGATGCACCCCGACTGCCCGCAATAACACGGCTCGCCGTCTCGCTCGTCACGCCCGTCCAGAACCTGAGGCCAGGGCAGGGGGTTGTGCCCCCACTCTCCAGCTATTGCGTTGAGACCGTTCATTAGTTTTCCGTCAATGGATATGGCACCACCTACCCCGGTACCAAGGATGACACCAAATATCACCGCGTGCCCGGCACCGGCGCCATCGGTGGCCTCGGAGACGACAAAACAGTTGGCGTCGTTTGCAAGACGAACAGCGCGGCCCGTTGCCTCGGCCAAGTCGCGGTCAAGGCGGTTTCCGATCAAGCAGGTAGAATTGGCATTTTTAATCAGACCAGTTACCGGAGATACGGTGCCAGGTATTCCGACGCCAATGGGGACGTTGGTTGCCAAGTTTGTCTCACTTGACAAAATGTCGACTAGGTCAGCCGCGGCTCGCACGGTCGCTGAATAATCACCTGCCGGAGTTGGTAGTCGCTTGCGTGCGCATTCGCGACCCTGGAAATCTAGAACGATTCCCTCAATCTTTGTGCCGCCCATGTCAATACCGATGCGCATGCGGCGAACTATAGGGGTCGCGTGGCCGGAGATGAATTCTTTTGCATTTAGCTGGTTTCCGAGGGGCACCAATCAAACAAAGTGTAGGGTTTTGTTAACGTTCATATTACAAAAATTAGCTCATTAAAATTAAATATCACCACTGGATAAAAAGAATTTAACAAACGGCACAATTACATAAAAATTAAACACCCACAAAATGTACTGAACGGAGCAATGGATAATAAAACGCATGAGCAAATCTTGGGCGAGAGTGATTTAGAACCTGTGTTTTCTGGTTTAAGAGAGACCGGTGTCACTGGGCGACAGATCGCCTCCGCGTTAAAAGTCTCGCCGGCGACGGTTAGTAAATGGCGTCGCGGGAGAGCCCCAATACCAGCAGAAATTAGGGTGTTTCTGACACTTATGTTAGCCGGTCAGGTTGATCGTCTGGGCGATCTTTATGCCAATTGGGGCCAAGCGCCAGCGGCCTGGCATCTTACGGCGCGTGCGGGATTGGAAGTGGCCCGAGAACTGCTCGCGGCGCAGGAGAAGCGCAATCAGACGCTTTCAGGGTTTGCTGTTTGCGATGGCACGAGATTGTTTCGAGTTTGGTGGAATTCGGACAGAATCGTTACAGATTTGGCCACAAAACCGGCTCCCCTGGTCCGCTATACGACTACGGTACCGGCTTAAACAGGAAGGTGGCGCAATGAAAAACGGCCTCGGGATTACGCAAGAGGGATTGAAGGCAGCGCTAACAATCAAAGCGGATTATCGCGCCCATCGCCCCATTCTTATGCCCGGTGAACATGACCGGATTATCGACCCGGAAACAATGATGAACCACAATATTGATCTGACGGCATTTGAAGACCCACTTCCTTTGGGGGTGATGGCAGCTCGTGATCCGGAAGCGCCTATGGCGCTTGCGGCCGCGGCCCGCCTAAGTCCCCTTGGCCGGCAAACTAAGCTGCTAAGTGGTGTAGTTGAAATCATCGGCGAGACGTCTATACATGAGGCAGTCAAGGAGTGCTTGGGATACGTTCAGGCGCGTCATTTCGAGCCGTCGGCCATCGTGGAGATTCGTCGCCACGCCTCTAAGTTCATCGTCCGCTCGCGCCAACAGTATACGGCTGTTTTGCGGGAGAATTTGAAGTCGTTATTGGATGGTGTCATTGCGCCGCGTCAGTTTGTAAGGGAGTTCTTCGAACTGACGGATGCTGGTAACATGCGCCAAGATATACGAAAGAAACTAGTACTCAGCTTGTTGCTCTCTCCGACGGTGCGGCCTAGCGTTAAATTTCTCATACTTGAGAATTTCCAGCTCCTGGCACGGCCTATCCAATTGGCAATAATCTCTGGTGTGTTGGGAGCGGAGCCCAGTCGGCATACCGAAATCATAAAAGAAGAATTACGTTATTTAGTTGTGCACAAGTCGTTGGACGAAAGCGTCCATTAAGTATCTTGATCAGGCCTTTCGACCGTTGAAACGCCTTTTTACGTCTGGTTTCTTTTCGCTAAACCCCACGTTATAAGCCAAGTATGACTTATACTCCTAACTACCCTTTTAATGGCGAACCAATCCCCAGCGAGACTTGGGAAGTGGCCCCAGGCGTATGGTGGATTCGCATGCCATTGCCCTTCAAGCTAAACCATATCAACCTTTGGATGCTGGCCGATGGCGATGGTTGGACCCTGGTTGATACGGGAATTCTAAGTGACGATATCAAGGCCTGTTGGGCCGATATCGAAAAGAAGCATATTTCTTCTGATCGGCCCGTGAAGCGTCTAATTTGTACTCATTATCATCCCGACCACATGGGGCTGGCATCCTGGCTTTGCGAACGCCATGGGATTGAAATGACGACAACGCTTGGGGAATGGACAACTGCGCGGCTGTACTGTTTGGAGACGGAGGAGTCCAAGGCAGCCCAAATGTTGCCTTTCTTTAGGAAGGCCGGGTTTTCCGAAGAGCAGATGGCCCTAGTCGTACCGCGTACCTCTCACTACGCCAGTGTTGCCAGGATGCCTCCGCATACATTTAATCGAATAAAGGGCGGCGATGTCATTGAGATTGATGGTCACGGGTGGGAAGTGATGATCACAGAGGGTCATTCCGTGGAGCAAGCGTGTTTGTACTGCGCGGACAAGAGGGTGCTTATCTCGGCCGATCAAGTCCTGCCACGAATCACGCCGAACGTCAGTCTCCAGGCCCAGGAGCCAGATGCCGATCCATTAAAATTATTCCTTGATAGTTTGGGTCAGTTTAAGGCGTTGCCTGCCGACACATTGGTTTTACCCAGCCATGATTGGCCGTTCCGCGGCCTGTTGGAGCGGCTTGACCACATGGTTGATCATCACGAGGAGCGGCTGGAGGTAACTTTAGCGGCCTGTGCCGACCCGGCGTCAGGTATCGATGTTCTCAATAAAATGTTCACCCGGAAATTGGACGATCATCAAATCTTTTTTGCCATTGGTGAAGCGTTGGCACATGTAAATCGATTGATGCACCGGGATAGGATCAGTCGTTCGCTAGGCCCGGAAGGAGTTTATCTCTACAAAGCCAAAGAACAAGACGAGCGAGCCGCCTAATCGCGTCGCTTTTCTTCTGTTCTGCCGGCGATTAGCCTATATCTTATGACGGATGAAGTTTTCGACTATGTGGTAATTGGGGCTGGAACCGCCGGTTGCGTTGTTGCGGGTCGGCTCTCGGAAAGTGGAAAATTCCGCGTGTGTGTGCTGGAGGCGGGACCACCGGACCGAAATCCATTCATTCATATTCCCGCCGGCGTTCTCCATACACTTAGTAATCCAGAAATCAATTGGATGTACAAAGGGGTCGGTAGTCTCGGGTTGGCGGGGCGTGCGATCGATCATGCACGTGGCCGCACATTAGGAGGCTCGGGTTCGATCAACGGGCATATATATAGCCGCGGTCAAAAGACGGATTTTGATACATGGGCACAGCTCGGCAACCGCGGATGGTCGTACGCCGATGTACTTCCGTACTTCATAAAAAGTGAGAATAAGCTGGGTGGTGGTGATGATGGGTACCATGGTAAAGGCGGGATGTTCACCATTACCGAGAATGTTGAACCTGATCCCCTGAGCGACGCGTTCATCGATGCTGCGGTCAATTTGGGTATTCCCAGGAATGCGGATTATAACGGGCGCGCGCAGGAGGGTGTAGCTTATGCCCAAAGAAGTGTTCATCGGGGGCGGCGTGTCAGCCCGGCCAGTTCGTTCCTCGTTCCGGCGCATCGGCGCGGAAATACGAAGGTAGTGACCAATGCGCATGTGTTGGGTATCGACATCGACGGAGCGCGTGCGACAGGTGTCCGTTACCAAATCAGCAGAGGCACAAACACGGCGCATATGGTTCGTGCGACCAGAGAGGTGATCTTATGCGCCGGGGCTATGGGATCACCCCACATCCTGGAATTGTCTGGCATCGGGAGTGGAGGGCGTCTCCAGTCATTGGGCATTAATGTAGTGTGCGATGTCCCAGGCGTGGGTGAAAATTTTCGCGATCACTTTGCCGTCCGGTTGGTCACGCGAATACAAGGTGTTGAGACGATCAACGAACGCGCTCGCGGATTCCCGTTGATCCGTGAGGTTATCCGTTACGGGCTTACTCGGCGAGGGGTCCTCGCACTGACCCCAACCTTAGTCTATTGCTTCTGGAAATCAGATCCGTCGTTGGAGAATGGCGATATTCAGATTACTTTCACACCGGCAAGCTATCCTGGCGGCGTTCAGTCTGGCCTAGACAGGTTTCCGGGTGCGACAGTGGCCTGTTGGCAGCAAAGGCCTGAAAGCGCCGGCTATGTCCACGCTATTTCACCTGATCCATTTGTCCGTCCCGAAATTCAAGGTAATTATCTGGCTGAGGAAGGCGATCGAAAGATCCTTCTCGCGGCCATGCGATTGGGTCGAAAAATCATGGAGACGGCGCCGTTTGCCGCCCATGTCGCGGGAGAAATCTGGCCCGGCCGAGACCGAATTACAGATGCAGACCTGCTTATCCATGCACGGGAAACTGGCAATACCGCGTATCATCCGATGGGCACCTGTCGTATGGGTCCCGCGGACAGGATTGACAGTGTCGTCGACGATCAATTGTGCGTTCATGGCATTGAAGGCTTAAGGGTTGCTGATGCGTCCATAATGCCCACAATATTGTCTGCAAATTTGAATGCGGGTGCTTTGATGATTGGGGAAAAGGCCGCCGATATGCTGATGACCGTAACATAATATTAACGACTGGAGGATGAAGACGTTGGCTATCAAAGCCCTCACCCAACAACAATACGATGATTTTTGGCGAGATGGTTTTCTAGTCGTGGAGAATGCCGTGACGCCTGACCTGCTGCAGAAACTTCAACATACTTTCAGAGGCTGGGTTTCGGAAAGCTGTGCGCACACGGAACCCTATGGAACGACCGTCAACGATCAACCTCGTTTCGATCTTGAGGCGTCCCACCGCCGCGAAAAGCCGGCATTACGCCGGGTTAATGCGCCGGTTGAAATTTCGGAAACCTATTATGAGGCGATGGCATTAAGCCGAATGACGGATTGTGTCACCGATCTGATCGGACCGAATGTTAAGTTCCACCATTCAAAGATCAATTCCAAACTCCCGGGTGGAAACACCGAAGTCAAATGGCATCAGGACTTCACCTTTACGCCACATACTAATGACGACGTGGTCACAGCTTTGCTCATGGTAGATGATGTCACGCAAGAAAATGGCCCCCTGGAAGTTGCCCCGGGGTCCCATCGGGGGCCGTTACACAGCCTTTGGCACAACGGGGCGTTCACGGGCGCTGTTGACGATCAGGTTGCCGTTGATGCCCGGGCGTCATCCTCAATTTGCTTAGGGGTTGCGGGTTCCGTGTGCCTAATGCACACACGTTTGATGCATGGGTCCCAGGCCAACCGATCAACGCGTCCTCGCACCCTTTTCATCTGCGTGTATTCTAATGCCGATGCCGTTCCTTGTTCTCCAAACCCAATGCCAAATAAATTCGAGGGTTTGGTTGTGCACGGTAAGGCAACGAATAAGGTCCGAACAACTCCCTACGAGATAGAATTACCGCAACTTCCTAACACGGCTTCCTTTTTTGACCAACAGGCCAATCACCCCAAGGTCTGAGATGCTAATTAGATATCTGATATCCGCTAATCAAGTTAACAGTGTAATTTTACAGTGAGATATGTAGATATTCGGTCCGAAAATGATGGTGCAAAATGCTTATAACGCGCGTACTTGGACGCATTGTAAATTCACACCTGCAGCCGATTTGTTATATCGCTTTTATTGAGCAGTTCATGATCACGTTCCGATGGAGAGTGCATTTTAGATCAAAGGTTAGGTAATATCTGAAGGTTTCGTTGGCGCGCCTGCACTAGTCCATGCCGCCATGCCACCGCTTAGGTGAGTAACCTTCTCAAAACCTGATTGTTTGAGGATCTGCAACGCTAGGGCAGAACGTTCGCCGAAAGCACAGTAAAGCATTAACGACTTGCCGGTTTCTCTGATCATGGCATTGAGGAGGCCGCCATCTTCAATGGCGTCTTTCAGCGCCAGGTAAGGGGTATGCAGAGATCCAGGAATAATTCCGGTTATTTGTCGTTCACGTGTCTCACGTAAATCGATGAATAACACCGCACCGTCTTTGAGTTGCATGATGGCGTCCTCAACAGTCACCGTCGCCGAAACAATGTCAGGATCGGTCGTCAAGCTCTGGCCAATGCTGAGATTAGCAGGGACAGCCAGGTCCATCATCTTTGGATTTGCCAGAGATAACCCTGCCATCAAGTCCGCATACTCATTGGCAGAAGAGACCTGAAGGCGTGGATTGAACGCGCGTTCCTCACCAATCGTGGATACTGTGTCCCCTTTGTAATCATGGCCCGGGTAGACTTTGGTGTCATCGGGAAGCTTTAGGATCTTGTCGAAAAGAGAATGATAGGCCTCAAAGGAACTTCCGTTTTGGAAGTCTGTGCGTCCAGTTCCACGGATCAACAACGTATCGCCAGTAAACAGGCCGTCATTTCCTAGGAAGCAATACGAATCATCTGTGTGTCCCGGCGTGTAAAGAACACGAAGTGAGATGTTCTCAATATCGATCGTGTCGCCGTCATCGACCCGCATTGAGACGACGTCTACGCTTGTCGCTTGGCCCATCACTGTGATGCAACGCGTTGTGTCCCGAAGTTTTCCCAGTCCTGTAATGTGATCGGCATGGCAATGCGTATCGATCGCCTTAACCAGCCTAACGTCAAGTTCCTCAAGCAGTTTTATGTAGCGACCACAGCGGTCAAGAACCGGGTCAATTATTAACGCTTCACCGCCAGGACGGCTTGCGAGAATATAGGTGTAGGTGGAGGATTCGCCGTCGAATAATTGCCGAAAGATCATTCGTCTTCGCCAAATATTAGGTTATACATACACAAAACGTAAATCCTTTGACCAGCCGACGCAACGAGCTACCGGAGGTATGGCTTGGAAAAATCCGAGAATTGATGCGTAGCGTAAAGATGTCCGACTGACACAGAACTTTTCAATATCAGGTCGACAGTCAAAAGAGTTTGATGAAAGAAAAAAAGGAAGGCGACCGAGAGGGAATACGATGGAGAAATGTTTAGATTTGAAAAATTTGAGCTGCCCTATTCCCGTGCTCAAGGCTAACAAGGCCATCCGTCAAATGTCGGTTGGCGATGTGTTGGTATGCGAGGTGACGGATCCAGCAGCACCTGGCGATTTTCAAAACTTTTGTGCCAGCACGGGTCACCAATTATTATTATGCGAAGCATTTGGAACATCTTGGGTTTTGACGATAAAGTTGTCTGCTTAGTCAGTCGTTATTCTGCCGGCTTCGGATTAGGCGACTTTAACAACGTTGAATGACGTTCCAAGATCCCAGCGAAAATGGCCAACAAAGGCGGAATTATCGCCAAGGTTAAGACGGCGGACAGGCTTAAACCTCCGAGAACCACAGATCCTAAACCGCTATAAAGTTCTGACCCGGCTCCCGGTATCAATACCAGGGGTAACATGCCAAAGACACTCGTTAAAGTGGACATGAAGATGGGACGAATCCGGTTTCGCGTTGCCTCCAAGACGGCGTCGTGGACGTTCATGGCTTCTGAACGAATATGATAAAGCGTTTGATGAACAAGCAAGATGGCATTGTTGACCACAATGCCGATCAAAATTACAAACCCTAACATAGTCAACATATCCAGAGGTTGAAAGCGATGAAGGTTGAGAAGGGCGAGGCCAAAGACGCCACCTGCTGTCGCCAATGGAACTGATAACATAATGATAAGAGGATAGACAAAACTCTCAAATAAAACAGCCATTACCAGATAGACGATGATGATGGCGATCATGAGATCTACCAGAATGGCGTCCCAAGTTTGCTTCAATGAGTCTGCCGCGCCAGTCATGGTGAAACGGACACCGGTAGGTAGCCCTTCCGCCTTCAGGGCATTTATGACCTGGGACTGCAATGTGTCTAGGGCGACTTCCAAGGGCATTTGGCTCGGAGGTCCAATTTGTAACGTTACGCTGCGTTCGCGGTCGATATGACGGATTTCAGTGGGACCAGAAGTCACAAGGATATCAGCTAATTCCCCAGCCGTTACTATCATTCCTGATGGGGTGACCACCGGAAGTTGAGATATACCCTGTGTTTCTTGAAGGTCGGGCACGGCGCCTTTTAACATCAGGTCAATGCGTTTAGATCCGACGGTAATTTCCGCAATGCGAAGCCCATCATTGAAGGCGTCTAGAGTATCGCCGAGTTCGCGTGCGGTGACGCCATTATCCGCCAGCTTGGTGCGGTTCGGAATGACGCGAACCTCCGGTGCGCCCAATTCAAGGCCGGGTTTGGGTCGAAGTTGTGTGCCCTGACTGCGGGGCATAACTTGGTCGATTTTTTGCACGGTTCTTAAGGCAACGTCGAGTATTTCTTCAAGCTCGGGACCGGAAACATTCAGTTCGATGGCGCGCTTTCCGCCGACGCCCCGACCAAACAGAGATCGTTGATTGACGAACCCAAAAGTGCCCGGTTCCTTATAGACCGCGCGCCGTAGAATAGGGATCAGTTCGCTGACGCGCTTGGGGTCCTTAGCCGCGGCGCCCACAATGGTGCGTCCCCTGAAGGCAACGAAGAAGAAGCGTTTAAGCTTCGGGCTTTCCCCTGCAGTTGCGCGATCGTCGGGTCCTTTTATAAGGTGTGGTTTGATTTCGGTTTCGAAGTTGGTCGCGATTTGTCCTGTGGTTTCCAGGTTATAGCCGGGCGGTGGGACCAAAAAACCTATAATCAGATTGCGGTTACCGTTTGGCAGGTAATCGAGTTTTGGCAGGAACCAGTAAGTCGAGAAACCGCTAGCGGCGCATAATCCTGCAACAACTAGCAAGCTCTTAGCTGGGCTTTGGATGATACGGCGTGTGAAAACGAGAACCGCGCGGACAAACCAATGCGCAAATGTATCGAGAACCGGAAGGCAAATACGCGCTTTGCTCATAGTGTCGACGCCACCGAGTAATCGATTAGCAAGCGCCGGGATTACGGTGATGGCAACCAACAGCGAGAGAATGACCGATACCGAGAGGGCGACGGCGATATCGCGGAACAACTGCCCCAATTCTAGTTTCATAACAAGGATGGGGATGAATACCATAACCGTGGTCAATGCAGAGACGAGAATGGCGCTCCACACCTGCGCCGCCCCCTTGTATGCAGCTTCACGCCGACCCAACCCTTGTTCGCGGAAACGATAAATGTTCTCTAACACTACAATAGCCGCATCCACAACCATGCCGACGGCGAAGGCAATCCCCGCTAGGGAAATAACGTTTATGGAGCGTCCCATGGCCGCCATGGCCACGAACGCCCCGATAACCGAGACGGGAATGGCTAATGATACCACCAATGTAGCACTGCCTGAGCGCAAAAAGATCAACAGCACCAGAGCGGCAAGCGCCCCGCCAACAAAGATGTTCTGTTGGACGAGATTGATCGAGGAGTCGATGTAGACCGTTTCGTCATAAACCTGACGCAGTTCCAATTTGTTGTCGGGAAGGATACTGGCGTTTAGGCTTGAGACGGCCTGGCGAACACCTTTCATCACCTGAATCACGTTAGCGCCGTTCTCACGGACGGCATTCATTGCCATGGCAGGTTGGCCATTGAAGCGGATGCGTGCGGTCGGGTCTTTATTGGCAAACTGAACTTGAGCAATATCTCCAACGGTTACCCTGGCGATCCGCCCGTTACCGCCCTCAAAATTTGACCGTAAAAGAACGTCTTGGACGTCGTTTAGCTGGGCGAACTCACCTTCTGTTCTAACCACATACCGGCGCTTGCCTTCATCCAAATCACCGGCCGAAACGGAAGCATTTGCCGCCCTTAGTGTTTTGACTACCTCCGTGACGGTTAAGCCGTATCTTGCCATTCGTTCAGGGTTGACTATTACTTCCATTTGCTGTGACGAACCGCCGTATACATTGATTCGCGAAACGCCAGGAACACGCTCCAGACGATCTTGAATAATATCTTCTGCGAAATCCCCGTAGGTGTGCATTGCCTCTTGCGAGCCGTTTGTTCGAATAAGTACAAACCACGCAATAGCATTGTCATTTGAACTCGACGTGCGCATAGTCGGTTCGCTGGCTTCGGCGGGATAACCATTGACGCGATCCAGTCGATTGGCCACGAGTAGAAGGGCGCGTTCCATATTCTGGCCAATACGAAACTCGAGTGTAATCGATCCCCGACCGTCCTGGGATTCACTGACCATGTTATCAAGGCCTTCGATCCCGCGCAAAACCTCCTCCTGACGGTTAATGATTTCGCGTTCAATCTCGACCGGTGCCGCACCGGGCCAGTTCGTACGTAAATTGATGATTGGTTTGCGAACGTCAGGCGTGAGTTGGATGGGAATCGATTGAAGAGCGATCATCCCGAACATTACGACCATAAGAACCGCGGCGATGACCGCCACCGGCCGATCAATGGCGGAGCGGATAAGGTTCATTGGCTCTCGCCGGATTTGTAACTTGGGCCTACCCGGTCTGTTGATGCGCCCTGATCAACGCGGGTTTGGCCTGACGGCTTGCCAAAGGTAATCGGCGTTCCGGGTCGAAGGCGCTCATTCCCGCGAATAACCACCAAATCATCTGGCTCTAGTCCTCGAGTAACGGAGAACCGGGAACCGGTGGCCTCGCCAAGTAAGACGTGCCGAATGAACGCCTTTCCGTTCTGCGCCAAGAACACCACGCTCTTTCCCTTCTTCGTTAGAAGTGCATCTTTGTGGACCGTCACTACTGTCCTCGCGGAGCCGGCTGGAATAAGTAAAGTTACAGATTGGTTCGAGGCCACCGTGGAATTTACATTGCCAAAGTCGGGGATAAAACGAACAGCCCGGGTTCGAGTTCGAGGGTTTTCCTCCGGAATGATGGCGCGTACGGCTGCTTTGATGGGGGTTCTGTTCTCGAGTAACGCCGAAACGATGGTATTTGAAGAGAGACCGGCCGTGCGAAGTGCAGGGATATCGACTTCAATTTCCATCGATTGGTCGTCAATTATGGTGACTACAGGCGCGCCAACACCTACGTAGGCCCCGACTTCGGTGTGTTTTTTCGAGATAATGCCGGCGTAAGGAGCCCTGATTTCTGAATTATGAAGATTGATTGCCGCCAACCGGAGATCGGCGGTCGCCATAAGGAGGCGGGCATCCGCCTCTGCCAAGGCGCTCTCGGCCACCGATACTAGTTGGAGTTTGTCATCCAAACGGGCTTGAGAGAATGCGGGGGACTTCCTTAAGGATTTCAAGCGGTCGAGTTCTTGTACAAGGAGTTTCACTTCACGCTTTTTAGTACTGACCTGAGCGGCAAAATGTGAAACTTCCGCTTTCTGGAGATTGTGTTGCCAGACCAGGCGTTCCTTAATGAGAACGGCCACTAAGTCGCCTTCATCGACCCGATCGCCCACAGCGACGCGAAATTCTCCAATGGCGCCGGCGACACGGGCGGCAACGGGACCTGTCTGTCGAGAAACGAATCGACCGAGAACGGGAATGGTCTGGCGCATGGGTTCACTACGCACGATATCAACGACGACGCGCGTCACGCGATGCTTTTTTTTGGATTTGGCCAAATCAACTTTGACTTGAGCAAACACAGAGGTTCCGGCGATAACGAACGCCAAGAGTATTAGCGTCGCAGACGCAGACAACGGGATTCCGCGCCTTGGAAGTTTAATTCTCAAAGGTTGGCCTCCAAATTTGAGGAACCAAATTAGCCCGGTATCACTACAAGATAATTGTGCAAGAGCGAGGCTCCGACACGCACATCGTTCAGATGTTCTTCAATATGGTAGGAGGAATCAGCCGCGTCCAGTCACGAATGACCCAATGGTTGCGCTATCGGTCGATGGAACCACCCGCACGGTCAGACGGCAGGCAGAAAATTTGAATTCATCCTTGGCACCCACTGCTCTCATGCGCAGTATACGGGATCATGAGAAGTCTTTTGTCCTGCTCTCTATCAATTGGTGCTGTCGCGATTATGGCAGCCCTAGCGCCGGTCAATGCCGATCTCGTCGGACACGGCGGTATGGTGCGTGCGGTCGATTTCTCTCGGGATGGTCAGCGTGTTGTGACAGCCGGTTTCGATTATTCGGCGATCATCTGGAATTTCGAAGATCAACGGAAAATCACAGTTCTTGACGGGCATGAAGGCCCAGTCACCAATGCGCGATTTCTTCCGGATGGTCGGGTCTTTACTACAGGTAATGACATGGTTGGTATTGTTTGGAGAATGACCGGTGACGAGGCGCGAATCGATTATCGGTTGCACGGCCATACCCATAACATAATGGCGGCAGGCATTTTTGACAACGGTCAACAATTGGTAACGGGAAGTTGGGATAAGACTGTGCGGATCTGGAATTCGCACACAGGGCGACAGACCCGGATCATCAAGGTACAGACCCCGGTAAATGCCGTCGCGATAATCGACGACGAAAAATCCATCGCCGTTGGCGGACATGATAGTGTAATCAGAATTTTTGACCTGCGAACGGGGCGAGCTCGAGGTAAACTCGAAGGCCATAAGATGGGGATTACCGAACTTCGTGCCAACCCTGGTGGGGGGCAGCTGCTATCCTCCAGTATCGACAAGACGTTACGATTATGGGATGTCCGCGCGCTTCGGCTATTGCGGATATTCGAGCGTCACGACAGTCAGGTTTTTAGCGTTCGATTCACTCCAGACGGAAAATACGCCGTCTCAGGTGGGCGGGATGGCTACGTTATAATTTGGGACTTGAACACGGGGAAGCCGTCAAAATCGATCAAGGCCCATGAACAAATCGTATGGTCTGTCGCGGTGTCGCCTGACGGTCGATTTGCCGTATCCGGAAGCTCTGATGAAACCGCACGCATTTGGCATTTAGTAACCCGAGATAGAATAGGTGAAAATGTCGCTGTCAGCAGTGAGGCCAAGCCATGGCTAGTCAGTCAACATCCGGGCGCGTCAATGTTCCGAAAATGCGCTCGTTGTCATGGCCTGGATCCGGATGGGGTGCGGCGGTCAGGACCCCATTTCAAGGGCCTGTTCGGGCGACGTGTCGGAACGGTGGACGGATATCGATATTCAGAATCTTTAAAAGAGCGAGATTTCATTTGGGATAAGGAAACACTGTTTCGACTTTTCGATGAAGGACCCGATAAATTCCTCCCTGGCACAAAGATGCCAGTACAACGAGTGACGGATCGTGAGAAATTGACCCAATTGGTTGACTACTTGGAGCAGTTAACCGGCGCAACCCAGTAGGTCAATTTACGCCGACATATTGTTTGTCAGAACTGTAAGGCAAAGATTGTGAGCACGTATTTGTATTCCCACCCTTCCTGTGTGCAGCACGATCCCGGGCCCATGCATCCCGAATGCCCAGAGCGATTGCGGGTAGTGTTGGATGGGCTGAATGACAAATCTTTCCGATACCTTAGTCGTCATGAGGCTCCTGAGATTGATCTCCAATTGGTGAAGATGGTGCATCAACCTTATTATGTGGAGAACATCGTGCAGAACGTCCCGAAACAGGGTCGAGTGCACCTTGACCCGGATACAGTAATGTCACCCCAATCCCTGGAGGCGACACGGCGCTCCTCTGGCGCCGTCGTCGAGGCGGTTGACCGAGTTATGGCTGGCGATGCTACTAACGCGTTTTGTGCCGTTCGCCCGCCGGGACATCACGCGGAGAGCTCGCGGGCGATGGGGTTTTGCTTATTTAACGGTGCAGCTATTGCGGCATTCCACGCGCGTAGTGCTCACAAGCTGGATCGAGTCGCTGTCATTGATTTCGATGTGCATCACGGCAACGGTACCCAGCACAGTTTTGAAGCGGAACCGAACCTTTTCTACGGCTCCTCCCACCAATGGCCAGCGTATCCAGGTACTGGCAAGGAAAATGAAACCGGATGCGCGAACAACGTTTGGAACGTTCCCTTATCGCCGGGTTCTGGGTCTGCGGCGTTTCGTCGGGGATACGAAAGACGTATTCTTCCGGCGCTTCGCGCTTTCGCGCCCAACCTGTTAATTATTTCTGCTGGTTTTGACGCGCATGTACGTGATCCGCTCGCGCAGCTCGAGCTTCAGACCAACGACTACCGATGGGTGACGGAGCAGCTGCTGGAGGTGGCATCTGAGTTTTGTGATGATCGCGTTGTCTCGCTGTTAGAAGGTGGATACGACCTACAGTCGTTGCGTGAGAGTGTCCAGGCCCATGTGCGTGCATTGATAGAGGCATAAGCGGGGGGCGTTCTTGCGTGCACCCGGGTGCACAAGTAAACTCTTGACGGTTTGGTGAGGATTGCATGTCGGCAGAAATAAAAGTGCCCGCAGACATCAAGAAGATGAGCTTCGAGGCAGCTTTAGACGAGCTTGAAGAGATTGTTCGAACCTTGGAAGCCGGTGATGGCAACCTCGATGACGCGATTGACGCATATTCTCGAGGTGCACTGTTGAAGGCCCATTGTGAGAACAAATTGATGGATGCAAAGACGCGGATCGAAAAAGTTGTACTGGGGGGTGACGGCGAACCAAACGCAGAGCCTCTTGATAGCGAATGATGCGACAAGAAGATTTGCTCGCTGAACTTGCTCATAGTGCTGAGGCAGTCACCGGCGTTCTCGACAAAATACTTGCGCAGACCGACGGTCATGAAAATCGTGTCATGGAAGCCATGCGATATGCCAGTTTGGGCGGAGGCAAACGTGTGCGTCCGTTTTTGGTTTGCGCGACGGCAGCTTTATTTGACGTAGATCAGTCTCGTGCCCTCAGAGCTGCGGCGGCCGTGGAAATGGTCCATTGTTACTCTCTTGTTCACGATGACTTGCCTGCCATGGACGATGACGAATTGCGGCGCGGACAAGCCACTTGCCATATTGCCTTTGATGAGGCTACCGCCATTTTAGCTGGTGATGCGCTCTTGACCAAGGCGTTTGAGGTTTTAGCCGATGTTAAAACCCATGCCGACCCCGGTGTTCGGTCGGAGCTGATTGCTGCACTTGCGAGAGCTTCCGGCCATGAAGGAATGGTTGGTGGCCAGATGATAGATCTCTGTGCGGAGGACTATGAGCTTGATGTGGCCCAAATCACACGTCTCCAACGCATGAAGACCGGTGCCTTGATTTCTGTGTCCTGTGATTCGGGTGCATTGATGGGGAAAGCGTCGGAGGAGGCACGCCATCATGTTCTTGGATACGCCCACGATATCGGCTTGGCCTTTCAAATTGCCGATGACCTTTTGGATGTCACGGGCGACGAAGCAGAGGTTGGAAAAAAGACACAGAAAGATGCGGATGCAGGAAAGGCGACCTTTGTCTCGTTACTCGGTGTCGACAAAGCCAGTGAGCAAGCTCTAATGCTCTGTCAGCAAGCACAAGAACACCTCTCAATATTTGGCAAAAAGGCCGATCCACTCCGGGCTCTCGCAACATTCATTGTTGAGCGACGTTCTTGATGGTTCAAAGAGGCTTATTTTCGGAAGATTATTTTCCATAAAAGGAGAAGCTCGTGAACGCGGACTTCCAAACGCCTATTCTTGATTCAATCGAAGATCTTTCTGACCTTCGAGCACTTTCACACGAGCAACTCCAGCTGCTTGCAGCCGAATTGCGGAATGATACCGTACGGAATGTATCTGCCACAGGGGGGCATTTGGGCGCTAGCTTGGGTGTGGTTGAATTGACCTTAGCGCTTCATCATGTCTTTGAGACGCCCCACGATAGATTGATCTGGGACGTCGGTCACCAGTGTTACCCACATAAAATCTTAACGGGACGGCGCGACCGCATGCCAACAATTCGCAAGGGTGAAGGTATTTCCGGATTTACGAAGAGATCCGAGAGTATCTACGACCCATTCGGCGCGGGTCATTCTTCAACTTCAATTTCCGCCGGCCTCGGCATGGCCGTGGCGAGCGATCTTGCGCAAGATGATAGACGAGTTTTGGCCGTGATTGGTGACGGTGCCATGACAGCGGGAATGGCCTATGAGGCTATGAACAATGCCGGAACCATGGATGCGAAACTCATTGTGATTCTTAATGACAACGATAT